>Ga0164290_1000120_pt1 | contig 293553 bp, 258 predicted proteins | sample Micstemetagenome_FD_108782 | JGI IMG/M metagenome (GOLD analysis project Ga0164290, IMG submission 108782) | Contaminated culture microbial community from soil near Moab, Utah, USA - Microcoleus steenstrupii SON62 (Illumina Assembly) | ecosystem: Environmental > Terrestrial > Soil > Soil crust... | reverse complement strand
TCGTTCTTCAGCGGTCAACGTAATGGCAGGGGCAATCCGCATGGCGTCGATCCTCCAGTGTGGAAGTCTTCGACGCAAACCCGCACAATAAGTTCCCGAGATTCAGAGACGCTACACTAGTTGGCCGCGAGGCGCGTGCCGAGCGCTGCTTCCAGGCACCGTTTTCTGCGGAATAATCCGATTGTCATCGTCGTGACGATGTTCGCGTTCACGACCGACGGGGAATGAATCTGGCGAATACAACAGATTGGCTTCGCGTTGTGTTTCCGTAATCTCCAACAATGAAAAGACTTGCGACGGCGGGACTCTGCCGGTTATGGCTGCGGCACCGGGCCGGGGAAAACCTGTGAATGCGCGCCGGGAAACCCGTCGAAAACTTCAAGGACAGGGCGTGTCATGCCAGCCTGCCGGGAAGCACATGGTTTGCAAGAATTCGTGTTCTCTTCCCAACTTTTGATTGCTCGTTGCTGTTCAACCGCCGTAGAATTCAAAATTGTCTGGAAAATCTGCTGAGATCAACGGCCAGCTTCTGTATGCGTTGATCTTTTTCGCCACGAATTGAGACGTCCGCAAGAAAGGTGTCCTATGGTCCGCCGCATGTTCGCGGTCCTCTCTGCCGCTGCCCTGTTAATGGCAGGTCTGGCGTTGCTGACTCCGACGACCGAAGTGGCCGCTGCCGGCCGGAAGTCGAAAAAGCCGCTGACCAAGCTGCAGCATGACCCCAACGCTCAAGAGATTGAGCTGTTTGCCGGCATCGAAAGTGGCCAACTGACAGCCAAATTGATTCAGAAAGACCCGTTCTCTGGGAACGTGCTGATCGAGAATACCACCGATCAACCGTTAACCGTGAAACTTCCCGATGCCGTGGTGGGTGTTCCTAAACATCTGGCCCAATTTGGTGCGGGTGGCTTTGGCGGCGGCGGACAAGGCGGTGGACTCGGTGGCGGTGGTCTCGGCGGTCAAGGTGGTGGCCAGCAACAAACGGGCGGCGGCTTTGGCGGCGGCGGTTTGGGTGGTGGCGGACAAGGCGGTGGCGGTGGATTCTTCGGTGGAGGCGGTGGCGGCTTTGGAAGTATTCCCCCGGAATCGGTCGCTTCGATTCCTCTCAATACGGTCTGTCTGCAGCATGGCAAGCCCGACCCGACCAGCCGTGCCGACTACGTGATTGTGCCCGTCGACCAGTTTTCGACCGATCCCGTTCTGCACGAATTGCTCAAGGTGGTGGGGACCGGCAAGGTTGACCGTCAATCAGCCCAGGCGGCTGCCTGGCACCTGACCGACAAACTGAGCTTTGCTGATCTGGCGAACAAAGCTGTCCAACACGTGGGTGGCCTGCCTCCGACGCCGTATTTCACCGAGGCACAACTCGCACAGGCCGATGCCATGTTGCGACATGTTCGTGAAGCGGCCAAAGATGCTCCGCGTCCGGAACAACCCCAGCCGCGTGAGTCGATTCGCTCGGGTCGAGTGGAATCCGCAGCCAAGTAGTTCAGACGATACATGTTCAATGAAAGCCCGGAGAGAGCGACTCTCCGGGCTTTTTCGTTTCCTGGTTTTCAACTCGGTCAACCTGTCGGACAACCCTGCCGTGGACGAGTTGGAACAATCGTCGTGTACCAAAACACCGCGAGCCGCGGGCTTTTGCCGTGAGTTCACAGCTTGCAGAGCCAAGCCAATCCGTCACATTCTGGTTTCACATCCCCGCAACCGGACCCAATTTCGGCTGGTCTACCCGCGACATCAAAAAACAAAGCGTCCGTGGCATGAGTTCATGCCACGGACGCTATCAGTTCAAACTGTCTGAGAAACCGTTCAGCGCTGGACGACACCGAGTTCAGACGGGGCGGTCGACCATTCCTGAGGGGAGAGTCGGCGTGGCTGGGCTGCGATGGTGTGACCACGCGGTTGAACGACCAAGCGAGTTTTCGGGGTCACCGGGGCCGTGGTCGATTTCAGATCTAACCTGGGGCCGCCATTGATTTTACTTTCAGAAGCCTCGGGTTCTTCCACGTCCACCGCACCCGCAGGAGCTTTAATTGTAGTTTCCGTGCCGTTTTCGGGCGGCAATTCTGGCTTCCCGGCACTGAAACCATCGGCGGGATTGGTCGCGGGATCTAAGCCCCCATCCAGCGGATCTGAGGTAGGAGCGGGGGAACGGCGAGGAGTTGTCCGAGGAGGAAAGCCTTCGTCGACCGGTGCGGCCTCGTTGGCTCGTGTGCCACCGCTACCAAAAGGGGGCCGCGTGGTGCCGCTGCCGGCTCCGCTTCCGCCCGTACTATCGCGAGGAACAGCGGGGACGAAGCCGTCATTTCCAGAATCCAGCATGGGATCGGTCATGGGATTGCGTGCTGGGGGCTCATAGGCCGGGGCATCCGTGGGATTGGATTCGGTGCCGAATGTGCGTCGCGGGGGAAGCCGGTCATCGGTTCTGGGCGTGGGTGTGACTGGGGTTCTGGGTAGACTGCTGGGATCTTCCGGGCGGGGAGCCATGTCGGCGGGAGCCGCATTGATGCCGCAATTCCCACCCGAGCAGTTACCCGACGCGCAGCCACCTAAACCGCATTCACCACAAGAGTTACATCCGCCACACGGATTGCAGCCGCAGGGGTCGCAGCCACAGCCTGCCCCATAACCCGCCTGGCAAGATCCGCAACTCCCGGCACCGCAACAACCCGCGCTGGGGCCGTAGTAGCTGGGGCCATACGCCGCCCAATGTCCGCCGGGGGCGTAATAAGATGTGTTGGCATAGCCAGGGTGGCCCCAGTCCCAGAATAAACCGGCCGAGGCGGTCGTGGGAGACACGGCTCCGGAACAAATCACGGTCAGCGCTGCAATTCGCCACATGGTCAACATCGAACATCCCCGTCTGCACGGTGAGATGAATCAGATCGCCGCTGCACCCTGACACCCCTGGTGCTGGCCGATCATGCGGCAAGTCCTTCAGCCGCGGTGAGAATTCCGTCTCACCTCATTCCACCGTTCTACTCCTCGCGAACCAGTGCTGTCAACGAGTCACCCGCTTTGGCCCGCGAAATCCGGAGAATGGAAAGCCATTCGCTGTTGCGAAAACTCCACGGCTTGACACTACCGGAATTGTCAGGCCTGCGGATTCACTGAGCCTTCGTGGCCAGCCATTCATTGACGAGAGTTTCGAGGATATCAAGGGGCACGCTACCATTCCGCAAAATGACATCGTGAAACTCGCGGAGATCAAATCGGTCACCCAAAGCGGCCTGCGAACGCAGTCGGAGTTCCCGGATTTTGAGTTCGCCAATTTTGTAGGCCAAGGCTTGACCCGGCCAACCAATGTAACGGTCGACTTCGTTGACAATATCGAGTTCGGTTTTGGCGGAGTTCTCACGAAAGAAGGTGAGCGCATCGTCGCGCGACCATTGCAGCGAGTGCATGCCGGTATCCACGACCAACCGAATGGCCCGCCACATTTCATAGGTCAATTGACCGAATTTCGAGTACGGATCGTCATAGACTCCCAACTCGGTTCCCAGGCTTTCGCTGTAGAGGGCCCACCCTTCGACATAGGCTGTGAACCCGGAAAATCGCCGGAAATTCGGGAGATCTGTCAGTTCGGTCGACAATGCCAATTGCAGATGATGCCCCGGAACGGCCTCATGCAGTGAGAGCGCGGCGATTTCGTACTTCGGCCGCGCTTCGGGCTTGTACAGATTGACGAAAAATGTGCCAGCGCGCGACCCATCGGCAGCGGGCGGGCGATAGTACGCCGCAGTCGTATCCGGGGCCATGTGAGCGGGAATCGCTTCCACACCATACGGAATGCGCGGCAGCATGCGGAAGGTTTTGGTGAGCAGCGGGTCGACGCGCTTGCAGAAAGCCTGATACGCCATCAGCAGATCCTCCGGGTTGTCATAGTAGAATTGGGGATCGTTCCGCAGATGTTCAAAGAATTCGAGCAATGTCCCCGTGAAACCGACCTGCTGGCGGATGACCTCCATCTCCTCGCGAATACGTGCGACCTCTTTAAGACCGATGTCGTGGATCTCGCGCGGGGTGAGTGATGTGGTGGTGTAAGACTTGGCACAGTACGCGTAAAACTCCTGCCCCCGCGGCAACTGCCACGCTCCGATATTTTTCAGACATGCCGGCAGGTACTCCTGCTCGAAGAATTCCGAGAATCGCCGAAACGCAGGGACAATCTGCTCGCGAATCGCCACCTGGGCGGCATGTTGCAGGCGTGTTTTGTCAGCCGTTTCGAGATTGGCCGGAAACGACTGAAAGGGCTTGTAGAACAGACTTTGAGTCGGGTCGTCCACAATCTGACGGCGAATCTGGGATGGTACCCGGCGCATCACAATCTCGGGCTGCACGATGTTCTGCTGCATGCCGAGTCGCATCAGCCCGATGGTTTGATCGAGGTACCTGGGAAAGGCTTGGATGCGGGCGAGCCAATCTTCGTAATCCTGCACGCTGTCAAACGCGAGGCTATCTGCGACAGAACTTTCATCCTGGATGCCGCCCCGCATATCCAGGGGCATCAGAAATCCTTGAAAGTCATGGCCTTCGATATCGATGTCGAGTTGCCTGCGGAAGAGCAGCAGATTCAGGCGATCGCTGGCAGAAAGGTCGGTCTCCGGGATCTCGTTCAGGCGATTCCGGATTTCCAGCCGATGCTGTTGCCTGGCGTGAATGGCCTCCAGGCTGACATCGGGCCAGCGGCTGTTATAGCGTTTATCCCCCAGATGCGAGGCCCATGTGGGCGACTCGTGTTGCCAGTATTCCCAGTCTTCGTCGAACAAGGCCTGCAAGCGGCCGGCCGGTGCTACCGCTGTTGCGGGCACCTCGGTGCCAGTCACTTCGACAGAGAGCAGACATAAACTCAGCAGACTGGTTCCGGCCTGCTGCACCACGTGGAGATTCCACATAACCATAAGCCCTGTCTTGGTTAACAACGGGAGAAGCACAATCGCCGACTCAACACCTGTTTTCAAATCATCCCAGCGAAAAGCTGAGAGCAGAAAGCCAGATTGCGGGAAACTTGCGGATTTCTGGCTTTCTGCTTTCCGCATCCGCATGTACTTCATTTGAGAACAGGTTCAATGACAATACGTCACCCGGGGGGAAATGACGAGCCAACCCACCGCTGCGGAATGTCAGCGGCAGATTTCGCCATTCAAGCCGGAATCTCGCGAAATCGAGCATGAAACGGGGCACTTTGACTCAGACACCCGGTTGACCCTCCGCAGCGATTCTGAGAGAAGCGCGAGTCGATGTTCGTGGCAGAAATTGTCACCCGACCCGGCGGGCGATGACCGCGCCCCAGTGGGAAGAGAATGTATGTGGATGTCAGTCCGATTGACCGTTCTGGCAAGTTTGGCCATCAGCCTTGGGGCCGGGTGTGCCAACTTCGTGGAATCACGCGCCATCGAGCAATTTGCCGATCGGTTGCACAGCGAAGATCTTTCGGGCTTGAAGCAGGCCACGTCTTCCGAGTTCTCGGAACGGGCCCTGCGCACGGCCTCTGCGTTGCAGGACATCAAAATCCTGCGACTACCCGACGGCAAGATCAGCGTGCTCGATGTGGAGTATGTGGACGACAGCCGTCGCCGGGTGACAGTCGAAGTGGGTGAAGGCAAGAAAGAAATCTTCTACGAACTGGTCCGCAGCGATGCCGGCAAATGGGTGGTCGACGATGTCTACCTGAAGCAGAAAAAGCTCGGCGTGACGACGTTCAAATCGGTCATCGAACAGATGGATCTCCTGTTGACCGTGCGGGAATTCCTCGATGCGTGCGATGGGGGTGATCGGAATCACCTGTTGCAGATCACGGGCCTGGAATTCAGCGCCGCGCTCGAGCGGTTGCCTCCCAGTTATCTGGCACGCATGACCGCGGAAGTTCTGGGAGAGAAATCGCCGACGTCGAATTTCAAACCGCAAGCACAACTGGATGAAACCACCGCCGTGGTGAAGTTGCCGCGTGCGGGGGGAGATACCGTGCTTTCTCTGGCTCTGCAGGGAACCACATGGAAGGTGACCGATGTCGCGATCGACAGTAAAAACGAAGAAGAGCAGATGCCGTCGCTGCATAAGCATGCCATCGCGGTAAATACCTGCGTCGATTTTCTGGATGCCTATCAGCGAGATGACAAAGTCGCCCTGGCACCGTTGTGTGACGCAGACTTTTTCTCGGGCAGCTTGAGCATCGCGAATCTCAAGCAGGTGCTGCTGCCTGGCCCACAACTCGGCGAACATGAACTGACGGTCAAACTGCATGGTCACCGTGCCGACTTCCTGCTCAAGGGGGAACGCGAAGTTGTCCAGGTCGAGATGCGTCGCGAAGATTCACCCGAACCGGAAGCTCCACCGCAGTTTCTGGTCAGCGACGTCACCATTTATGAAATCGAAACGCGACAGGAAAAACGACTGGCCGCGCTGTTTACCGCGCAAAGTATGCTGCAACTCTTCTGTGAAGCGCTGGCCCAACGCGATCTGGATCACCTCAAGCACAGTTCCACGCAAGACTTTGCGAACTCGGTTTGGCGGCGATTGAATTCCGCGACCGTGCAAGGCTTACCGCTCGAACAGTTTGATTCCCCGGACCTGGAAATTTCCTCGATGCAGTTCCTGGGCTCACTGACGCGGGTCCATGCCCAGCAGGGAGGCCAGCCCGTGATCTACCTGCTGCGCGAAGAGGCCGGGCGGTTTTATGTGGATGATGTGTTATGGCAGGCTCCGGGACGCCCCGCTTCGGTCAAGGAAACGCTGGCGTTGCTGATTCCTGTGCAGAACTTTGCCGCGGCCGTCGCGCTCGGCCGGGCACCTCAGCAGCAGGCCCAGGTTCTGGAAATGATGCAGGAAACCTGCTCGACCGATTTCAATCGCATGGTCTGGCAGCAGACCAATTTTGTCCCGAATGGTGGTCTTTCCGCGGACACGTTCCTGGGAACACCATTGCGGTCTGTCGTACAGTCCGAATCGGAAGTCCTGATTCAACTGGGAGACGACCGCTTTGGCGCGGCGATCAAACTGCGCAAGGAGCACAACCGCCACCTTGTCGATGAAGTGCTGCTGATCGCTGGCGCGGAACCCGCCGACCGCATTGAAGTGAAACGGACCATGCGGACACTGCTGGCGAACGGCGAAGCCATTCGTCCAAGTCAGTCGGCCTATGCCGCTAATCCGACTTCAGCGGCGTCACAGAAGATTCAGACGGCCGTCTATGAAGAGCCTGCGGATGAGTCACCGCAGGAGATTTTGCAGGTGGGGGACGAAATCGATATTGGTCCAATTCATCCCGTGCAACAGCCTCCCGAGAGACTCCCATTGCGGTAAGCCCAGTGGCTATGCCGTTGGAAAAGCCCAGCGGGCGATGGCGGGGAGATCGAGTACTCGCTGACTGGGGATCGGTTGCAGGCAACCTCCCAGCCATTGTGCCACTTCGGGATCGCGCGTGGCACATTCCTCCACGATGCGGCTGACCGACCAGTGGTGATGCAGTTCCCGCAACTCGAACAGAGTTGTCGCGGCAATCAAGGGGAGTCCCAGCACCAGTTCATAAGCCAGGCACCCGAACGCGAAATAATCCGCAGCCTCTCGCGCGGCTTCTCCGCGTAACTGCTCCGGGGCCATGTACCGAGGCGTGCCCACGATTTCCTGCCGGTCGAGAACTTCTTCGACACTCGGTTTGGCCAGACCGAAGTCCATCAGCATCACGCGCCCGTTGGCCGTCCGCATGATGTTGGAGGGTTTGAGATCGCGATGGACCACGCCGTGGCTGTGCGAATAGTGCAGGGCCGACGCGAGCTGTCCCAGAATCTGATGTACTTCGTCACACGGCAAGATTCCGCGGGCTTGCAGCAAGACCCGCAAGTCTTCGCCATCGCAGAATTCCATCGCAATAAAATGCGTGTGGAAGGCCTGGAAACGCCCCAGAAGCTGCACGATGTTCGGATGCTGAAAGTCGGCGATCAGGTCGGCTTCACGCTGAAACATCTCGAGCGCCCAACGATCGTAGACCAGGCGATGACTCATCATCTTGAGCGCGGCCCGGCGACCATCCGAAAGTCGCTCGGCATCGTACACCACCGACATGCCTCCCTTGGCCAACCGGCGGTGAATGCGAAACTGGTCCAGCACCTTGCCGGCGAGGACATCGATTTTCTGGCTGCCAAGTCGAGAGGCAACCACCCGGGTCAACACAATCGCCAGTTCCGGAAACTGCTGCACGAGTTGATGAAAATCGGCTGCGGGGAGTAAGTAGGCATGCGTTAGTGTCGTGGCGACCGCGGTGGCCGTCGCTGGCTCACTGGTCAGCAGTGACATTTCTCCCAGGACTTCACCGGGGCCCACGGTATTAATGTACGCCGGTCGGTCTGCCTGTTGCAGTTGAATGGCCACCGTCCCCGAGACGATCAGCCAGAGTCCCTGGCCAGCCACGCCCTCGGTGATCAGGGGCTCGTTCACTTCAAAGGCGAAATGTTTCAACAAGCCTTGCACGGCCGATCGGAGCGAATGACTCAACCGGTCAAACGCCGGACAGGTTTCCAGGCATTCTTCCGCGGTGAGCACCAGTTGCGAGGAAGAATCGATGTGCAACGTGGCATCGGGATTGAGCAGATGCTCCTGAACGTGAGTCACGTCGAACGGGTTCACGGATGTTTCATTTTCGGGCTCCATGAACACCCAGTCTCCCGCAAGCACAAGTGGACGGAACAACCATTTTTACGGGAGCGCCGGGGAGACGCAAATGGCCGGCGTCGTGTTTTTCCGTATTTTCCTCAGTCAGATCGGGCAAATTCCATGACGGCTGTCCCCGCAGAATCTGACCCAGTCCACAGGTCGCTGGCGCGAGATTTCGTGCGTTGTGGAACCAGCATCTCAATCGGCGGACCCCAAATTATTCTGTACAGATCAATGTTTCTCGACATGATCCCTCGATGAATCTGCGGTGAAAACTGGAGAATTCCCCTGATGGATCGTATATTACGAAACAGTAGGAATCCATCGCAGCGAAAGGAAGTCTGTTCCCACACGATTGGATGCCACCCCGCCCCTGAAACCGGTCCCACCCGTTAGGCCTGCCATGCTCCTCATCATTATTCGTGTGCTGTACGCGTTCATTTGCGCAGGCGCCGCAGCGACGTTGATCAATTCCCGCACCGCTGTGCTGCCACCACTGGTCGATGAGCACCCGTTTGCCACGTTCGTCATTTTGATGCTGCTGACACAGTCGGTGACCATCATCGACACGGTCTTTCCCCGGAAACGTCTCGATCTGATCTCCGCGATTTACTTCGGGCTGTTGATCGGCACATTGCTGGCCTACCTATTGAATGTGGCGTTGCAGCCCGTGCTGATGAGCACGGGCTTTGCACCGTTCTCGACCACTCTCATTCTGATCGTGCTGCCTTACATTTGTATTACGCTGCTGCTGCAAACCAAAGACGATTTCCGCTTCGTGATTCCTTACGTGGAGTTTGCGAAAGAGGTCAAAGGGGGGCGTCCGTTGATTCTCGATTCCAGCGCCCTGATCGATGGCCGCATTGCCGACGTGACCGATACGCACATTTTCGATACGGAAATTCTGGTCCCGAGTTTTATCCTGGAAGAAGTTCAGGATATCGCCGACAGCAGCGACAAGGTCCGCCGGATGCGTGGTCGCCGTGGGCTCGATGTGCTGACGAAACTGCAGCAGAACCCCAAGGTGGAAATCCGTATGTACGAGGTCAAAGAGAAAGACCTGGAAGGCCAAACCGTCGATCAGCGCCTGGTGGCGCTCGGCAAGCGAATTGGCGGACGGATCGTCACCAACGATTTCAATCTCAACAAAGTGGCCAGCGTGCAGGGTGTCGATGTGGTCAACCTGAACGATGTCGCCAATGCGCTGAAGCCGCGGTACCTGCCGGGCGAAAACCTGCGGATTCGTGTGATTCGCGAAGGGGAAGCCATGGGGCAGGGCGTGGGTTACCTTGATGATGGCACAATGGTGGTCTGCGAGCAGGCCTCGGCGCTTTTGGGCAAAGACATCGATGTGATTGTCACCAGTGTGTTGCAGAACAGTGCCGGTCGCATGATCTTCGGCCGCCTGGGTGGCGTTGTGGCCACTGTAGGTCAACCGGCACGGGCCTGACTCGCGCACTCTTGGCATACGCTACCCCTGCGCTGCATAATCGCGGCGTTGCTCACGGTTCTGATTGCCTGAGGAAGGGGTCTTATGCTGCGCCTGTCGCATCGGCTGTGTGGGGTTGGTTGTTTCGTCGCTTTGGTGATCGGGCTTGCGAGCTTGCTGCGGGCAGAGCCTGCGACTCTGGAGACTGTCACGACGCGGGCAATGACCGCGACAACAGCCCTGCCGAAGTTGTCTGATGACGTCACGGCCCTGGCGTTTGATCCCCAGGGTGGCCGTTATGCCGTGGGTCAGAAAGATGCCGTCCTGTTGTACGATGCCAAGTCGCATCAACTGCAGCAGCGTTTGTCTGGGAAATTCGGCCGAGTGCAGTCGCTGGCGTGGCACCCGCAAGGGACAACGTTAGCGATTGGCGGATATCAAACTCTGCAACTCTGGGATGCGACGCAAGGTCAGCTGGCGGGTGAACTCAAGGGGCATCGCGGCGCGATCACCGGCTTGGCATTCGCCCCTGGTAGCCAGCAACTCGTCAGTACTTCAGACGATGAATCCGCGCGGTTGTGGAACCTGGCCGAACACACCTCGGTCACTTTGTCGGGTCATACGTTCCCGGTGAATGGTGTCAACTGGTCCGCCGATGGAAACCGCTTTGTCACGGTCGCGGGTGATGAACTCCGACCCACCAAAGGCGGGGAAGTGGTGCTGCGAGACAGCCAGGGCACACCGCTCAAAACCTGGACCGATCACACGCGGGCCGCCTTGTGTGCCACGTTTTCACCCGATGGCCGATGGCTGGTCACGGGTGGGCTGGATGAACGGGCCCTGGTCTACGATCTGCAGCAAGACAAGCTGCTGGGATTCTTCGGGGGGCATCAACGGCCCGTCAATGCCGTGGCGTTTCTGCCCCAGTCGAATGCCGTGGTCAGCATCGGTGGGGGACGTGCCAAGGGGGGGCATTCGGTTCGTGTCTGGCGACCGGAAGATGGGGCCGAGTTCGCGGTGGGTGAAGGTCATGCCGCGAAAATTCTGGCACTGGCCGTCAGCCCCGATGGTCAAACTGTTCTCACAGGTGGTCAGGAGCAATCGGTTCTGGCCTGGAGCCTCGCAGGATTGACGACCACAGCACCCGCCCCTGCGGAAACTGAAGCCACGGTGGAACAGGCCGCGGCTACCGAGGCCGAGGCACCGGCGATCATTCGGATTGGTGTCATCGGGTTAGATACATCGCATGCGCCGGCGTTTGCCAAAGTTTTGAATGATCCGAAAGCGGAGGCCGACGTCGCGGGCTGCAAAATTGTCGCGGCTTATCCGCAGGGGAGCCCCGACATCAAATCGAGCACGGAACGGGTGCCGGGTTATACCAAGCAGTTTGAAGAGATGGGGATTGAGATCGTTGACTCGATTCCGGCGCTGTTAGAGAAAGTCGATTGTGTGCTGCTGGAGACGAACGACGGTCGCCCGCATCTGGAACAGATTCTGCCGGTGCTTAAGGCCGGCAAGAAATGTTTCATTGACAAGCCCATCGCGGGGAGTCTGGCCGATGCCGTGGCGATCTTCGAGGCGTCGAAATACTACAACACGCCGGTCTTTTCCTGCTCCTCTTTAAGATACATGGCGATGGCGCAGGAAGTCCGCAACGGCAAAATCGGCAAGGTGACCGGTTGCGATGCGTTCAGCCCGTGTTCTTTGGAAGCGACGCATCCCGATCTCTTCTGGTATGGCATTCATGGCGTCGAGATCCTGTACACGGTGATGGGGACAGGCTGCGAATCGGTGACGCGGGCGCATACCGAGCATTTCGATCAGGTTACCGGAACCTGGTCAGACGGACGCATTGGCACGTTCCGCGGCATACGCACTGGGGGTGGCGGTTACGGCGGACGGGCCTTCGGCGAGAAAGGCGTTGTCGATCTGGGCGCGTTTGGCGGGTACCGTCCGTTGGTTGTCGAGATCGTCAAATTCTTCAAGTCGGGCGAAGTACCGATCTCTCCGGAAGAGACGCTGGAGTTGTACGGTTTCATGGAAGCCGCCGATGAAAGCCGTCGGCAAGGAGGCGCTCCCGTGAAAGTGCAAGACGTGTTATCGAAGGCGCGCGCCGCGGCCAAACTTCCTGAGTAAGCCTTCCGCAGAATGTGAATTGCCGTCATTCAACAGGAGTTGGGATTGTCGTCGCGTGCTGCACCTTACCCGCTGTTTGTCCGTCGCGATCTGGACGGATTCTTTGGTCTGTTCATCGATAACCTCGTGCAGTTGTTGCTCATTGTCGCGTTATGCGGTGGGTTATGTGGCATGCAAGGCGATGCTGCGATCCTGCTGACGCACTTTGTGTTGCCGGGGGCAGCGGTCAGTATCCTGCTGGGGAATATCTTTTATGCCTGGCAGGCCCATCGGCTGGCAAAGAAAGAGGGACGCGACGATGTCACAGCGTTGCCCTACGGTATCAACACACCGTCGCTGCTGGTCTATGTCTATTTCGTGATGGCGCCGGCCTATCGCCAAGCCGTGGAAAGCGGGACGTCCTCCGTCGATGCGGCCAAGCTGGCGTGGCAACTGGGGATCATTGCCTGTCTGGGGAGCGGGCTGATCGAGTTTTGTGGAGCGTTCGTCGCCGAACAGGTGCGTCGTCGCACGCCCCGCGCGGCGCTCTTATCGACCTTGGCCGGGATCGCGATTGGCTTCATCGCCATGAGTTTCGCCTTACAGATTTACCAGAAGCCGCTGATTGCGATGCTGCCTTTGGCCGTGGTACTGATCACGTACTTTTCGCAGGCCCCGTTTCCCTTACAGCTTCCCGGTGGGATGATCGCAGTCGCGCTGGGCACCGCGATGGCGTGGGGGCTGACTGCCCTCGCGATGGTGTGGCCCACGGGGCCGGACTGGCTGATTGGTTCGGTGATGCATCCCGAGGCGATCACCGAGGCCACCCAGCAGGTGGCGTTGGTGCTGCCCCAGTTCGTTGGTGCGGAACTCTGGCAAGTTCTACAACAACCGCAACTCTGGTTGGGTCACCTTTCAGTCATCGTGCCGATGGGGTTGTTCAACCTGGTGGGCAGCCTGCAGAACATCGAATCGGCCGAAGCCAGTGGCGATCGGTTTGATACGGCGTCGTCGCTGGCGGTGAATGGCGTGGGGACCATTGTCGCGGCCCTGTTTGGGAGTTGCTTCCCCACGACGATTTATATCGGACACCCCGGCTGGAAAGGTCTGGGAGCGCGGGCCGGGTATTCCACGTTGAACGGACTGGTCATTACCGTGTTGTGTCTGACCGGAACCGTCGGAGTGGTGAACGCACTGATTCCCATTGAAGCCGGTGTGGCGATTGTGTTGTGGATCGGTATTGTCATCACGGCGCAGGCCTTTTCCGCCACACCCAGCCAGCATGCCCCGGCGGTCGCCGTGGGGTTGTTCCCCGCGATTGCCGCCTGGGGTCTGAATATCGTGCAGGGAGCATTTTTCGCGGCGAATGGCACCACCATGCAGGCCATTCTGGGCCAATCTGCCGATGCCCAACTGAATGGCTATCTGCTGCACGGCCTGATCTCGATTGAACGCGGCTACATCTTTACCTGCATGCTGCTCGCCGCCATTTCGGCGTTTCTGATAGATCGCAAGTTCTTCACTGCGGCGGTCTGGGCGCTCATTGCCAGTGGGTGTGCGTTGGTAGGGTTGACCCATGCCTATCTGCTGCAGGGTAACATCATCGACTTTCTGTTCCTCCAATCGGCCGTGCCGGAGGGAGCGATGGCGTATCGAGCCTGGGGCATCGCGGTGGGCTACCTGCTGATCGCCGCCGCCTTCGTGATCTTTGGGCTGTACCACCGTCGTCAACCGGAAGAGGTGCCACGTATTCCGCATTGAAGAGGGCTAGGGAGGGCTGAGTGCTAAGGGCGAAGGGCGAAGAGGCTGAAGAGGCTGAAGACCGGGTCGTGGGTCAGCATCCCATGATCGTGCCGAGTCGGGGCGGGGGCCCCGACCTTTATGATTGGGGCCTTGATTCTTGGCACTTGGCTCTTCGCACTCAGCACTTAGCCCTTACGGAAACTGTTCCGACTGCAAGAGTCCCGCGATGGTGGCGGCGGTGATCCAGCGCTGTTCTAGGGCCTGCAAGCGTGCCAGTTCTGCTTCCAGCAGCGTCTTCTGAGCCTGTAGCAACCGCAGGAAATCGATCTGACCCTGGGCGTACAATTGCTGTGTCAGGTCCAGTGTCTCACGAGCCTTGGGCAGGATCAGCGTCTCGTATTGCTGGACCAGTTGCCCGGCCGTCTGATAGGTCGCCAGGGCGTTCGCCGCCTGATTGCCCAAATCGAGTTCGACCCGGCTCAAGTCGGCCCGCGATCCGGCGAGGTCGGCCTCGGCCGCATAGATGTTGCCTTGATTCTTGTTCCATAACGGTACCGACATGGTGACCTGGAAAAGTCCCTGGTCTTCCGAGGGGACGCCCACCTGCCGTTGATAGCCCCCCATGATGTCGAGGTTGGGAATCGGCTGGACGACCGCCCGGCGCAATCTGTACGCGTTGCGGTCAATTTCGAGGCGGGCAATGTTCGCCTGTGGGTTCGCGGCGGCAATCGCGAACCGCAGTTCCTGCAGATCGTAGTCGCGGAGTTCCAGATCGAGATCACCCAGCAGGCGATCAATCTCCAGATCGGGCACGGCGGCCAGGATCGCGAGTTGTCGTTTTCCGACGGAGTAAATGGTTTCGGCATTGGCAAGGGCGACCTCGGCCCGGTCGACTTCGATTTCAAACAGCAGCGTATCTCCGCGAGTCCCTTCGCCGGCCTGCAACAGTTTCTGCGAAACATCGCGCGAGCGGTGGGCAATTTGCACGAGGGATTGCAGGACCGTGACACGATTTTGTGCGGCCAGCGTGGCATAGAACTGCTGCCGGAGTTGCGTCAGAATGCCAAAGCGTTCCTGCTGCCAGCCAAATTGTGCCTGTGAGACTTCCCGTTCCAGCGCCGCGACATCGAGTTTCAACTTCTTGGCGGTGACAATTTCCTGCGAGATGAAGCCGTTAAACTGGCTTTGATTGCCATCCATCTGAGGTGACGATCCGGCGATCACCGGGTTGGGGTATAACCCGGCCTGTAACGCGCGGCCTTGTGCCGCCTGAACTTTTTCAAAGGCGGCAGTCAGACGCGGATGGTGGGCATCAGCGAGCGCGACCAGCATTTCCAGCGTCATGCCAGAGAGATCGGCTTCTGCACGAGCCTCTTCCGGGCTGGGAGGCGGAGTGACCGGTATGGGAGTGATCTCTGTCGATTTCACGTCGTCCGCGAATGTCGCCACGGTACGCACGGCACTCTCAACTGGTGTGCCGGTCTCGGTAGACTTTGCCACCGGGGCAGCGCGGCGAGCCTGGGTGTGAGGGACCGTAGCCTGTGTCGTCTCGACTTGATGGGGTTCAGGCGTCGCGGCTGACGATTTTGGTACGCGGGAGAGCTTTAACCAACTCGGCCAGCCCCGCCCGCGTGCGGGCTCTGCGGCTTCGAGGGAGATCGTCGACAGGGCAAGACCCGCGAAGGCCACGCAGGTGGACAGCGCTCGGATGCAGTTTGCCCAATCGGTAGATTCGTCACACCTTCGCAGATCGCGACTTCGTCGACTCACGTGGGCATCCTTTCCCGGAGAGTATCTGTGGTGCAGGATCGGCAGATCTTGGCCGTGAGATTGCCGGGAACATCGTTCGCTGGCAGCTAGCGTTCAAGTCAACCTTACGAGGCGGTGTAAACGTCAGAGTTTAACGAGACGAAAGGTGTACAACCTGAGCCATTCTGGCGTACTCTAACATTCGTAAAGTTCGCAGAAACTTCCCTGTCGCGGTCATCCGCAGCCGAATTGCCGTCGTTACTTGCGCGGTCGATGGCGGTTTGCCCGTTGTCGGTGGAACTAAGATTGCATTCGCTTATCCAACTGATCAAGGACCATTGCCATGCAACCACTGGATGCATCGCACGGACTCCCGCTGCCACAATCGAAGGAAACGGTCAACCGTCGCCGACGCCGTCGCAGGATTGTGTTGGGTCTGTTGCTCTGCGTCTTGGTGATCGGCATCTACACGCAATTCTGGCAGCGGCCGCGCGTGGCGTTGGGAGTCCTCACTTCTCAGTTGACGCCGGATGGTCAGCAGGAGACGACAGGAGATGTTTCAGACGCACCCTCTCTGTCTGGTCAAATGACCGCCGTGCAATCGAATCAATCGACGTCGACAGGGAGCACGACCAGTCGCAGCAGTGGGGCCACCTGGCCGCGGGAATCCATCGTCATCTATTGTGAGTCCGACCATCTGCTGATGCAGCGCGTGGGCTTGGCGTTGTTTGAAGGGCTGCAGCAGTCAGACATTTTCCCGCGGGTGCAGTATGTGCCGCGCGGCCAAAGCCTCCCCGTGGGAGAGGCTGTGCCCGATATTCTGGTCTCGCTGTTGATGCCCGAATACAGCGAATCGGGTTTGCCGGTGGCCAAACAGTATCAGCTCAAGCTGGTGGTGCATGTCGGGCGTGAATTCGCTCAGGGGAATTCGTACTCCATCACGAGCTTTACCCCGCCTGTAGTGAACTTCTCGGCCGATATCCGCATGGACTACACCGGGAAACAAACCGGGATTGAAACATCCGGCGCTCAGTACACCACCGTCAGCAAAGACATCGCCAAGGCGTTGCAGAAATCGATCCTGGGTCTCTTTAAGAAAGAGGACGACCTGCCTTTACCCGCGCGGCAGCAGATCGCTGAGTTCTATCCCGACTTTCAGCCACCTTCGGAATTGCCCTTTTTGGAACCGCTGCACGCGGTGGCGAAATTCTGCGGACCACGGTTCATGCAGCCCACATCTGCCGCCTGGACATTTACGTCGGAACAAAGCCGCGATGAACTGCAAAGACTGATCGATCCACCGCTGACAGCCGACGGATGGAAAGGCCGCGATGTCGCGACCAATCCGCAGGCCGAGGGCCCGTACCAGGGCCATTGGTCGCGCGGTGTGGAATCGCTGAGCGTCATATCGTCGGAATCTGCGAGCGTCTTCGATACGAACCAGCCATCGTCCAGCGGCCCGAGAACGTATTCCATTGTCTACACACGCAACATGACCGACGCCGAGTCGGAACAGGCCTTTCGCGCGCTGCTCGATCGACCCGTCACCGAAGCGGTGCTGTTGCCCTTCGTTAACCGGTGGCATCTCGGCAAAGACCGGATTGTCGCACACTTCCAGGACCATGCGCCGACGCATGCCGATTCGTACCGGATCCTGGCGGAATGGAAGCTGGGGGAAAACGATCAGGCCGCGGCACAGGCCCTCGTTCTCAAGGGCTACGCCATTGACCGTTTGCTGGCGGGTGGCCATCAACGCAGCACCTTCGAGCAACTGGCGAAGAAAGCCGGGCTGGAAAAACTGACCGAACTAATGGAACCCGAAGTCGTGGAGTCACTCGGCTTGCCAGACTTCCGGGAAGGGACCGAGTTCGATGTGATCTGTGCAGCGGGAGACATTACGGGCATCTGGGTACAGAGCGCGGGAAGAGAGCAGACCGTGCTGAAGCTGCATTGTAGGAAGAATCGCTCGGGATTATGGTCGATGTCGCATGAAGTTATCACGATTCATGAACACGGCAGCAGTCATACGTCGTCCAACTCTCAGGATGTCTCGCTGGAGAAACCCCACTCGATGTACGCCGGACTGAACGATGTGCGTTTGGAACTGGTTGCGGAGCAGACCGACAACCCCGACCAGGTTCGGTTCCGCATCACCCGGCAGGCTACGCATGCGGAATGATGGGGGCAGCACGTCAACGCGGTTTTCAAGCTCGGCGGACTCTCTGTAGTCCAGAGTCCAGAGACCAGAGTCCAGGGCTAAACAAAATGCCTTGGTGAAATGATGGTTTCTGTCTCTCGGCTGACCAGCGCCCGGGCGGTGGCCAGCCTACAGATCGCAGGCGACTTTTCGTATGATACCGGTCATTCAACGGGAATGAATCGATGTTATCAGGAAGTGGCCACACATGAAGCTCGCGAAAATTCGTCATACCGATGGTTCTGCCGCTGCCGTGCTCTGGGAAGGCGATCAACTCTTTCCGATCGATCTGCTGCAGGTCGATCATGTTCGTAGTTTGCAGGATGTGCTGCACGCGCCCGATCCCCAGGGATTGGTGAAGTACCTCGTAGATCGGTCGGCTCCGGCGATTCCGGCAGCATCGGCGACGTTTCTGGCACCCATCGATCGGCAGGAAGTCTGGGCGGCCGGCGTGACTTACAAACGCAGCCAGGTCGCGCGGATGGAAGAGTCGGAAGCCGGTGCGTCGCATTATGATAAAGTCTATACGGCGCCACGTCCGGAGATTTTCTTCAAGGCGACACCCAGCCGCGTTTCCGGGCCGGGTGAACCATTGCGCGTGCGCAGCGACAGTGGCTGGTCGGTCCCTGAACCGGAACTGGCCCTCGTCATCAGCCCTTTGGGTAAACTGCTGGGCTACACCGTGGGTAATGACATGTCGGCCCGTGATATCGAAGGCGAGAACCCGCTCTATTTGCCCCAGGCGAAGGTCTATAACCAGTGCTGCGGACTGGGCCCTTGCATCCTGCTGACAGATTCCCCGCTCGATCGGTTGGCGACACAGATCGAATTGCAGATCACGCGGGCCAGCCAGGTGGTCTTCACCGGATCGACCACGCTCGATCAACTGAAGCGCGAGTTCGATGAACTCATCGGCTGGCTCACCAAGGAAAACGACCTCACGACGGGGGCGTTCCTCCTGACGGGTACCGGCGTTGTGCCGCCCGATGATTTCACGTTGCAGCACGGCGATTCGGTATCGATCAGCATCACCGGCATCGGCACGTTGACCAATCCCATCGTCAAAGCCTAGCGCTCGGCTTTGCCTCGCGGCTAAGTGGATTTCCCAACACCCAACACCCAACACCCAACACACGATCCCTACCCATGCCCGGTGCCCAACTTGCCGCCGACCTTTGGATCAGTGAATACCTCACGCCATGTGATATCTGGCAGCATGGGGTGACGAAGCTGCTCGCTTCACGACAGACACCGTTTCAGGACATGCAGGTCGTTGAGAGTGGTCCGTATGGCAAGGCCCTCATTCTCGATGGCAAATGGCAAACCTGCACCGGCGACGAGTTTCTGTATCACGAACCGATTGCCCATGCCCCCTGCGTGTTACACGGCCGCCCCGAGCGCGTGCTGATTGCTGGTGGGGCCGATGGGGGCGTGCTGCGGGAAGTGCTGAAGTGGCAGTGCGTGACCGAAGCCGTGGTCGCCGATATTGATGGCGACGTGATCACCGCTTGCCGCGAGTTGCTGCCCGAGATCCATCAGGGGGCTTATGAAGATCCACGGGCGCGGATCGCCGTCGGCGACGCGTTTGAACTGATCCGTTCGACACCCGGCTATTGGGACGTAATCATCGCCGATCTGACCGATCCTATCGAGGAAGGCCCGGCGTACCCGCTCTTCACACAGGAATTCTTCCGGGCCTGTCAGTCTGCTCTGAGACCCGGTGGCATCTTCGTCAACCAGGCGGGTTCGCAGTCACCGCCGCTGGCTGATATTCTGATTCGCGCGCTGAACACCATCGACAGCGTCTTCGCGCACACGTCACTGATGACCGCGAATGTGCCGACCTATGGCTCTGCCTGGGGACTCGCCGTCGCCAGCGATCGGCCAATGAATTTGCGACCCGATCCTGATGCCACGAATCGTCTTCTCACCGAACAGGTGCGCGGCTCACTCCAAATGTTCGACGGCGAAGCGTTACTCGGCATGCTGCAGTCGCCGAAGTACATCCGCGATCGCTTGGCCGCTGAAACGGTGATCTACACCATCGCCGCACCCCCGAAGTTTTTCGGACGGGATGCAAACGATTGAACTTTGGAAGCCCAGGGATCGCTATCCCTGGGCCACATGAGCGCTGCATCAACTCAAAATCTCGTGCAGCACTTCGCCATGCACGTTGGTCAAGCGGCGTTCGATGCCGTTGTGGTAATACGTCAGCCGAGTGTGATCGATGCCCAGGAGATGCAGCACCGTCGCATGGAAGTCGTGCCAATGCACCGGCTTGTCGACCGACTTCCAGCCGACATCGTCGGTGTTGCCGTAACTGACGCCGGGCTTCAATCCACCTCCGGCCAGCCAGGTGCTGAAGCCGTACATGTTATGATCGCGGCCCGACCCAACGGTCTCCTTCGCCGATTGCGTGAACGGCGTGCGGCCGAACTCCGTGGTGAACAGCACCAAAGTATCATCGAGCAGACCGCGCTGTCGCAGGTCTTTCAACAAGGCGGCGACCGGTTGATCGACCCGTAGCGCTTCCTGCGAATGGTTCTCAAAGACGTTCTCGTGACCATCCCAGTTGATGCGTGGCGAACCAAACGAACCGCCGGAGAAGAGTTGCACGAACCGCACGCCCTGTTCGAGAAGTCGGCGGGCCAAAAGACAACTGCGACCAAAGTCGGCGGTCTCGGTGCGATCGAGCCCATATGCCGACTGTGTCGCTGCGGTCTCACCGGCCAGGTCAGTCACTTCGGGAACCGAGAGCTGCATTTTCGCGGCGAGTTCGTAACTCGTCAGCCGGGCTTCAAGATCGCTTTCGGGCCGCGTGAGCCGATGCTGGGCATTGAGCGCGGCAATGAACGCCCGAGTTTCCTCTTCAGACTGGGCGTGAAAGTCACCGGCGGGGAAGAGGTCATCGATGGGGTTGCCCTTGGTACGGAAGGGGACGCCCTGATGTTTCGCGGGGAGAAAACCGTTGGTCCAGTTGATCGTGCTGCCCGCCGGCATGCCCCGCGGATCGGGCAGGACGACATAAGCGGGCAAGTCGTCCGCGTCGGAACCCATGCCGTAGGACAACCACGAACCGAGCACCGGGAACCCATTGAAGCGGAAGCCGGTGTTGGCCTGAAAGGTCGCCGGGGTATGATTGGCGGAGTCGGCGACCATCGAACGGATGACGGTCAATTCATCGGCACATTCGGCGATGTGAGGGAAGAGATCGGAGATCCAGAGGCCCGATTCACCCCGTTGCCGGAATTCCCAGTCGTTCTTCCGCAGCAGCCCGATCTGGCCAAAAAATGTTTCCGGCTGCTCGGTCGAGGGCAAGGGCTGGCCGTGGTACTTTTCGAGGGCAGGCTTGTAGTCGAACGAGTCGAGATGGCTCATCCCGCCGCACATGAACAGGTGAATGACACGCTGACATTTTGCCGGATGAGCGACGTGCTGCGGCGATGCGGCCGATTCTCGCGACATCAAAGACCATGCCGCTGCGGTCGCCAATCCCGATGAGGACCATTGGAGAAAGTCGCGACGGCTTGCTGAAAGTGCGGAAGGCGGAGCGCGGAAGGCGGAGTTTGAAAGTCCCATGACGATCCTCGTAGCTATGGCGTTGATTTCCGTGACGTACGAATAGATGCCACAATCATCGCTGTGATTTGATTGGATTCGACAAGTAATGGCTTGAGTAGATCGGCAGAGACAATTCGACTTTCAACTAGCAACTCCATCCACAGCGAACATTCGTCGGCTTCTTCTTCGACGATGCCGAGCTTGGCTCGAAACTCCGCTCCCGATCGCGCTCGCTGTGCGGCACGATAATTAGCAGCCACGGATGTCGCAGAACGCAGCAGTTGATGTCCGATTACGTCAGACGTTTTGGACTTCGGTAAGGCTTCTACCAGACGAATCACGCGCAGTGCAAATTGTTTGGTCCGTTCAACTAATGGTACGAAAACCTTGGTGCCTCCGTCCGTTGTTGGTGTTTCGCTCCGCACTCCGCGTTCCCCCTTCCGCACTTCCTCATCAGTCGACATACAGAAACTCCGACGAATTCAGCCAGGCGAGGCAGGTCTGTGTCAGGCCATGCTTGTTGAGGAACCCGCGATTGAGTTTCAGTTCGGCGTCGGTCGGCGGGCGGGCAAACAGCAATTCATAAGCGCATGCGATCTGATCCGTTGCCTCGTCACCGACTGACTGGCGAATGCGTTCCGCTAAACGGTCGGCCATCTGGCGTGAGAAGGAATTATTGAGCAGCGACAAAGCCTGCAAGGGGGTGGTGGTCGCGGAACGCCTGGGCGTGGTGCTTGAGGGATCTGGGCAATCGAACGTATCCAGGAACGGATTGCGTCCGCCACGCGCCCACATGCGATAGATGGTGCGGCGGTGCTGATCGTAAGTCGACATCTCGATCGGGTCGTAGAACTGCGTTCCCTTGAAGAAGTAGCTGTTGAAGTCGCTGTAACTCTTGCCGCCCTGTTGTTCGTTCAACTCGCCGGTGACCGAGAGAATGGCATCGCGCAGCGATTCCGCGTCGATCCGCCGGGGGGGCATGCGCCACAACCAGCGATTGTCTGCGTCTTTCGCGGCGGCGGCGGGATCGAACTGCGACGATTGTCGATACGTGGCAGACGTCACCATTAAGCGGTGCAGATGCTTCAAAGAGAAGTTCGCGTCGATGAATTCACAGGCCAGCCAGTCGAGCAACTCGGGATGACTCGGGTGGCCAGCGTTGAAGCCCAGATCGTTCGGCGTTGAGACCAAACCCTGGCCGAAATGGTAATGCCACAAACGATTGACCATCACGCGGGCAAATAAGGGATTGCGGCGGTCGGTGATCCAAGCGGCCAACCTCTGCCGGCGATGGGCCTCGAGGGCATCAACACGCAACCCCAGATCGGCAGGGAGTGTCGTCATTGCGGTCAGCCCCGCCACGGTAACGACATCTCCGGTTGAGGAAACATCGCCACGCCGCAGCACATGCATTTCCGGAGGTTGATGCCTGGAGACCGTGTAAACTTTGTACGGCGCGGTTTTATTGAGTTCGGCATGCTGCTGCCGGAGTTGGCTAAGTTCCGCGGAAAGCTGCTGTCGGCGAGCTTGTTCTGGCTCAGAGAGTCCTGCCAGCAGGTCGGCTTCCGTGATTAAGGAGTCGGTAGTGGCGGCCGAGATCGCGACTTCGGCATCGGTCAACGCCTTGTCATACAAACGGCCATGCGAAATGATTCCACGCAACATGCGGTTCCCGCCGGGCGTGCCGTGCCTTAGCCCAAACACCACCTGCGTTTGACCTGCGGGAAAACTGACAGGGGCCGCGGCTGTGTAACCACGTCCGTAAGGTTGCCCATTGCGATAGCCCAGGATCTGACCATCGGGACGATAGACCATCGTGATGGTGACAAATTCGCGGTGCGCCGCGGATTCTGCGGGAGCATTGAAGCTCGACGACCGTTGAAAACCATTGCTGCCCGCCATCCAGCGCTGGGCCTGTTGCTCGCCGTATACAATGGCATCAAACGTGTTGCCGTCGAGGCTCTGGAGGCTCATGGCACCGCCGCCGCGTTGGTCCAGATCGGCCAGTTTCACCCGAATTTCGAGTGTCTTCTCGTGGAGTGATTTCGGGAGTGGTGCCGTGGCGACGTAGTTCGATCCATCACAGACGATGCCTTCGTGAGTCACTTGCGGCGTACCGATCCAGCGGCCATGTAAGGCCCCGGCCCGGTCTTGCAGGTCTGTCGTGAAATCCCAGGTTGCGAAGGGCTTTGGGGGAATGGCGCTCTGATCTGCGAGCGGAGTCTGGTTTCGTGCCTTCAACAAGGCCGCGATCACGGGGGCGGCCTGATCGTTGAGCTGCGATTCCACATTCACCATGCGCGTGGACCACGTCGCGAGTTGCTGCTGCGCGGTGAATGGGACCACGGTTTGTTCCGCGTGGTCGAGCCCGCCAAATGCCGCGGCGAATTGATAGTATTCGCGTGCCGAGATCGGGTCGAACTTGTGATCGTGACAGCGGGCGCAGTTGATGGTGAGGCCGAGAAATGTTTGGCCGACCACACCGACGAGGTCTTCGAGTTCATCTTGCCGCATGGTTTGCCGCATGCGATTGCTGACCGGGACTACGGTATCGTGCGGACCTGCGACCAGAAAACCGAGGGCGGCCAGTGCCTGGGGATCATCACCGCCGAGGGCATCTCCCGCCAGTTGCCAGCGCACAAAATCATCATACGGCAAGTCGCGATTCAGCGCGTTGATGACCCAGTCGCGATAATGCCAGGCCGTTTCGCGGGGCAGGTCGCGTTCAAAGCCGTTGCTTTCCCCGAACCGCACGACATCGAGCCAATGCCGGGCCCAGCGTTCTCCATAATGCGGGGAGGCGAGCAGCCGATCGACCAACTGCTCGTAGGCATCGGGGGCAGGATCGTCAAGAAATTGTCGCACTTCCGCGGGTGAAGGGGGCAAACCCAATAGATCGTAACTCAGGCGGCGAATCAGGACATTTCGCTCCGCTTCAATGGACGGAGCCAACCCAACGGCGATGTGCTGTTTGCGGACAAACGGATCGATCGCATTGCGTGACCAGTCGCGAAATTCCGTGGGAACATCGGGACGAACCAGCGGCTGCCATGACCACCAGTCATAACCGGCGCGCTCTTCCGAGGAATAACGCAGCGGGTCGATGGCCGGGAGTGACCAACTGGCCCCCGCGACAACCCACTCTCGAATCACGCCCCGTTCGCGTTCCGATAAGGGATGCTTGGGGGGCATTTCATCGGCGGCGATGCGTTGCCAAAGACCACTTTGGTCCAGATTACCTGGAAGCAGGGCAGGGCCGCTGTCTCCGCCCATTTGAGCGGTGGCGAGCGTGGTCAGATTCAATGCGCCTTGTGCATCACTTCCCGAGTGACAGCCCAGACAGCGTCGTGCCAGTAGCGGTGCTACTTCGCGCTCAAAGTCCGGAGGCGCTGCCGCAGCCAGCCCGATCGTCAGAAAATAAGAGACCAGACACTGAAACGCGCGTGTCATGAGCACCTCTTCGCGCGGAACACATGTAAAGGAATCGATTCGTTACTGGCAGCGTAACCGCTCGCGGTAGCAGCGGCAACAGCGACTGCGGGCTTACTGCAGTTCCTGCATGCCTCCGTGGCGGACAAACAGAATGATGCTGTAAACCACCACGCAACCGACAATCATGGTTCCCAGTGACAGAAAGCGTGCCGCGAGGGAAGGGCGATACTGTCCAACGATATGGGCGATCAAGCAGACAAAGGCGACCACGGTGAACTTGAAATAGATCATCCCCTTGATGCCCCAGCGATGAATGAAGAACAACGCGATGGGATTGGACTCGGTGAACCCGCCATGCTGCAGCAGCATGTACGTCATAAAGACGTCGGCGGCATTCACAAGAATAAAGAGCGTCAACTCATCCTGAGCGACCATGGGGCCCAGCCAGTTCGGTCGCCGCGCCATCAATATCAGCCTCCGATGGAGTACATCGGCCTGAGGGGTTGAATGAACCGGGCCGTGTTGATTTCGTGGCCTTCCTTCTTGGCCTGTACACTGGAGAGGAAAGCGGCGGCAATCTCTGCGTTGGTTCCGTTGCCCCGCAGGTATTGGCGTAAATCGGTTTCCTCCTGGCTGAACAGGCAGTTTCGGATTTTTCCTTCCGCAGTCAACCGCATGCGGTTGCAGCTCATGCAGAAAGGCTGACTGACGGAAGAAATGAAACCGATCCGCCCAATGCCGTCGGCAAACTGGTAGTCGGTGGCGGGGGCCTGGGGATCCTGATTCGCGACAGGTTCCAACGGGCCAATATCCGTGGTCAAGCGGTCGAGAACTTCACTCGCAAACAACACCTTATCGCGTTCCCAGGTGTTTTCCGCATCGAGTGGCATGTACTCAATGAAGCGAACTTCCAGGCCGGTTTCACGCGCGAAGTGACCGAAGGGGACGATTTGATCTTCCGTTAACCCGCGTACCGATACCGCGTTGATTTTGATGGAGTCAAACCCCGTCTGCTGGGCGGCTCGGATTCCCTTTAATGTCTGCTCGTAGCCAGCCCGTCGCGTGAATTTCTGAAAGGCAACCGGGTCGAGCGCATCCAGGCTGATGTTGAGCCGGCGCAAACCCGCGGCATACAGTTCGGCGGCCTGGGCTTCCAGCAACAAGGCATTGGTCGTTAAACCGATGTCGTGAATGCCGGGGACCGCGACGAGTTGCGACACGAGTTTATGCAACTCTTTTCGGACCAGCGGTTCTCCACCCGTCAGGCGTAGCTTGGTGATTCCCAAGGTCGCGGCGACCTGCACCACCCGCACGATTTCTTCAAACGTGAGGAGTTCCGCCTTGGGCATGAACTCCACGTTCTCCGCGGGCATGCAATAAAAACACCGCAGATTGCAGCGGTCGGTCACGCTGATCCGCAGGTTATTATGCACACGGCCGAAGGTATCGATGAGAGCGGGCATGCAACTATTGTACGCCAATGGGGCGGCTGTAAAACAGCCAAATCCCTAAAGTAGAAGGATGAAGGCAGAAGGATCAAGGATGAAGGTGGGTGCAGAGTGGTAACGGGCTCCATCCCGCAATTTCCTCCTTCAGATTTCCTCCTTTCCCTTTACTGATGCACCCATTCGGTGGTGCCGTCGGACCAGTTTTCCTGCTTCCAGATGGGCACAACCTGTTTGAATTCATCGATCAGGAACTGACCGGCTTCAAAGGCCGCGGCACGATGCGGGCAGCTCAGGGCAATGGAGACGCTGATCTCGCCCAATTCCAGATGCCCGAGTCGATGTATGATTTGCAGTTCAATAATGGGCCAGCGCTCGCGTGCCAGGGTTTCCAGTTTCTGCATCTGCACGAGTGCCATTTCGGGATAGGCATCGTAATCGAGAGCCAGGGTCTGTCGTCCGGCGGTCATCTCGCGGACGGTCCCCAAAAACAACACGACGGCACCGGCCGCACGCGAGCGCACCGCCTCCACGCTGGCGGCATAGTCGATCGGGTTATGAGTGAGAATCGCCATGGGCTATGTCAACGGCTGGAAGGGAAGCATCAACCACCACTGACGGGCGGAAACATCGCCACTTCGCAGTGGTCGTTCAGGCTGTCGTGATCCTGGGCATACTCGGAATTCACGGCGACCAGTAAGCGGGCCGCGATCGGTTCCAGGGCGGGAAATTGCGACAACATTTGGGCGCGCAAGTCGGCCACGCAGGCATCCACGGGCAATTCCAGTTGGCAATGGTCGGTGCCTGCCAATTCTTTGGCACGGGCAAACAGTCGCACAGAGATGTTCATGAAACCTGGCTGGGTGAGAGTAGCTGTTGGCGTAACTCGGGGAGCAATCCGTATCCCAGCGCCAGCAGTTTCAACGGGTGCAGCACCGGTTGCTGAGCCAGTTGAGTCATTTGGAGTTGGCAACTGCTGCATTCCGTCGTTCCCAGTCGAACTTCCGAAGTGGTGAGCGCAGTTTGCAGCGGCGTTCCAATGGCGAGAGACGTGGCATAGTTCTTGACCTCCATGCCGAACATGCCCGCCATCCCGGAACATCCCGCTTCAATTCTAAGAGTCTGCAGGCCGGGAATCAAAGTGCAGAGGTTGACCAGTGGAGTGCCCCGCCCTAACGCGCGTAAATGGCAGGGTGTATGGTAGTTGGCCGTGACGGGGACGGTGCAGAAATTGACATCGAGTTGGCCGGCGGCGTGCCTGTGCTCCAGAAAATCGCCCAGTTCATAGGTCTGCTCGGCGACCACCTGGGCATCATCAGATTTGAGCAGCAAGGGATAATCTTGCTTCAGGCAGACGGCAGCGGTCGGTTCACTGCACACAATCGGGCAGCCTTCCCGCGCGAATTCCACCAGGAATCGCACGTTGCTTTCGGCGATGGTACGGGCCCATTCCAAATCGCCCGCGGCGATCAGTTCCATGCCACAGCGTTGTTGCCGGGGGGGGACATGGACATCCAGTTGATTCCGTTCCAGGATTTGCAGCGTGGCCTGCGCGAGTTCAGGATCGTGATGATTGGCGTAGTAATCGACGAAATAGATCACGGTCTTGCTGGTGAGTCGCAGCGGTGGTTGCGTGTATTTCGCAGGCAGTTGACTCAGGAACGATTGCGCAGAAAAGCCGGGCAGATGCCTGTGGCGGGCCACGCCAAACAGGCGCTCTGTCAACCACCGCACGCTGTTCCAGCCCAGCAGCGTATTGAGAATCGGCGAGGCGCGATTCAGCCAGTCTCCCCAATCCATCGCGCGTGTCAAAAACCATAGACTGCGCGACAACCCGTGCTGAGCCACGTACTGGGCACGCAGTTCCTGCACCAGATGTGGGATATCGACGCGCGACGGACATTCAATGCGGCATTGGCGACAATTGAAACACAGGTCGGTCACCTGCTTGAATTCGGGTGAGGCCAACATATGCGGCGGCAGGTCGCCATGCAGGGTCTGCCGAACCAGGTTGGCCTTCGCGCGGGGACTGGCGGCTTCGGTGGCGTCTTGCCGAAACAGCGGACACATCCGCAGTTCGGGTTCGTGACTGCGGCAGCGGCCACACCCGTTGCAGTTATCCGCGGCCTTCAGTACCGCATTTGCCGACCAGTTGAGTTGAATCTCATGCACTTCGGAAGCGGTAGTGGCGGCCGCCCGCAAATGCTGAGTCAGCAGGTCGGGGTCATTCGTGATCACCTTGCCCGGATTGAACAGATTCTGCGGATCAAAGGCCTGCTTGATTTCCTGAAACAGGGGATACAGCGGCCCGGCCTGCTGTTTCAGAAAGCCCGAACGCACCAAACCCAGGCCGTGCTCTCCCGAAATCGTGCCACCCAGATGCCAGGCCGACTCATAAAGTTCAAGAGCCAAGGCCTGCATCCGGGGAGCATCTTCCACTCGGGGGGCCGGCAGAAATGGTCGCAGATGCACCTGTCCCGTGGGAGCGTGGGCATACAGGCTGGCCACCATGCCATGCCGTTGCAGAATCTTCTGGGCGCGGAAGATGAACTCTTCCAGAAACATCGGCGGAACCGCGATGTCTTCGACAAAAGGCAACGCCCGATCGATCCCCGGCAAGCGATGCAGCAACGGCACCACCTGTTGCGGCAGCGACCACAGAAAGTCTGCTCCCGCAGGTGATGTCGTTTCACATTGCACGGCGCAACCGTGACCAAATTCGCGGATTAAACGCTGATAACGATCGAGTCGCAGCAGCACTTCCGACGAAGACCAGCCCGACCATTCCAGGATCAGCGCGGCTTCTGCCGATTGGGGTATCAACTGCGCAAATTCCGCAGAGGCCTCGCGTCCCAGGCTCAACAATCGCCGATCGAGCAGATCGCACGCGGCGGGTTCCTCGGCCACTAACCGTGTTACGGCCCGCGCGGCTGCCTCCAGCGTCTCGAACAGTATCAGCATCGCACCGCGAAACTCAGGCAACGGCAAAGTGTGTAACGTGGCGGATGTAAAACACCCGAGCGTCCCTTCCGAACCAACCAGCAACCGAGGTAAATCCAAGGTCTCGTCGTCTGCGATGCCGTAAACAAAGTACCCGCCACCGCGCCGGTGCAGGCGATTGGTGGACGCCGCCGAGATCTCGGCGGCATATCTCTGCAGCAGATGCCGCAATTGCTGAATCAAGTCCGCCTGGGACCGTGTCATGGACTGTTGGTCACCGGTGGCTGTCGCAATCGGGGAGACCGACCGCTGGGTTCGCCATAGCTCTCCCCCCGAAGTGACCAGCTCGATTTCCTGCACATGATCGCGCGTGGAACCCACGGAAATGGCATGCGAACCTGCCGCATCAACGGCGAGCATGCCGCCAACGGTCGTTGTCGAAAAACTCGAAGGATCGGGGGGGAAATAGCGGCCGTAGGGTCGCAGGAATCGATTCAACTGCTCGAGCACGACCCCGGCACCGCAACGCACGGTCGCTTCATCGAGGCGTTCGATGCTCTGCAAATAACGGGAACAGTCGACGACAATACCGGGGCCCAGGCTGCCGCCGGTAACACTTGAACCGCTGCCTCGGGGAATCACAGGCAGTCGTTGCTCCGCTGCATATTGCACCAGGGTCACCACGTCGGCAGCAGACTTGGGCCACGCCACCGCCAGCGGTTCCACCTGATACAAGCTGCCATCGGTGGCATACAGCGCGCGAACCGTCGGATCGACCGACAATTCCCCCTGGAAACTGTCCGACAAGTCTTCCACGATGCGTGTCAGACGAATGTCCACGTCCTGCGGATTCTAGCTGGATGCCGCGATACAGAGTTCGAGCGAACTCCCAGTGGCATCACGATGATGTGTGCGTTGGTTGACCGTGCGATTGCAGACGAGCGGCTTCCTGCCGGTAGCGTTCATTCAGTTCGAGATCGAATTTGGGGTGCTGATCCGGATTCACAATACCGGTACCGCGATACCGGGCGTGACAGCGATAACAGACTAAACAATCGGGCATTACCAGGAAGAGCAACATATCCAGCAGCGCAAAGCCCATGAGAATGCCGAGGGCCAGCACGGGTTGGAAATAGTAGATGGCAATCGAACTGGTGAGGATGCCCGTGCCCACCATCGCCAGACCCACCATCGCCGGAAAGTCTTTCTGCCGCCATAAGTCCTCGCAACCACAGACGAGGCACCGCCGGGGCGACGCACCCTGGATGTCCGCAGAACTGACAGGTCGGACCCACGCACAAGCGGGACAATCAACCGAGGACGAGGTGGCCTCTACGGTCACCCTCCCCATTTTCAGACACTTCGGACAGTCAAACACCAGTTGCATGACGATACTTTCGGCGATCATAACGCAGGGCATGGTGCCGCGCGGCTAATACGGACGCCCCAGTTCCTGGTTCAGCAAAGCGGCAGACATTTCACCAATGAAGACCAGGATGACCGCCGCGAACAGCACGCCCGTCGCGGCTTGCGTATTCCGATAGCGTAGAATCCGCAGCGTCATTCCGCAAAGGACCAGTGGCGCGACGATGCCCGCCAGCCAGCGGAGCGCGAACCACGTCCACAACAACGAACCGTGCAACGCGTCGGCTCCCAGGTACCATCCCAACAGCGATACAACACAGCGAATCACGAGCGCACCACCGAGCATCTGCGTGAGTCGCGACAGCGGCGTGATCGACATCGTCGGGGCGGTGAGGTACCAATGCCCCAGCAACATGCCGGTCACGGTGCCCCCCAATGTCGCCGCCGAGGAGCCCGACGACAACTGCCCCAGCCAGTTGGGTTGGAGCGTTCCCTGGACCGAGAGCGATAACGCCAGATTCGACAACCCCCAGATCAGAAACGCACACACGCCCCCGGCTTTGCGACGTTCGAGGGTCCACAGGATCGAACCGACATACGCGAGGATTCCGCAGGCGACGGCTATCCAGCGGGGTTCCTGTCGAATCAGTCTGGCTGTCACTTCGGCCGAGGATCCGCCTTGAAAGAGGCCGACCGTCAATGCCGCCAGCACGCTTAGCGCCAGCACCAGCAGCATCTGAATGCGAAAGAAGCCCGACGTCACCTGCCGACGGGGCATCAGCACCCACATCAGGCTGATGCCCGCGATTAACTGCAATGTGAACTGGGCAAGCATGGCGGGATCGGTATCGCTTCGGAGTGTCGGTCAGCCTTTGGGGTTGCGTTCTCAACCAAACGTGGTCTTAGCCCCCGGTCAATGACCGGGGGTCGATTTGCCATCGATGTGGACGGGAGCGTACGGCCCCCGGTGACTCACCGGGGGCTAAGACGTGCGGCATGGCCACGATCATCACCCGATCTTGTCCTGACCGACCCACGGTCGCAGCACTTCCGGAATCACGATGCTGCCATCCGCCTGCTGATAGTTCTCCAGCACGGCGATGAGGGCCCGCGTGATGGCGACCGCCGTCCCATTGAGTGTGTGGACGAACTGCGTCCCTTTCTTGTCGGCCGATTTGCAGCGCGTCCCCAGTCGACGGGCCTGGAAGTCGGTGCAGTTCGACGCCGAGGTGATCTCACCCCATTCATTACGTCCGGGCATCCACGCTTCGAGATCGTACTTGCGGTACGCCGGTCCGCCGAGGTCACCCGTGCAGATATCGAGCACGCGATAGGGAATGCCGAGCCCTTGAAAGATCTCTTCTTCGATGGCGACGATTTCCTGATGCATCGCATCGGAGACGGCGACATCGGGGGCGGTGAAGGCAAAGAGTTCGACCTTCGTGAACTGATGCACGCGGTAAATGCCCCGCGTGGCCTTACCGTGGGCTCCCGCTTCTGTGCGGAAGCAGTGCGAAATCCCCGCGTACTTCAGCGGCAGTTGCTCGATGTTGAGGATCTGATCTTTCTGTGTGCCGCCCAGCGTGATCTCTGCCGTCGCGACCAGGCAGAGATCGGTGTCCTTGATCGAATAGATCTGCGTCTCATTGCCGCGCGGCTGATAGCCAGTGCCTTCGAGCACATCTTGCCGGGCCACGTCGGGCGTGCTGTGCAGGGTGAAACCGTGTTTGCGGACGATTTGCACGGCATATTGAATCAGCGCGAGTTCCAGCAGCACGCCTTCGTTCTTCAGGAAGTAGAAGCCATGTCCGGCGACACGGGCCCCCGCTTCCAAGTCGTAAAGCTGATGCTTCTCGCAGAGCGCGACGTGATCGAGCGGCGGGAAATCGAACTTGGGCGGTTCACCCCACGTGCGGACGGCGACACTTTCACTTTCCAGCCGACCCACCGGGGCATCCGGGTGCGTCATGTTGGGGATCGCCGACTGAATCTCTTTCAGTGCGGCTTCGATCTCTCGCTGCTTTTCTTCCAGCACCGCGATCGTTTCCCGCAACTTGCGGCCTTCTTCAACCAGCGTGGCTTTGGTGATGGCATCGGCCTTGGGGATCTTGCTGGAAAGATCTTTCGAGGCATGCCGGGCCGCATCGGTTTCGGTGATTAACCGATTCCGTTCATCCCGCAACGTTTTGAGTTGACCGAGATCCACCTGAACGCCGCGGTTCTCGCAGTTCTTCGCGACGGCGTCGATGTTGTCGTAGATGTATTGCAGGTCGAGCATGGGTTTTCGCGATGGAGAGTGGGGTGGACTCGGTGTTGCTGCTGGCAGCGCTCGGCGATGCCTGGCGGCTAAAGTTTGGCAATGTGGGGCCACAAGGCGGCGCTGCTGGCGATGCCCCGGTGAAAATCGGCGATCGTGAAGTGTTCGTCGGGGCTGTGCAGGTTGTCGGTATTCAGGCCCCAGCCGAGCAGCAGTGTATCGACGCCGAGGATTTGCTTCAAAGTCGAGACCACGGGGATCGATCCTCCCTCACGGATCAGCACCGGTTCGGCCCCGAAACCTTCGCGAATCGCGGCTTTGGCCGCCGTGAGATACGGGCTGGTCGGGTCGAACACAAAGGCCGGGCAACCGTGGAAGTCGGTGAAGGTCAGGGACACACCGGCTGGGCAACGTGTTCGCAGGAACTGTTCCAGCGACTGCGTGATCTTCGCCGGATCTTGAAAGGGCACCAACCGACAGGTGATTTTCGCCGTCGCTTTCGAGGGGACAATCGTCTTCGGTCCCACGCCAGTGTAGCCGCCGAACATGCCGTTGACGTCGCACGTCGGGCGGGCCCAGCGGCGTTCCAGCGTGGTGAACCCGGCTTCGCCTGCCACCGTTGTGACGCCGAGTTCCTTACGGTACGCGGCTTCATCAAAGGGCAACGCGGCGAATTGTTCCCGTTCCGCGGGCGTCAATTCCAGCACATCCTCGTAGAAACCCGGAATCTGTACGCGGCCCTGGTCATCATGCAACTGGGCCACCAATCGACACAGCATGTTGACGGGGTTCGCGACCGAACCACCGAAGACGCCGCTGTGCAGATCTTTTTTTGGACCAGTCAACGTGACTTCACACGCGATGATGCCCCGTAAACCATAGGTGATCGCCGGGATGCCGGGGGCATATTGCGAGGTGTCGCTGATGACGGCGACATCGCAGGCCAGTTGCGACTTGCGGTCGGCGAGGAACTTGTCGAGGTTCGCTCCGCCGACTTCTTCTTCGCCTTCGATGACGAATTTCACATTCACCGGCAGTTCGCCGACGGTCTTCAGCCACGCCTCGGCCCCTTTCAGATGGGTGAAGAACTGGCCCTTGTCGTCGGTGGCACCACGGGCGAAGAGCTTGCCGTCGCGGATGGTCGGTTCAAACGCCGGGGTGGTCCACAGGTCGAGTGGATCGGGGGGCTGGACATCGTAATGCCCGTAGATGAGGACCGTCGGGGCACCCGGTTTCTTCAGCCATTCCGCATAGACAATGGGGTGCCCGGCCGTGGGGACGATCTCCGCCGTCAATCCCATCGACTCGAATTGCTGATGGACGAAGGCGGCGGCCTGTTGCATCGCCGGTTGGAAGGCGGGGTCGGCACTGACCGAGGGAATCCGCAGCAGAGCCTGCAATTCCGCGAGAAAACGGTCCTGGTTCGATTTGAGATAGTCAGCGACTGCGGGGGGCATGCCCAACGCCTCCGTGCGGGATGGAATCCAAATTCGGGGGCCATCATACCCCATTTAGCCCCCCATTGCTCGCCCATGGGGGGCTGCATTCGCATCATCGAAAAATGCGACCCCCGGTTGCGAGCAACCGGGGGCTAAGTGGGGTGTTCGATGACCCGCACGCCGCATTATTTCATCTTGAACTCTTTTCTCGCATAGAACTCGAGATATCCACAGTTTTCGCAACGGTACCGAGACACTGGAATCGGTACCGCTGTGGAAGGCACGCTGACTCCAAACCAACCGGACCGGGGGCGGCCTGCTAACCAGATTTCCTGGAAGAAAGCACCATAGCCTTTGTCGATCGTATAGCCCTCCAGCATCGTACCCGAACATTTCGGACAGGTTGTATCAATGTGCGGCATCGGGGTATTTGAAGAATCGGTCTGTGTCGTTGCCATTTTGAGATCTTCCTGAGCAAGAGAACACGAAAGTTGGTTCGCTGTTATTTCGGTTCAAACTCTTTGCGGGCATAGCTCTTGAGATAGCCACACGCTCACAGCGAAAGTGGGCAACTCCAAAGAGCCGAGATCGAGCTGGCAGGCTGGCAGATCCAAGCCATCCCATTCGGGGAATGCCGGGAACCCATAACGCATTTACAGGAGCACTCCAAGCAGACTGCTCGACAACATATCCCTGCACCATCGTTCCCGAGCATTCCGGGCAGGTGATGTTGATCGGCGGCGTGAAGGATGAAACGGCATCGACTGGGTTTGTGCTCATTTTCTTCTGCTTTAATACTGTGTGGCCTGTTCGGGAAACGTTGCAGGGGCGGCGGAAGATCATGGCAGGTTCCCTCGAAAAACGGCATTCCGTCCAGATTCGCATGGTTTCGCCAAGTCTGCTAGAATTGCAATCGGTTTGCGATTTCTCCCGGATGGAGGGGACAGGACGTCGATGGTCATGCTGCGCTCACTCGTTTGTACAGTCGTTCTCAGTCTGATCGCCAGCCCGGCGGTGGCACAGACCGCCGAGGCTCATGGGAGCGGCGATTCGGCGACAGGGCCACTCGTTGTGTATTGCCTGCTGGTCGTGGTGTCGTCGTGGCTGGGGGGCTTGCTGCCGTCACTCATTCGCCTGACGCATACGCGGCTGCAATTGCTCATCAGTCTCATCGGCGGGTTGATGCTCGGCGTGGGTCTGCTGCATCAGTTGCCGCATGCCGTTGGGGTTCTGCAGGATGCGAATGTGCCGCACGCGCTCGATCGCAGCCTGCTGTGGATGCTCGGCGGCTTGACGATGATGTTCTTTCTGCTGCGGACGTTTCATTTTCATCAGCACGATACGATTGAACCCGATGGCGTCGCGGGTTGCGGACATCAGCACGACCACGGGCACGATCACAGCCATGATCATGGACACGCGCACGACCACGATCATGCTGCGGAACCATTGGCGGGTCGCCAGCAGATTCACGGGGCCAGCTGGATGGGGGTCGCGTTCGGACTGAGCATTCACACACTGATCGATGGGCTGGCCCTTGGTTCGCATGTCTATGCCGATGCGCTGCATCACTCGGGGTATTGGCTGCCGGGGTTTGGAACGTTCCTGGGCATCGTGCTGCATAAGCCGCTCGATTCGATGTCGATTACGTCACTGATGTCGGCGGCGGGTTGGTCGACGCGATCACGGATGCTGGTGAACCTGGGTTATGCGACGCTGTGTCCGCTTGGGGCGTTGCTGTTCCACTTTGGCTTGCGATCGCTGACGGGGCAGGAGAGTTTGATCGCCGGGGCGGCGTTGGCGTTTTCGGCGGGGGTGTTCCTCTGCATCTCGCTCAGTGATCTGCTCCCCGAGGTCGAGTTCCATTCGCACGATCGCCTGAAACTCTCGGCCGCATTATTATTGGGACTGGTGATGGCGTGGGGGATTGGCTTTCTGGAGCCAGAGCATGTGCATGGGCCGGTTGAGACCCACAATCATCAGGGGCACAGCCACGACGATCATGATCACGGCCATGATCACGCGCATTGACCGGAGTTCGCCGCCATGAGTGCTTTGATGATTGAAACCGCTGCGGAATTTGTCACGCGTTTGGAAGAGGGCGAACGCTGGCTGGAAGTGATGCAGGGCCGGTTGATGCGGCTCAGTCCGCCCGATGAAGCGCACGGCAATGTGGTTCGCAATCTGGCCACGTCTCTCAGCGGCTACTTTCGAAAGCAGCGCGAACTGTTCCCCTGCTTTGAGTTGTCGCTGCTGATCTCGGAGCAACCGCTGACGATCTACAGCCCCGCGCTGTGCTGTTTTCGCGTGGCGAAGGGCCTGGAGCCCATGGACCAGTTATTGACCACGACGGTGCCGGAACTGGTGGTCGAAGTGGCGTCATCGAATGAGCGTCGCGAGGCGATGGCGGAACGGATTCGCAATTATCAAAGCTGGGGCGTGCCTCATGTCTGGGTGTTCGATCCGGACTCGCAGCATGTGCATGTCTTTTCGCCCAGCGAGCGACCACAGATGCTGAAGGAAATTCAGACGCTGACATCCCGTGCATTATTGCCGGGTTGGGAGATTCTGGTGGGCGATGTCTTTCTGGACCCCACCTGGGCGAGGAAAGGGATGAAGGATGAAAGATGAAGACGGCCCCGAGCTTTGTCTGGCTCTGGGCTCTCGTCGCTGGTCTTTCGACTACAGCCAGACTACGGAGCCGCAAGGTCGTTCAGCATCCGTTGTACGCGAGATTCCAGCAGCGAGACATCGCGGCCGAAACAGAGCTGGAAGTCTGCCAGCCGGGCTTCGGGAGAGTACTCTGCGCGGGGATCGCGTTGCGCGAGTCGTTTGAGATACGCGGTGTAATCGGCCGAGCGATTTTCGAGCAAATAAAACGTCAAAGCCCAGGCATCGCTATACGCATCCAAAGTGGCCTGAGCGAAACGGGTGTCTTGCGAAATCAGGTCGGTGAGTTGCAGGCTCGGCCGAGCGCTTGGCGAGGCCTGTAACCACTTCAATCGCGAAGTGTTGGCCCGTGATTGCACCGGCAGGGTGCGGTTGTTTTCACGCAGGTTCGCGACTTCAAAGGCCGTGGCGAGACCTTCGACCACCCACTTGGGGTTGGTGCCTGTGCGTGAATGCAGCCCTGTGTTGAAGGCGACCTGATGCACGGCTTCATGAATGATCGTGGCATCGAGTCCCGCGCGACTGGTCTGACCGGCAGCCGCCGTGTCGTACAATGCCACGCGGTTCGATGTGGGCAGGTAATAGCCCCGCAGACCGGGCTGCGGCTGGATCCCTTCAGACTGGCAGTAATTGTAGAAGCCCGCCTCATCGGGAAACACAATCGCCACCAGCGGGAATTCCGGGTTCGTAATTTTGAATCCGCGAGCGGCGAACGTCACCACGAACTGGCGATACAGGTCTTCAAAGAGGGGAGCATAGTTGTTGCCGACGCCGTGCGCGGTGGCGACGACATAATGCCCCGTGGTGGTCACCGAAAAGCTGCGGCCGAGTTCGCGGGTCAGCCGATCTCGCAGTTCCACCGCATTCCAGGGCCGATACGTCCCCAGCACTTTGTAATCGGTCACTTCAGCCAGGGGGATATTCTCCAGCCGCCCATCGCGTTCCAGGAACCAGGCATGCGTGCGGTCATGCGAAAAAACGTGACCCGTCCGCTGCTGGCCATTGAGCGTGATCTCGACTATTTTTTCCGCGGCAGCGTTCTCTGCCGTGGGGAGCAGGCTGATCATCGTCAGCAGGAGTGACAGGCGCGTGGAGTGCGGCATAATCTCAACTGTAGATCATGCGCGGTCGGGCTGACCGACCCGGCTGTGGATTTCCGGTTCCATGTCGATTAGGGTGGTAACGATTCTCGCGATCATTCCGGCGGAAGCGGCCCGGTATCAGCGGGCATAGGCCACGATCTCGGCGACAAACGCCACGGCGAAGGTGACCCAGGCGGTGGCCGCGGTCGCCATGGCCCGTTTCGACCAGATACCCCGATCGACGCTGACTCCGAGATTCACGGGGGGCAACTCCGTCGAAATGTAACCAGGATCCCAATCCGAACCGTCGGGGAGACGATAGCGCGTCCGGGTGTGATACAGCAGCATGCCCAGCACGACGACCGCAACGACAGATGCGACGAGCAATCCCGGGCCGACTGAGGCTTCCGTCGCCAGTTCCTCAAACGGAGTACCGGTACTCATGCGCGAGGCAACGGTTGCCCAAGAGTTGTTCAGAAAGTGGAGCAGCACCGGAGCCCAGAAACTGCGCGTCGCCAGATAAATCAGGTGCATGGCAATACCCAGAGGAATCACGGCGACCACATGCACCGGGTGCATATGCACGGCGGCAAACAGGCAGGACGTGATCAGGACACCCATCAGAACACCCCAGCGGGCGACCAGTCCCCGTCCGATCACGCCCCGAAAGATCAATTCTTCGCCCAATGCCGGGCCGACGGCGATAATGAGCAGCATGACGGGTAACGGGGCGATGTTCGCGATTTCCTGCATCATTTCGACGGTATTCATCTCATCGAGCAGGGCCAGAAACGGGAGTAGATTGGTGACGCGCGACCAGGCCAGATGTGCCAGACGGTAGACTTCGCCGCTCAGGCTCGATAGCGGCAGGACCAGTCCGGTGACAATCGCGATATGCAGGGGGTGTGGCAGCGACAGATTCAACACGCTCGACAGCCGTTTTGAAAACCGCAGACTGGCCGCCAGCAGCGAAATCAACAGCACGATCATTTGGTCGCCGCCAATCAGCAGCAACATATAAGAATCGGGAGCTTCATTGAGATCGGTCGCTCCTCCCTGCAATTCTCCCGAGACCAGCATGCAGCCGACCACGATGACCAGCAGAATCATCGTGGCGATAAGATGCGCCACGAACACGCCAAAGGTCCAGCCCAGGGCTTCCGGCAACCCGGGCCCCGGCGGGCCTTTCGCCGGCGTGACAAAATAGCCGTCGGGGTGCGCGCTCTCGGGTTCCAGGAATTCCGTCAGCGGGGTCGCTGCGGCCATGTCTGGCACATCCGCGGAATGTTCTGAATGATTCGATGTCTCGGGCGATTTCTGGGCCGGCTCACCGGCGATTTCCGATCCTGCGTGCGGGGGATCATCGTGTGTCATCGCGCAAATTCCCTAACGAGGCCGGCCCGCAGGATGCCGAAAGTCCTGGCATTCAAGGTTTGCCCGGATGTGGTCTGCACGGCGGGCTGATACACTGAGTTCCAGAAACGCCAGGAGAGCGCCGATTTCCACCTGCACCGGATTTCACCCAGTCCCACTGTAGGCGGGCCAGGGTGGCGGGTCAATTTCTGATCGCGGGAGTGAGCCAGAATGTCGCAAGAGGAACTGGCACAGCGCCAAACCCGGTTGCTGGCAGCCGTGTTCTGCGAACGCTGTCAAATTACCTACATTCCGAACCCGCCCCCCACAGCCTCCTGCCCCCGCTGTGGGACAGAACCCACGGGCGATGAAACCACCCTGACGAAAGTTCCCGGGCAAAATCGCGAGCTGAATGCGTCGCAGGCCGACGAAGTCGATGCCCTGATCGGCCAGGACTTTGGAGTCTATCATCTGGAAGGATTATTAGGCGCCGGGGCCATGGGACGCGTCTATCTCGCCCGGCATCACGACCTGCATCGCTCGTGCGCGCTGAAAATTCTGCCACCACGACTGGCCGCGAGCGACCCCGCCTATGTCGCGCGGTTTACCAATGAAGGGCGTGCTGCGGCGGCATTGGTGCATCCGAATGTCATTACCGTGCATGCGATTGGAGTCATTGAAGACATTCACTTTCTGGAAATGGAATTTGTCGCGGGGCAGACCGTCCGGCATCGTCTGACGGAGGATGGCAATCATCCGGCCGAGCGGGCCACGGCGCTGGTGGCCCGCATGGCGGAAGGCCTGTCGGTGGCGCATGCCCAGGGAATTCTGCACCGCGATTTGAAGCTCGACAATGTGCTGTTGACCCACCAGGGCGTCCCGAAAATCGCAGATTTCGGGCTGGCGAAACGCGTGCTCGTAGACCCCCGGTTACCCGGGTCCGGAGAGATTGTGGGGACGCCGCCGTACATGGCGCCGGAACTGTTTCAAGGTGAGCATGCCACCACCGCCAGCGATGTTTACGCCCTGGGGGTGTGCTACTTCGCCTTGCTCACTGGTCGCTACCCCTTCTATTCCGACAATCTCACAGATCTTATGCGACAAGTCGTGCAGGATCCGTTGCCCAGTTTGCGGGAACTGGCACCTGGGTTGCCTCTCGAAATGGCGGAATGCCTGCACCTGTTGCTGGCCAAGACTCCGGCGAACCGACCCAAGGATGCCTACGGTGCCAGTCAGTTGTTGCTGGCCGTACTGGGGCAGACGGAAGATCTGGACAGTCTGCTGTATCAGGCCTTTCGAGACCAGTTACTCGTCACCTGGCAACGGCAAAAGGAACAGTATCGGCTGGAAATCGCGTTTCCCTCGGGACGGCGACAAACCGTCTTCGTGGAACCCAGTCATCATTCGACCGTCGAACGCCTGTTGACCATCACCAGCGTGTGTGCCAAAGCCGACCCGGCGTACTATGAAACGGCTTTGCGGCTCAACGCGGAAATTCTACATGGGGCGCTCGCGCTCCGGGAAATTCTGGGAGAATGGTACTTCGTGATGATTGATACCTATCCGCGATCCACGGTAGATGCCGAAGAAATCCGGCGGAGTGTGCTCGAAGTCGCACATCGTGCAGATGCGGTGGAACGGCTGCTCACGGGGCGCGACCTGCATTGAATCTTCCCCGCAATCGGTACGCCGCAACCATTCCGCACAATCCGCAGCATGCACGTTCCCGCCGCAGTGATATCCTGAGATGAAAGGTCAGCCAGACCAGTCTGCCCCGGAAAACTCAGCCATCCCTGCGACCTGCACCTTGACGAAGCGTGGATTTCCGCGCTACTGTAGAAGTTGGTCGAATTGGAATTGGTAGTCAGACTGGTCGTGATCGCGGCCCGTTTAAGATTCGCCGCTGGTTTGTTGTTTGAGGTCATGAGAAGTTTATCCGCCCATTCGGTCAGCAAGCCGAGTCCGTGGGTGAGTCAGCCTGTCGGTGTCCGACCCATCAGGAATCGTGTTGTGATCTGCAATTCTTCGTGCTCACCCCTCGTGCTCCTTGGTGGTTGTCTGGCGTTCATCGCGGCCGCGATCGAACCGCAGGCGGTTTCTGCGCAGGCCACTTACAGCGAGATTCGTGTGCAGTCCGTCGCGACCGGCGAAGAAATTTCCGCTCAACCCGATTTGTGGGTCACGGAAGTCTACTTCAAGCCCATGCGATTGATCGCCGTCGATGTCACCGACCCCAAGACGGGTCGCAAGCAACCTAAGTTCGTGTGGTACACCGTCTACCGCGCGGTGAACCGTCCGCTGGTCACGCCCGTGATTCCGAATCCTCCTGTCAACGAACTCGATCCTCCCGTTCTCCCGCCGCGGTTCATTCCCGAATTTGAACTGGTGACGGTCGATGGCGAACAACCCCAGGTTTACAAAGACCAGGTCATTCCGGAGGCCCTGGCGGCGATCAACCGTCGCGAAGGTCGTAATTACGCCAGCAGCGTGGGCATCGTGGCTGACGTACCGGCTCCGGCGAAAGCCGGTTCCCCGGACGAGAAATTCTTCTATGGCGTGGCGATGTTCACCGATGTTGACCCCGATGCCGACCTGTACACGGTGTATATGACGGGTTTTTCCAATGGGATGAAAATCTGCAAATCACCCGACGGGACACCCGTCGTCCTGCACAAGACCATCGAAGTCCGCTACTGGCGACCGGGTGACCGATTTTCTCAGCAGGAACCGGAAATCCGCCTCGATACACGAGATGCGAAAGAGCGGAAACCGCGCAGCACCGTGAAGGTGACAGCCCTGGAAGGGTGTGAACTGGATCAACCCGACGAAGGCGAGCCTGTTCGCTGGATGTATCGGTAGTCGACTTGAATTCTCGGCACCGATCGACAATACTCTCAGTCTTCCTGATGCGGAACCGCTTCGGGTTTTGAGCACGTTCTTGCAGGCCATGAGCCTGCCTTCTCGCAGAGGCTTCGAGGTCAGACATGGCTCATAAGAAAGGTCAGGGCTCCAGCCGTAACGGACGCGACTCCGTCGCTAAGCGCCTGGGTGTCAAGAAGTTCGGTGGACAGTACGTCATCGCGGGTAACATTCTGATTCGTCAGAATGGCACCAAGTGGCATCCTGGCAAGCACGTGGGCATGGGCCGCGATTATACCCTGTATGCCCTCAAAGAAGGCGCAGTCTACTTCGATCGCGAAGGTCGCCGGATCAACGTTGAGCCGGTTGAAGATGTCGCTGTCGACGAGGCTGCCGTCGCTGAACAGAACTAGTTGAAGCAATTCAACTTACGAATAAACAGGCCACGCCATTGCGTGGCCTGTTGTCGTTCATGGCTGCGAAATCCGCTGAGCACCGCCTCGCCTCACGGAGTCGGTTCTGGCTCGGAAGCGGTCAGCTTCATGTTGACCGTCAGCTTGGCGCCGTCGCGCAGAATCTCCACATTCACCGTTTCTCCCGGCCGAAGTTCGTCGATGTAACCCAAGAAATCCTCTACGGTTGTGGCTTTTACTCCGTTGACACCGACAATCACGTCCGCCGCCGAGCGATCGACGCGCTCGACGGTAAACGGACCACGGCGCGACCGCAGGACTTTCGGGCCCCGAAGCCCGGCCTTTTCCGCGGGCCCTCCGGCCTTGAGTTCCGCCACGATCAGGCCCTCGTCGGTTTGAAACACGCGCGTTATGCCGGTTTCCGCGCGAATGACCCGCCCGTGCTTCAGAAGTTGAGGCACCACCCGCTTGACCATGCTGACAGGAATGGCGAATCCCACACCGGCACTTTGACCGCTGGTGGTGGCAATCGCCGTGTTGATGCCAATCAAACGGCCATGCGCATCCAGGAGTGGTCCCCCCGAACTTCCGGGGTTAATCGCCGCATCGATCTGAATGATCGATTTGATGGCCCAGTTCTGACGGATCTGTAACGACCGGTTCAAACTCGAGATGATGCCGGTGGTTAATGTCCGTTCCAATCCGAAGGGGTTGCCCAGCGCGAAGACCCGCATGCCGACTTTGAGTTGCCGGGAGTCACCGATCGCGATGGGGAAGAGTTCTTCGACGGGCGCCTCGATGCGGATGATGGCCACATCGTTGAGAGGGTCGGCCCCGACCAGTTTCGCCTCGTAGTTTTCACTGTTAAACAGGGTGACCTGAATGGTGGTGGCGTCTTTCACCACGTGGTAGTTCGTGAGAATATGCCCGGATTGGTCGATCACGGCTCCCGAGCCTGCCCCCTCGGCCTGCACTTCCAGCAACAAGCCGTTACGAACCGATTTGGACTCGATATTCACAACGCTGCGGTTGGAAGCCTCGTAAACGGCGACATTTACGGCTTCTTCGGGCGTGTGGCCGGCCGGGTCAAAAATGCGGCTCAAATTCGGGTTGATCTGCTCGACCGGGCTGGCCAGTCGCTGTCCGGGGCGGAGTTGCGAATCGTCGGCGATCACCACACCCCAACCGCTGTGCGTCAGGAACCACAGGGTACAGACACTTCCCAGAAGACTGGAAAATAAGCAGGCCAGACACCAGCGCATGTGGGGTCTCAACTTTCTGGGAAAACGATGCGGCGCGAATTTTGCCAGAGAGGATTATCCGGGCGGATCATCCCCGTGACAAAAGGGGGGTATAGACTCCTGAAGTGATTCGCTCAAGGGGATTTCGAGAAATTGGCGGTCTGACGGTGGCGAATGAGAACTTGACAGCGCTTCAGGCGTGCTGTGGTTTTGATCGATATTGCCCGGTTTTCGGGCGGTGATCTTTGCATCAAGCAAGTCTTATCTGGCAAAGAGGATAGGGCGTCAGGGGTTGCACCAGCCCGTCGCCCGCGTGACAATCTCGGTGGCAAGGCAGGAACCTGGCACGCAGTCCATCTCAGGGTTCTCGCCCCGTCATTTCGTCTACGAAGGCAGTAATCATGCGGCGGATTGGGATTTTGACAGCAGGGGGCGATACGCCCGCCTTAAATGCAACAATCTACGGGGCCGTAGAGCGGGCCAATGAGCGTGGCATTGAAGTCCTCGGCATCATCCGCGGTTTCGCGGGCGTGGTCGATCCGCGTCTGCCCCATGTGCGGCTGAATCCGCTGCTGTCGACGATTCCGGAACTCGATCCCTGCCGGGGTGGCACATTACTGGGAGCCTCGCGGACCTATGTCGACCCCGCCCAGACCGAGCTTTTGAATGAAATCAAACCGCGACTGGCCAAGTTGGGGATCGATGGGCTGATCTGCATTGGTGGTGACGGCACGATCAACGGGATGCAGCCGTTGTCGGAAATGTTTCCGTGCGTGCTGGCCCCTAAAACCATCGATAACGACCTGGGGCTGAACTATATCGATGAACCCACGGAATGGGTGCTGGAACATGATCACCCGGGCATCCCCGGATCCACAACGGCCCATGCCCGCGCCAGCATTGCCCTGGAAGACATGATTAATTTCGCGACTCCTGGTTACGCCACGGCTGTGTATGTCGTCGTGCAGGGGGTCGAGCGGATTCGCACCACCGCGGAAAGCCATCGCCGTATCGCCATCATTGAGGTGATGGGCCGCGACTCGGGATACATTCCGCTGGGGTCGTCTTATGGACAGCCCGACATCGTGCTGATTCCCGAATCACCCGTCGACATGGATCATCTGGAGCATCGTGTCGCAGAACTGTATGACATGCAGAAGCATGTGGTGATCGTGGTGGGCGAAGGGGTGCGTGATCAGTCGGGCCGACAACTCGGAGCGCAAACCAAAAGCTACGATCCGGCCGGGAATGTGGTTTACAGCGGTGCCGCCGAGGAACTGAAACGGCTGCTGGCCATGCGGTTCGGAGATGAATTCTTTGGCAGTCGCCGCAAGCATGAATCGGCCGATTCGGTCATTTTCACACGTAAGGTGGGTCACACGCAGCGTGGGGGTCGGCCCATCAAGTTTGACCGGTTTTATGCGGCTCAACTGGGTGGCAAGGCGGTCGATCTGATTGTTGAGAACAAGAACAACCACCTTGCGACGTTGCAGTGGTCACTGGCGCGCGGGTTCTATCTCGATTCGTTGCCCGCCAACAAACTCCGCGATCCGTTCAAGCGGATTCATCCGCGTCGCGTGCATCCGTCGTTGTACGATGCCCAGCGGTTTCAGCCGTCCACTTTGGGCAAGGAGTACCTGCGGACCATGCTGACCAACGCCGTGGGAGCCGAGGATGTGGAAGACATCCGCATGTCGACGTTCAATGCCGGCAAGCTGTCGACGCGGTATCAAAGCGTGAACCTCGACATCCACCAACGCATTGAAGTGCTGCGGTAACAGGAATATCGGAAAGCGCTATTCCCGGGAGATCGGGCCCGGGGAGCGCGCTGAGTGAGTTCCGCAAAACCTCTACAGGGATCGTAGCTGTCACTACAACAACAGCGGTTTACACGTTCCGCTACCGGTTTTGTCGGATGGCTCTTAGCGAGATGGTGTGCGACGGCAGGTCCAGGCGGTCCAACCCGCCGTGACCACGAAGGCAATCCAGACGGGCAGATGCCAGGGGGCGGTCAGAAAGAACAGCGCGATTCCGGATGTCAGCGCGAGAGCGACCGGCAACCGATTGAGTAGCAGGGCCTGTCGCGCGGGGTTCCGAATCGCCAGCGCGATGGCGATGGCTCCGATGGCACACGCGACCGCCCACAGCCAGCCCAAACCTTGCCGAACGCTGTGTGTGGTCTGCAATCGCAAAGCCAGTTTGGCACCGCCACCGGCCTTGGAAAAGACGAGTTGCTGGCCATCTACGGGGAGTTGAATCGGCAGCGAGAGCCCTCCCGGCTGTGACCAGCCCGCATAACCTTCGGCGTTCACGTCAAATTCTGCCCCACCCATGGCACCCCCACCAATTCCGCCACCACCACCCATGCCAACATTTCCGTAATTGATGACTCCCAGGGCCGTGAAATCGGACTGCGGAACAATCGAAAACGACACGATGTCGTCCATGTTCATGTTGCCAGACTGGTCCATCCACTGCGTGGAATTCTGCAAGCCGAAGGGGTCGGCGGCATGCAAGAGCGTCGCGCCGCGACTGTTGACATCTCCCAGCGGCGACTGTGATTGCTGAATTTGCAGCGTCAGTTCGGGGAGACGCGTGTTGGCACCCGAGCCGCTCTCCGAACCGAAGTCATTCTCCCCGGAGAGTCTGGCGCGAGATTGCTTGCCTGAAACAATGCCCGAGTTCAAATTGCTCAGTTGGTCTTCATTGAATTGCTGATAAAGCTGGCGAGCTTCGAGCGAGTTGCCTCTGCCTGCGGCCTGTTCCGCGAGGGGCTTGGCATCTGGGGTCGCAGGACCATTGACAATCACGGGGGCGACATAGCGGAAGCGGAACTCGTTCCCCTGTGCTTCGCCGCGCGCCAGGGGCTGGTTGCTGTTGTCGGTAAAGAATGCACCGTTATTCATGATGGCCTGGCCCAGTTGCACCGACGCATCACCACTTTTGGACTGGCCATTCACGGAATCAAATTGGTCAGCGATGCCATCTCCATCTTGATCAATCCCTCGCATGTACTGTTGTGTCGGCGTGGTGCCATCGACTTCGCGGCTCAATTTGGAGACCGCGGCCTTCAACCGGTCGGTCGTCTGCGCCCGTTCGGCATCGTGACTGGTGATCGCGGAATAATTCTGTAAGGCCGAATCGAGCTGTTTCAGATTGCTGAGTGCCCGCGATTTGAGCCGGTAATTGCCGACGGAATCGACCGCCGAGAGGACTTCCTCGGCGTCGCTCAACAACACCGTCACGAGGGACTCGCTGGTGCTGCTGTTGTCGGCGGAGTTCAGATTGTAGCGTTTGGGATTAGTTAATGGTCGCCCGTGCAAATCGTTGGGGAAGTAGACCGTCCATTGGGTGCGGGCGACAGGAATGCCGAATTCCTCGCTTTCCGCTTGGCCGATGACTTCGGCTGTCGGGATGTCGATTTCGACCGCTGACAGATCTGAGGTTGCGGGGAGGCTGTGAGGTAAGCGGCCGGCGTACACCACTTGCACGGGAAAGGAAAGATCGACCGCGCTGGTTTTGGGGAGCGCGATGAGCAGTGCAGGGGCATCGCCGATGGTGGTACTGACGGCCCGCGAGGGCTGTTGACCCACCAGGACCGACAGTAACCGGGTCTCTGGCGGCAATCGCAGCGGCAGGAACTGACGGTCGCGATTTTTGACAGTGTAGGTCGCCACGGCCCGGTAACTGCCGTCGCGAGCCAGCAGGGTTACAAGGTCGGCAAGATTGACCGCGGCAGGCACATTGGCGGCGGGAACATAGCGTTGCAGGGTCCAGGTCGGTGGGGCACCCGGGGTGGTGAGTCGCACGAATTCGGTGGCCTGATTGAGCAGGGCATCGCGCACCACCAGGTCGACATCTTCCCGCTGGACAGGTTCAGTGATGCTCGGGTCGACCGCCGTTAACTGGCTCAGCGAGGTGTTGATCAGCAAGGCATAATGTTTTTGATTTTCCAGCGGCGTGGAGACACCGGCATCAATGGCCAGGAACCGCACTTCTGGTGCAGGAATCTGCACGGTCGCCGCAGGCAGCGAAGCCGAAGCGGAGAGTCGGAACGTGCCTGTCGCGGGGCCACGCAGCGAAAGAGTCCAGCGTGTAAAGAGTTGATCTAACGGCGCGGGCCGGGCATCGCGAATTTCCTGACCATGAAATTGCAGGCGTGCCGAGAGCCAGGTGGGCAGATCGACCACCAGGGTTTCCGTGCTGGCCCGGTCGATTTGCCATTGAAGCACCAGACCGTACACAATTGCGACATCGGTGACATTGATGACACTCAAGCTGCTTGCCGACAAGCGTGGCTTCTGTTGCTGCAGTGTCAGTTCGAGTTGTCCTGGTGTGGGTTCAGAGCTTTGGAAGGCGAGTTGGGCTCCGGTGGTTTGCAGGCCACGCAGTTCCTGGGAAATGGTCGTGGCGTCGATCGGTTGCCAGTGGCCCAATTCTGAAATCTGACTGGTGAGACCTTCCTCGAACCACAGGGCGATCTGCGTCTGGGCACGATCGGCATCGCGGAACTGCAACGGTTGAAGATCGAGCAGCGTGCTCTCTGGCCCGCGGTTTTCCGTCGCCGTGACCACGATGGTCACTTCCCCTTGCTGTGGCGTCGCAAAATCGAGTTGCAGCAGGGCCTGGTCATTCTGATCGGGGAGGCGATACCAATCGGCCAGACCCGCAGCCTGCACGTCGAGCACCAGCCATGTCGCGGGGACTTGTAGACTGAACGATGTGCGGGGCATGCGCGCCAGGCGGCAGACCGCGCGACTCGTAATGCGCACTTTACGCGGCCCGACCAGCATCCCTTGTTCAATCTGCACCTGCATCTGCGTGGCGAGTCGCGTGGCCGTCAGGTTCAGCTTCCACGGGCGGCGACTGAAACGATAGGCCAACTGCGGCGGGGTGGCGGGTCTCGTCACGGGGACGGCAGGCTGATATTGTTGCGATTCGACCTGATTTAACCCCTGCACCTGATTCGTCCGCAAAGAAAACGCATCGCTGGCATAGACCGCGGTGGTGCCGGCTTCCGTCGTGATTTCCAGAGGCACGATATTGGGGACATCGAAGATCACTTCCGGATCGACCCGTTGTCCCATGTAGCAGTCCAAGGTCAACTGCGTTTGATCGTTCACGTTGCGTCTGAGAAAGACCCGCAGTTGACGATTCGCCCCCTCGCCGACCAGTTCCCAGCCTCCCACATCGGGCCCCAGAACCGATTGCAGACGAACACCTTCTGGCAGTTGGAAGGAGACATCGCGAACAATCCCTTGCCGCACGCGATATTGATATCCCAGGCTGACCGACACCCCGGCATCGGCCACGGTGACGGCGGTGACCGATTCGACATGGACCACGGCGGCCCCGGCCCGGGTCTGCTCGGGTTGCCATGACACCTGCAAGTCGCCCCCCGCATCGACCGGAAATTCAATGTGGGCCACATCGTCGCGCGTGGTTCGGCGGTAAGCACTGGTGGAACCATTCACACGCACGGAAAGCTGAGGATCGGGCAATTGGAAATCGAAACGGGCCGCCGGCGTGGGACTGATCTGCATGGCGAAGGAACCGGCGGTTCCCTGTGCGGTAAACGGAACCTGGAACTCCAGATCGAGCACTTGCAGGCCCGGTTGGGGCAAGAGCACCTGCCAGGGCGTGGCCGAGGTCACCAGGGCGGCGGGCTGATCATTCAACACCGCCGACTTTACGATGACGCCACTGACGGGGAGCGCGAGTGGTTGTTGACCATCTACATAACTCAAAATGGTATAGCGGGCCCGAATCTGCACATGGCTGGCCCCTTGTTCGCCGGGGACGACTTGGGCGGAGTACAGGGAATCGACAATTTTGGCGGTGGTGGGTGCCGCTCCCAGCCGATTTGCTTCCGGATAGGCCAGCCGCTGGAGCTTCAGGAATTGATCGTAAGGCAAGTAGACCCGGTCGGCCGCCAGAGGGGCTTGCGGATTGTCGTAGAGATAGATTTGCGTGGGAGGCACGGGCTGAGGCTCTGCCGACTTGGTGGCTGGCTCGTCGGCCGAGACCGGAGAGGCCGCCAGCAGGGCGAACAGAAACAGCATCGAGAAGAGTGAGCAGAGCCGCTGACATCCCTGTGTGAGACAATGGCAGATTTGACCGCAGCCATACATCGACCACGCGGTCAACACTCCCAGCAAGGCCAGCCAGATTCCATCGACAGCCACTTGCCACGTAGCGGGTGCCACGGGGAGCAAACCGAGTCCGGCGATGAACAGCAGCAGGGCCAGACCGACGCGCCGTGCCATGGGCTGCGTGCGCAGGGACCAGCCCAGCAGCAACCCGATCGCCAGCAGACAGCCGCGCACGGCCGCACCACCCCGGCGATCCCAGTATTCGACTTTGAGCGGCACTCCCGTCCCCAAAGCCGCACTGCCGACATAGCGGAAAGTTTTCTCGACGCTCCCGGCGGGGCGATCCATAACGAGCGCCAGCGACAAGCGGCCCTGCGCGCGTTGCAGATCGAGTTCCACAGGTCTGGCAATTTGGTCTGCCAGTCTGACGCCCGCGATGATCGGTACGGGGGGGGGATTGGGCGGGCCCGCTTCGCCCGGCATTGGAAGGGCCTGTTGGGGAACAGGTGCTTCAGCCGCAGGCATGGGGGGCGCATCGGCCGGTTCGACGAAGCGCTCGAGATTGCGGCGCTGGTCTTTCGCGTCACTCAAGCGATCCAGATCTTGCAGGCCACTGCGTTTGGCTTTTTCCGCGAATTCCTGTTTGGCGGGGTCGCTCATTTCTTTGCGGAAACTGTCGGTCTTCTGTTCCATGGACTGGACGCGGCCGAAGTCCTCCGTCAGCGAATCCCCGACAGACTCGCCTTCCGACATCGGGGCGGCTGGCGTGGCCATGGGAAGTCCCGACACCGCTCCATCTGGGTAGTATTCCGCGTTGGCTCTCTCGGTTGCCAGCCAACTGCTGCGGGCTGCGGTACGCTGCTGACCAGCGAGCTGTGTCATACAAATGAACAACAGGCAGCACACACAAAGCGCCACCCCGCTCGCCAACATGCCCCACATTCCCGCGCGGCGATAGACCAGCACGATCCCCGCGAGGACGCCGGTGATGATCGCGATCGCGATCGCCGTCCAGACGCTGTCCATGACAGAGGGAATCTGAAACGCCTGGCCCAACCGCGAGAGCCAACCCGGTGAATCGAGTGCCGACTGCGGTTCCAGGGCGCTCTGATGATCGATAATCAACGTTTCCGACGGATGCACCAGATTCCAGGTTTGCTGGAGCACATCGACCTTGTACGCGACACCCTGACCGGTGAGCGCACTCAGCACCGGGGGGGCTTCCGAGAGAATTCCACTCGCACCCAACACGGCACTCGTCGCACGGAAATACAAATTGAGGCTGACATTCGCGGCACCAGTCAGATCTCGGGGTAGCGGAATCAGCAGCTGATCGCCCGAGCGGCGAATTTCGACCGGTTGCTCATCGAGCGTGGCGGCCCACAGTTCCGCGTCGGCGGGTAACGTCACCTGCAGCTGCTGCACTCCTGCCAATTGCAGTTGGAAGGTCGCCTGTTGTTGCCATTCCCCCGTCCGCGAGAGAATGCTGAGCAGTTCCAGTTGCGGACAGATGGCGGTCGGAATCGCGGCTTTATCGAAGCGTTGCTCTGTGACGGAGAGCGTGTTACCGACGCCGATGGTCCGATAGACCCCCACAATGCGTTCCTGCAACTGATAAGGGACCGGCGGAAGTTCCAGCGGATCCATCGAATTGAGCGGCAGGCCCTGGCCATCTTGAGCGACGATCGTCAGTCGCTGTTCGGGACCACCTTCGATGATCACAGCTCCGTGCGATTGCTCGGCCTGTGGGATTTCCAGTAGCGGGGCCGCGAGTGTCGCCGCCGGTTCGCGGGGCATGGTGAACTGCGTGAGCAAGACGATGCGACCCAGGACGCGCTCAGCGAATTGTAGTCGCCAGACACGGTGGCCATTGTCGGCGGTGAGCGGCTGCTGTTCAACCAGCGTGGCTCCCACGGCTTGAAAGCGAACGGCGGGCGGCGTCGATTCGGGCAGCGTTACCATCAACTGCCGGGCCCCGCCCCCTTCAATCGTGAGTGAGGCAAATAGCGATGTCGACAGCGTTTGCGGATCGAGGCGGTAGAAGCCATAGGTTTCAACAGCCACCCGCGCGGGTTTACGACTGACTTGCAGATCTCCCGAGTAGCGTGTGTCTTGCGATTGCAGCCGCAAGCGTTCCCAATCGGCCTTGAGGGCCACGGTATCTAATCCCACGACATTCGAGACGACCAGTTCCAGGTCGGGATCGCCGCGGACGACCAGCGCGGTTTCGACCACATTGGCTTGCGGCGCGACCAGTTCCGGCAGCGCGAATTCGACTGGATCGCTCTCGACCGGCCAGCCTTCAATGTCGCGACGCAGTCGCAACTTCACCACGGCTGTCGCCTCGGGAGCCAATGGCGATGCGAGGACCACGCGCACGCGGTTCGTTCCCGGTTCCTGGGGTAACAATTGCCAGGTCAAGGGTTGATCATCGCCGGTACTCGCAGAGACCACGGTCCATTCCGCAGAGAGATCGACATCGACATCGAACAACGGGGCATACCGCGGCGTGACAGTCAACGCGGCCTGCAAGGCGACTTCGGCCGCCGCAACATCCAGCACGGCGGCGATGGCGGCATGCAGTTCGCGTTGCTTGGGCTCGGTGATCAATCGCAATGTGAACTCTTCCCGCCACGCATCGAACCGCAGGCGTTGATTGCCATTCGCGATCACCATGTCTTCGGGCATATCGGAAACGGGCTTTTCGGCTTCGGTGGCCCGGCGGATGCCTTCCATTTCCGTGGCCTGCAAGCGAATGCCATACGGGTATTGCACCAGCACCTGGCCCACATGCGAGCTGACATTCTCGATGGTGAGCGGAGGGACCGACCAGGGTGTTCCCGCCGGGACCGCCAGCACGCCACGCAGTGAAAGTTGGCGGGCCCCTTCAAACGCCTGGCCATAGCTCAGCGTCAAGCGCGTCCGTTCAGGATTCGTGGGATCGTCCTGAATCTCCCAGCCTTCGAGCCCCGTCGATTCAATCTCTGCGATCTCGAGGTAGCCGGGTACGGTCAGGATCAGTTGATCGATCGGACGTCCGAAGACCTGCAGGTTGGTCAACACTTGCCAGGTCACCTCGCCGGGCGTGACGATCAACCCATATCCCGATGTCGCGAACGTCAACACATCACTGCTGCGGTCAGAGGCTCGGTCGGTCATCCGCAGTTGAATCTGCGCTTTGCCACCGACGGCCACCGTGTATTCGGCAGGCTGTTCAATGGGTTGCGGCCGGGCGAGTTCGGCACCATCGGCGACCAGTCGCTTTCCCGCATCAACACGCAGCGTGAGTTCCCCCGTCGCACTCCCGAGCAGCGAAAAACCCGCCACGCGATCGCTGCCAACCGTCACCAGTTCTGTCGACAGTTCGAGCACCAGTCGCTGCTTGCCGATGGCCGATGTCACCACCGTCAAGGCTTGATCATTTGTGCGGCCGATCAGAGCCGGTTGATCGTTGACTGTCGCCTTCTCGACCGCCACGCGTTGTAGCGGGAACTTCCAGATTTTCCAGCCCCCCGTGAGTTGCTCTAACTCCGCCGTCACGGTGATCAGCAGTTGATCGCCGACCACTCGCGTGGCATAGGTGGCATGCGTTAACACCTGGGCAGAAGGGGGAGCGCCAGGCTTGCCGGTGTTTTCCTGAGCGCGTTTGAGCAAGTCCTCAAACTCGGCCTTGGGCAGCAGCACGCCGCGGTGGTCGTGATCGACCAGCGTCTGTAAATCTTTGAGTGGCACGAAAGCCTGTCTCGCTGGCACCAGGGGCTTCCCGGCGACAGGTTCCTCGGCTTCGCAGACCTGGGCAAGCTGACCGCCCGCGAGGCACAGCCCCAGCAGCCACAAACAGCAGGCAGAGATGTTGGTTTGGGTGGACATGTCACCGAATTCCTGGAGCACGAAGGATCGCCCGTGGACTGCGATCAACCCGCTTCAACGCAGGTCATCGCCCGGAGACTGTGCCGGCTTACGAAGGCTTTTGCATACCCAGTGTCACGCTGTCAAAGACTCCCGGCGGCGGAATGACGGCGGCGCTGGGTGGACTCGGCGGGTTCCCTGAACCCGGTTTGGGCTGGCGACAGACCGAGACGAATCCATGGATGACCCACAATGCCACCATGGCCATGAATCCGTACATCGCCACCGCGAGACCATGCAGCACGAGGTCGGCATCTTTCAGGGCGTAGACGCTCGCCAGAAACGCGGCGAGAATCAGCAGCGTAAGTTTATTCTCCCACGACGTGTTCCGCAGAATGACCGCGATCAGCACCAGCGAACCGCTGACAATCCAGGTGTAGAATGGAAGATGCCACCAGTGGACCAGAATGCGATCGCGGCCCCCGAGGTTCGTGTAGACATAGGCATGGCCTTCGGTGGGGAAATCGAAGACCCCGCCCGAGTTGCCCCCGATCCACGACTGACACTCTTCCTGACCCGCGCGGCTGTAGCCCGAATAAAACAGCTCACGCCAGCGGGGTTGGTAGAACCGCTCGAAGTGTTCCGGCGAACCGACCAGCGCGAATTCATCGGGCGACCACAGCACCACCCGCATCTGCTGCACGGGGACGGAAGCCACTTCCGTTCCTCCCACCGTGGGCATCCGCAACATCAGTTCGCCCCCCCGTGTCTGGAACGGACCGGGAGTCAGCGAGATGCGATATTGCACCGTGACTAGAAAAGTTTCATCCGACGATTTCGTCCGCGCGACATTAATGAGGTACGCCTCCCAACCATCTTTGGGTTTGACGTTGGGGAGTTTCTCCAAGGCGATCGACTTGCCATCGACTTCGACGCCCAGCGGTTCAATCCCCTTGGGCAAATCGAGCCGCAGGCGTTGACGTTCGCTCGATTTGGTCTGGAAGCGGCCACGAATCACGGCCATGCCACTTTTATCGAGAACCGCTTCCACCAGTCCGCGTGAGACCACGGTTTCGATCACTTCCTGAATGTCATACTTTGAAGCAGATAACTGCACCTCGACCGGTTGCTGGTAATAACGGAAGGCGACAAAGCCATCGGCGGCCAGTTGCGTCAGTTCACGGACATCGATCGATTCCACATCGCCCCCGGTTGCCGACGCCGTGACCGATAAGGCCCGGTCTTTCTTCGCGGTGACTTCGCCGGTGATGCGACTGACAGCAATCACACGCGGCGCGGGAGCCTCGGGAGTGGAGACGAACGGGTCCATCACACGGATCAACGGTAAAGTAGCCGCTGCTGTGGTGCTGTTTTCGGCCGTCGCCGGTTGTACGTCATACGTCACACGAAACGCGACCGTCCCCGTCACATCGCGCTGTAACACGATGGTCCAGGGAACCCACCCCTCCACGGCGGCACCTTGGCTTTTCTGACGGATGGGTGGCGAGTTGCCGTCGGCCAGACTGATCTGAACTGCATCGGCGAGCGCCTCGGGCACGGCAATCCGGAACGTATCCAGGCCGGCATATTCGACCAGGAACTGCACGGTCGATACGACCTGAATCTGACCTTGCTGCACATCGGCCACGGTGCCGATCTGGGCGGTCAGGCGTGTCGGCTTGAGTACCGTCTTGGCCGTCATTTCGAGCGGACGCCGATTAAACGTCCAGGCCGAGACCAGACGCTCGACACCTTCGACATGCGTGTTGGGTGCGGCATCGGGTTGGAAGCCCACGATCGCTGCGGGGTCGGAAATGACTTCGATGGCTTCCGGGGCGAGGACGCGCAGACGTCCTGTTTCCACCGCCACGTTTAGCGGCGTCAACAAAGGGAGTGTGAGGTCGCTGGCTTCGGCTAGCGGATCGCGCGGGCTGGTCGCCGTCACCTGCACGGCCAATGGACCGATGTGGCTTTCCCGCAAGACGACGGTGAGCAGTTGTTTGTCGGTTGAGAGGTCGTACTGTTTCAAGGCGTCGCAGTTGACACCTTCGATCGTCAGCCCTTCAGGGACCGCGATTTTCAGTTCAAACAGGCCCGCCCGTTCGATGGTGTAGTTCAGCATCGTGACCAGCTTGAGCTGGTTTCGCTGAATGGTGAGGTCGGCGATATGCTCGACCAGCAGACGCGGTTCTATGGGCTTGGCCGTCGCCGAGAGACGACATTCCGGGCTGTAGAATTTGAAGTAGGCCGCGCCGGGTTTCTTAATGCGGGGATCGACTTCCGTTTCATCAATACGGGCCACGCCTTGTTGCGAGGTCAGGTTCAACACCAGATCGGCACTGGAACGCAAGGCAATCTGACCGCTTTCGCGCAGCACGTCGAGCAGATGAATGCCATACGCTGTCTGGTCGAGTTGGCCAGCGGCATCAAAGGCCTCGGTGGTCAGCGGCCATTCGGTATGGACTTCCAGCGGAATTTTGCCCGATTGTCGGCCCAACAGTTCGACCGTCAGAATTTGTCGTCCGGCCTCTTCAGCGACGGTCCATTCCTTGACACGCGCCTCGGACGCGACATCCAGAATGCGTTGCCCCAACGGGACAGCCACACGAATCTGCTGCAACTGGCCCCGTAGTACATCGATCAGGAAATGGGCGTCGGCATGAATGAGTCCGTCGGCCACGGTGACCAGCGTGGCGCTCGTGGCACTCGCGAGCAGTTCCATATCGGGCTTGGTCCCCACGCGCGGATGCCAGCGGGCCGTGACTTTGTCGGTCGATCCCAGGCTGGCCTTCAGTTGCGTGGCATTCGCATTACCCGGCACCGTTTCCTGTAACAGCTTCGGTTGCAGGTCGATGGTCTGGTCGGCTTCCGGCAAGGTGAGATTAAAGGTGGTGATGGCCACATTCGGGATCTGCAATTCCAGGCTGCGGCCCTCGGGCGACGTTCGGACACGGGCGGTCAGAGTCAGCGTGACCTTGTGCTGCCCGGGTTGCGAAAACAGCAGGGCATAGGTGCCGTTCCCTGTGCCTCGCAGGAAGACGGGGCCCGGATCGCCCGTGACACTGCCCAATGCGGCCTCGCCGAATGTCACCGGCAATTCGACCCAGCCAGCTTTCAGAACCTGAACTTGAAATACGGCGTCGATGCGGGCGAGATCCTGCTGGACGGTCGCGGAATAGTCGGCCGAGGTGATCACACCGCCGACTGGGGGTTGTTCGGGCGGTCGATTCTGGCTTGGAAACGATTTCTCCCACATTTTCAGGTAGTCCTGAAAGGGGAGAAAGACCGCCGCCCCATGCTGCTGGAACACAGCCCTCAGTTCGGTATAGGGGAGATAGACGGCGGGTGCCGGGGGCGTGCCCTCGGAATCGGTTGCGGCAGCAGCCGAAACAGGCGGAGGGTTGTCCGGCTCTTGCGACCAGCCTAACCCCGCTGTCAGCAAGAGCAGCGGAACGACACACAAAGTTGTAAATCGAGAGTTCATAGTTGGTTGCATCGAGCGCATCCCTGGCGAGGAACGGTGACTGCGGTAAGTTCAGCAAACTGCGCCAAGATTGTCGAGGGCGAAGATCGGGAAACTGCGCGAATTCTGCCGGTTGATCCAGCGCTGAGAATCACATTACCGGTAGAGACGCACAACCCGGGAAAAAATCTCAAGAAATCTGTGGGTGAAGAGCAAGTTCCCCACGAGATTCCGGGCTAGCTTTCCGCGTACCGGCGTGCTCGCGTCGGCGCAACATCTTGCAAGAAGAGATGTTGCCGAAAATCAACAGGTGCTGGCCGCGTGCGGTGTTTCCGCCACATCACCTGTCCGGCCGAGTCGGCTCCCTGGGGAGATCTGCATGACGCAACCAGTTTCACATCAGTTGGTTACAACAAATCATCACGCGAAAAACCCATCTGGCAAGGGGTTTGCGTTCACTGCTGAGGCACAACGCTGCATGAAAGCAGCGCCGGCCGCTTTGCAGAAGGGACCGCCCCGCATGACGCAGCAGCGATTTTTCAAACGGATGGTTGTCGATGTCCTGGAAGACGACACCTACCTCCTGCACATGGGAGACATGGATATCTGGGATGGAGCCGACCTGGCGTTACTCCGCGAAGGACTCACGCAGTTCATCGAACGCGATCGCTGCCGGTCGATCGTCGTCGATATGCAGCACGTCAAATATATCCCCAGCGGCTTTTTTGGCATGTTGTTCGACTGGCATGAAAAGCGGAATGTCTGGTTCGCGCTCACCACGCCGCAACCCAATGTGCAACGGATGTTATGGTTCCAGCAGTTCTTCCGCCGGGCGAACACCGGATGGTTTGAACTCGATCCGGAAGGCCGCGACGTCCTCAACACGCCCGCGGGCTATGTCCCCGAATCGATGACCGTGGAAGTCGATATCGAATATCCCAGCCACGCCTCATCCTGATTCCGGTTCGGCTCTGCCGAGTCGCAGATGCGGCCGCATTTTTTCGAGGGTTTTGACACCCACGCCTTTCACCCGCCGCAGATCATCAATCGAAACAAAGGGCCCGTGGGATTCTCGCTCAGCGACAATCCGACGGGCCAATGTTTCTCCGATGCCGGGCAGTTGAGCCCACGCGGGCCAGTCGGCCTGATTGATATCGATGCGGTACACGTAATCGCTGGCCATTGGGGCGGCCGGGGTTGTCGTCGCGGGTACTGTCGCTGTTGGCAGTGGCGTCGATGGTCGGGGCCACTCAGGGACAGGCACGCTGGCCAAGGGGGCGACTCGCGGCGTTGATTGTGCCGGAGACTCCGGGGCTGTCTCGATTTCAGGGGCGCGCAGCACCTGCACGACCACCGCCGAGCGGGCCGCCTGTTTCCAGGCATGCAGGCCGAGCAAGCCCGCAGTAATGAGTAAGGAAACCTGAAGAAACCGTTGGTCGGCGGCTGTCAGTCCCCAAAACAAGGGACGATCGAAGGCTGTCGCGGCTTGATCGGCCCGAGGAATGGGTGCCGACGGCGATCCCGGAGGATTGTCGGGCGCAGGTCGCAAAGTCGACGACCCGATCGTCGAAGATTTTCCAGGCTCAGCCACCGCAGAGGCATCCCGCAAAAAGAGACCCGGACAACAGTCCAGTTATCGTATCTTTTCGCGGGTGAACTGCCAGAGAATTTTTCTTCTGGCAAGAATTCCTCAGATCAGCGGACGGTGCGATCGAGGGGGAGTCGAGCGCTGCTCGACGGGGCCCCACCGTTTGGGACGAGCTGCGACTGGGTGCGCGGGCCGACCCGATTCGAGGGAACTTCGTTCTGGGCGGGTTGCACGCCGGGGGATTGAATCCGCTTGTAACCCCCGAGGTCGGGTTGGAACGGGTTGCCTTTACCGAAGATGCCGCCGACCCAGGAGACGAAGGCATTCTTGGTCGGATTCACTTCCACATCGCGGAAAAAATAATTGGTGTTGATGGTGCCCGCCGGATCGATCAGCTTGACCGCCGTGGGGACCATGGTCCGCTTATCGAGGACGATGCGGGCATACTGATAATTGCGAGCATCAATTTCCTGGAGCGGCTTGGCGTCGATCGTGTAGGTCGTCGCGGTTTCCTCGTGCAGGCGGAGTTCAAACCGCCGCTTGGCTTCTTCGGCTTTCATGCCAAACAGAAACGGAAGCGGACTTTGGACAATGTTCTTGCCCCGCATCTCTTCCGGGATTTCCATTTCCTCGAATTGCTTCTCGGCGTGGTTGATCTGCAAGACATTCATGCCATTGCAGATCCAGCACTCATCGGTCCCCGCAGCCAACTCATAAGGCTGTTGATTGGCCGGGTTGAGGATCTTGGCGACCTGGCCTTTTTGAGGCTCAATGCCCTGCATTTCGAAGCGACCACGATCGGGAGCCTGAAAGAAGAACGCCCCTTCGGAGCGTTTCTCCTGGCAGAAAACCTTGTTCAATTCCTGGCGATAGTGCTTGCCCTGCAGGAACACAATCTTCGACGATTCCTGTTCCCAGCGTACCAGAATCGCTTCGAGTTTGGGGTCGACTTGCGCGACTCGCAACTCGGGCGCTTCGGGGCGCTGCGGACGTTGTCCGGGGGCTGCCGGGGGTTGAGCGAGGGCGCTCACCACGGTCAAACCACACACAATTCCAGCACAGATGGGCCAAATCGGCCCGTGATACGATAGTCTCATAAAGCCGATCTTCCTGAGCGGCGAAGGGTGATCCCGGCCTGTTCGCAAGGGAAAGGCGGCGGAGTGTAGCGACTGCCGCCAACCGAGCCTAGAGCGATTTTTGAGAGTGTGGAGTGCGGAAGGTGGAGTGCGGAAGGTGGAAGGTGGAAGGTGGACTGACTACTCCGCACCGAGCAGCCGTCGCATGGCTTCCCACGGTTGCAGATAGGTCAGAAACGGCAGGCCATCGACGGTCGCTTCCTGAAGTTTGGTCACGCCATCGACCGCCGGCCCGTGCTCCACCAATTCCCGCAGCCGCGCTTCCTCAAATTCGCGCGTCCATGGCCGCAGCACAGCGAGCCGCTGTCGTTGCCAGCAGACTCCCGCCGCCAGCGCGGCCGCTCCCCAATTGCTGACCCCGGCGACGATCGTCCAATCGGTGGCGACACGGCAGGGAATCCGTGAGGCCTGCGGCTCGATCAGCCGCGAACGTAGTTCTTGCCAGGGAATCGCCCCCATACCCAGTTCATTCCCCCCATCACCAATTCCGATCGAACGCACCCCCGGGCGACACGCGGCGACTTCTTCCAACACACGCTGCAATGGCGGAGTGAACTCATCGATGATTTCTCCCCGCATGTTGTGGCAGCGGTTCCACTCTTCGTCAGGGACCACCGCGGCAAATTGCTCGCTCAGTCGTGCGTCGGACCATTGCGTGGGATCATAAGCCGGGCCGACGCGCTCGATGGTCATCACATGAGATAAGGCCTGGAACTGAGGATCGGCTAACAGTTGGTGTGTCCACATGCGGATTTCCCCATCCGTCTCCGGGCAGACCAGCACTCGGTCTGGTGGAAGTCCATAACCGGCAACGATCACGCGCAGGGCCGAGGCACAGTAACGATCGGTCAGCAGCCAGGCCTCGATCCCGCTGCCTTGCAATGCCGCTGCGAGTAACGCCGCTCCGGGGGGGCCATCGGTTTCCGCGGCGGGAGGAGAGCCTTTAGGGACGTAGAAGCCGGTAATGATCCAGGCTTGACGGCCACGGCGGGCGAGATGATCGACGGCGGCGGCGAGATGCCCCGGGCAGAGCGGGCCGCGTGCGGCTTCGGTGCCGATCAACCCGCGTTGTGCAGGATCACGTCGCAGGCACTGTTCCAGTTGGCATAAGAGATCGACGGGTTCAACAGGGCCAGCCATCACGCGACAAGATTCCAGTCAATCGAGAGTGCGCGGTGAGAGATCATGTCGCCGCGCGACGCAGTTTGTCCAGCCACGGCGCCAGATCGCCGGGCCAGTCGGCAACGAACTCCAGCGCGGCGCCAGTTCGTGGATGGAGGAAGCCCAGCCGTCCGGCATGCAAGGCGAGTCGCGGTGCTTCCGAGAGATCGGGCCACAGTGTTCCATCTCGCAGATAGCGGTACTTCGGGTCACCACAAACGGGGTGTCCCAATTCCGACAGATGGATGCGGATCTGATGTGTGCGACCCGTTTCCAGCCGGCATTCGATCAGGCTGTAGTCACCGAACGATTCCAGCGGGGTGATCTGGGTGACGGCGCGTTGACCGCCGCGCTGACCGGCCGGCGAACCGCGTAAGCCATCACCCCGGTCACGAACCAGCACCGTCGAAATCGTCTGGGCCGTGGGTTGGCCTGTCACCACAGCCTGATACATCCGCAGGGCTTTATGTTCGGCGAATTGCGGGATGAGTCCTTGCGATGCGGTTTTTGTGCGGGCAAAGACGACCAATCCTGACGTATCACGATCGAGCCGCTGGACGCGAAACAGGGGCGGCAGGATCTGCGGAATATCACCCGGTCGGCGACGCAGGCTGGCGATCGCGGCGAGTTCGTCCAGCGTGGGCTGCAGCAACCGCTTGGCCAGCGGCCATTTGGTTTCTTCGGGTCGGCGGGTCGTTTCGATGCCGGCGGGCTTTTCGACGACCAGCAGGTCGGCATCGAGATGTCGCAGGGTAATCTGCTCGACGGTGGGGGCCGGGGTGGCGGTTGAGGAGAGGGCCACGATATCGCCCGGTGTCAGTCGGCGGCCTTCATGCACCGTCACAACCCCGTTAATTGTTACACGCCGCGCGGTGAGCACTTTGCGACAGGCGGTCCAGGAGTGGTCGGGGAGTTGCCGTCGCAGCCAGGCCAGCACGGCTTCCCCGGCGTTTTCGGTTGTAATGGCTTCACTGATCTGGGTTTGTGACGCGGGCAACGGGCTGGCTTTCAAGAGAGGCCACAAGGGCGGTACCGAATTCTACGATCTTACGCGATCGCGGTTTGACTGTCGCGGAAGCCGACCTATGTTTCGGGTGTCTCCGGCAACTGCGGTGACACCAACTGACTGCTTCCTGTGCTTGACTCAGTTCGTGAGCAAGTACAAGCGCGGCAAGGAGAAGCTGGGAGCTTCGAGGGGACCTTGCCGCGCTTTTATATTTCGCCGCAGTACGCTGCGACGTGTGTTTGACACGCGGAAAAGTCCGTCGGAAGACCTGCCAAGGTAGCCCGGCGGACTTTTTTCGTTGCGTCGACCCAGGCTGCCCGTCATCCCGCTCATTCAAACTTCCGCTCTGCCCAGTTTCATTCCGTTATGGTGCAGATGGCAGTCTCTGGTACCTCCCCGTATACTGCGGGAAATCCCTACGGTCCCCTGAACCGTGAGGGAGATTTCGTGTCGTGTTCGTGGCTCTTGCATGGGCCCGCCCTGTTGTTTCCCGGCAGACATAACCGCCGCACAGATTGAGACTTGCGAATCATGCTTCTGGTTCATGATGTTCACGTTCGCAGCACGGTTCCCCTCGTGGCTCCGCGTCTGTTGAAGCTCGAAGAAGAAGTCGGCGATGTCGCCTTGCGCACCGTCATCAACGCGCGGGAAACCGTCAAGCGGATTCTCACAGGAGATGACGATCGGCTGATGGTCATCGTCGGGCCATGTTCCATCCACGAACACACCGCCGCCCTGGAGTATGCCCGCAAGCTGAAGCAACTGGCCAATGTTGTGGCCGACAAGATTTTCGTTGTGATGCGGGTCTATTTTGAGAAACCCCGCACGACTGTCGGTTGGAAAGGGCTGATCAACGATCCGCACTTGAACGACACGTTCGACATCGGGACCGGACTGCGCATCGCCCGCCGGATTCTCCTCGAAATCGTGTCGATGGAGTTACCGACCGCAACCGAGTTGCTCGAACCGATCACACCGCAATATATCGATGATCTGGTAGGCATCGCGGCCATTGGAGCGCGGACGACCGAATCACCCACGCACCGCCAGATGTCGAGCGGACTATCGATGCCCGTCGGTTTCAAGAATGGGACCGATGGCAACCTGCAAGTGGCGATTGATGCCATGCACGCGGCCCGTCATCCGCATAGTTTTCTGGGCATCGACGCCGATGGCAAAACGTGTATCGTAAATACCAACGGTAATCCGTGGGGCTTTCTGGTGGTGCGCGGTGGGCGTACCGGGCCGAACTACGATGCCGCCAGTCTCGCCGAGGCCGCCGAGATGCTCAAGAAAGCGAAACTCTCACCCCGGCTGGTGGTCGATTGCAGCCATGCCAACTCAAATAAGGATTACACCAAGCAAAGCCTGTGTTGGAACGATTGCATCCGCCAGCGGGTCGAGGGGAACAAAAACATTATCGGTCTGATGCTGGAAAGCAATGTCCACCCCGGCAATCAACCGTTGCCCCCCGATCCGTCGCAGTTGAAATATGGCGTATCGATCACCGACGGCTGCATCGGCTGGGAAGAAACCGAACAACTGATTCGCGATGCGTATGTGAAACTTGGCGGCACATTGCCGGAATGAAAAGCCGCTGCCGCCGTGCAGCGGTCCTTGCCTTCACATCCCCGGCGTCTCCTGGATAACCCACACCCATGCCCGACCTCAAGATCTGCTTCTCGACGCTCGCCAGCCCCGATTGGTCCTGGCACGATGTCGTGAAGTCTGGTCCGCAGTTCGGCTACCAGGGTGTGGAAATCCGCCTGTTGAATCGCGAAACCAATCTGCTGATCGATCCTCATCTGGCAGAGCATCACTGGCCACGTCGTCAGCGGGAATTAAAAGACGCCGGATTTCAGGTGGCCGGGCTCGCCTCGTCCATTCGCTTCGACGATCCGTCATCGGCCGTTCGTCAAAGGCAGTTGGAAATCGGGCAACGCTATCTCGATCTCGGTGTCGCGCTGGGAGCCGAGTTCATCCGCGTCTTTGGCGATCTTCTGCCACCTGTGACCGAACCCGATGCACGCCAGGAGACCATGCACCGCATCGCTGATGGTCTGCGATCACTCGGCGAACTCGCTCAACCGACAGGGATCCAGATTCTGCTGGAGACGCATGGTGATTTCTCAGCATCGCCCCCGTCACAAGAGATCATGCAACTCGTCAACCATCCGCAGGTGGGGCTGGTGTGGGACACGCATCATCCGTGGCGATTCTTCAATGAGCCGCTGACTGAATCCTGGGAACGCCTGCGACCGTGGGTGCGGCATACCCACTGGAAAGATTCGGTGTTGCTCCCCGAGGGTTACAAGCCCCCAACGACGGAACAAACAACCGCCTCACAGCAGGCGACAGCGCTGATGGCGGGTCATCGGCATGCCGATTATGTGCTGTTCCTTGGCGGCGAGTTTCCTGCACGGGAATGTTTGAAACTGCTGCTCGACAGCGGCTACAACGGCTGGCACTCGCTGGAGTGGGAAAAGATGTGGCACCCGGAACTGCTGGGCCCGGAAGTCGCATTGCCGTTGTTCCCGCCGAAGTTGCGGTTTCTGGCGGAAACGCTGGCCTGATTCGGGGCTCACCGACAGCCGAGTCATTGCACTGTCGGGGCGGGGACCCCGACCTTTGAATCTCTCGTCGTCGTTAACATCACATAGGCCGGGGCTCCCGCCCTGGCGATTTCAAACTAACCCACTACCGGGGAATGACGCCGCACGTTTGTTGCCAGTGAGGGAATTCCATAGAATGAAAGTGGATTAAAGGGCATCGCATCAGCATCTGTGGTTCGACTTGCAAGGAATGGCTGCCGTGAAAGTTCTGGTCTGTGTCGATCATTCAGAGACGTCGAAGAAGGTGGTTCAGAAGGCGGGAACTCTGCTCCGCAAAGCGGCGGGAGATCAGGTCACGCTGTTCCACATCGCGGAGTTTCTGCCGGAGTTTCTACTGTCGGAACGTCCCGAAACCGGGATGACCTCGCATACGCTCGCCGAACGCTGGGCAGCGCGGGCCAAGGATGACGGCGAAGCGCTGCTCGCCCGCTCGAAAGCCAGCATCATTGAGGCCGGGCTGACAGCAGACACGGTGCAAACCAAGTTGCAACTCATCGACTGTCGCCCGGAATCGAAAAAGGTCGCCGCGGCCCTCGCCATCATCGGCGAAATGCAGTCTGGCAATTATGATCTGGTCGTCGTTGGTCGCCGGGGTGCCTCGGACCTGTCGCTGTCGCTGATTGGCGGCGTCGCCGAAAAAGTCTTGCGAGAAGCCCACGGCCGTAGCGTGCTGGTCATCGACTAGCTGCAGTTCGACAACGCCTGTCTGTCCCCTTCGATATTCCTCTCTGACTGACATAACGGAGTCGACCATGACCATGCGGACTCTGGGTTCGTGGCTGGCCTGTGGGCTGGTCCTGCTGACGGTGTCACCAGCCCTTGAGGCCAGGCCGAATGTGGTCCTGATCATTACGGATGATCAGCGGGCCGATGCGCTGAGCTGTGCCGGTCATCCGTATCTGAAGACGCCACGGATGGACCAGATCGCGGCGGAAGGGATCCGGTTCCAGAACGCGTTCTGTACCACGTCGCTGTGTTCGCCCTGTCGCGCGACGATTCTGAGTGGCTTGTACGCTCACAGTCATGGCGTGGCGAACAACTTCACGGACTATCCGGCGAAGCTCGCGAGTTTTCCGCGTCATTTGCAGGCCGCGGGCTACAAAACCGCCTACATGGGCAAGTGGCACATGGGGGAAGATGACGACAGCAAACGCCCCGGCTTCGATCACTTCGTCACGCACAAGGGGCAAGGCAAGTACTTCGATACCGAGTTCAACTTCAATGGGAACGATCGCCGTGTCGTGCCGGGGTATTACACCCATGTCGTGACGCAGATGGCGCTCGAGTGGATGAAAGATCAACCTGCCGATCAGCCCTTCTCGTTGATCCTCGGCCACAAGGCACCCCATAGCTTTTATGTGCCGGAACCGAAATACGAGCACGTGTTCGACCGTGTTGATATCCGCTATCCCGCGACCGCGTTTCGCCTGGGTGACAAGCCCGCGTGGTTCAAAACGCGGCTCAACACCTGGCACGGCATCTATGGCCCGCTGTTCGATTTCCGCAAGAAGTTTCCCGACAGCAGCCCCGCCGCCGTGAAAGACTTTGCAGCGATGACGCGGGCCTATTGGGGCACGCTGATTTCGGTTGATGAGAGCGTGGGACAGATCTATGACCATCTGAAATCGACCGGCCAACTCGACAACACGATTTTCGTCTTCACCACCGACAATGGCATTCTGAATGGCGAGCATGGCATGGTCGACAAGCGGACCATGCACGAACCGAGCATTCGCGTCCCCTTGCTGGTACGGTATCCCGGTTTAACGCCGGTCGATCAGCCGAAAGTGATCGACGAGATGGTGCTGCATACTGATATCGCCCCGTCGCTGCTGGAACTGTGTGCAGCCGAACCGCTGCCGAATATTCATGGCAAGTCCTGGGTGAAGTTGGCGACGTCCGGCGATCCCTCTTGGCGCAAAAGTTGGTTCTACGAATACAACTACGAGAAGCAGTTTCCGTACACACCAAACGTGCGCGGCGTGCGCACTGACCGCTGGAAGTACATCCATTATCCGCCGGGAGATGGCACCCCGGATACGCACATGGCCGAACTGTATGACCTCGAAAGCGATCCCGAGGAGAATCGCAATCTGATTGGCAATCCGCGGTTCGCTTACAAGGTGCGCGAGTTGCAGGCGGAACTCTTTCGGTGCATGGCGGAAACCGGTGCGTTTCCCGATGTCATGCCGCTCGATGAGGGGATCAAGTCGGAACTACCCGATTTGAAGATCCGGTGAGCCGCTGTTTGAGTCGGACGTTGTTTCAGTCCACAGACAGGAATGTCTGTTCTACTTCTATTCCCGCTTCAAGGGGCGCAGCATCAGGTCGTTGGTGGCTTCCGAGGGAGACTTGCCGTGGAAGAGGACCTGGTAGACTTCGCTGACGATGGGCATGTCGATGCCTTCCTGCGTCGCGATCTGCTGGATGCTTTTCGTGGTGGCGACCCCTTCCGCGACGGCAACCATCGATGACAGGATGCTGTCGAGTGATTCGCCTTTCCCGAGTCGTTCCCCCACCTGCCGGTTGCGCCCGAACGGGCTGAAGCAGGTGGTGATGAGGTCTCCGATGCCGGCGAGTCCGGAGAACGTCGTCGGTTCGGCACCGAATCGCACGCCGAAGCGGGTCATCTCAACGAGACTGCGGGTCAATAACGCCGACTTGGCGTTGTCGCCATAACCCAGGCCATCGGAGATGCCCGCCGCGATCGCGATGACGTTTTTGAGGGCACCGGCGAGTTCGACCCCCACGAGATCGATATTCGTATACACGCGAAAACGGTCGGTGTTGAACCACCGCTGCACCTGGCGTGCGAAAGTCAGGTCGGCACTGGCGGCGACGACGGTGGCGGGCAGACGGCGGCCGATTTCTTCGGCGTGGCTGGGGCCGCTGAGTGCTGCCACTTTCGGTGCTGCCAGAACCTGCGTGATGATCTCCGTGGGTCGCAGCAGAGTCCCATTCTCGATTCCCTTGGCGACGCTGACCACGGGGGGAACATGCGTGAGATGTCGCTGCACCTGGGTCAATGAGGCCCGCAAAAATTGCGTGGGAATGGCGGCAATCAGTGCGGTTGCATGCGGCAGGGCCAGGTCGAGGTCGGCGGTGACCGTCACGGAATCCGGCAAACGGATTCCTGGGAGTAACCGCCGATTTTCCCGCGTGTCCTGCATGTCTTGCGCGATGTCGAGATGGCGGGTCCAGATGACAACCTGCTGTGTCGGTTGTTCGGCCAGCAGAATCGCGCAGGCCGTTGCCATCGCGCCACCACCGAGAATCGTAATTTTCGTTGTCATGGGTGGTAGATCACAGAGAAAACAAGGTCGTAGTCTCGACAGAAATGCCCGGGAAGATCTCCTGATCTATGTTTCCCCATGGTAGGACATCTCAGGAGTATGCTAATGGAAACCGTACTGCAACAGAACCCAGAGAGCTTCGTTGATCGCCGTGGAACATCGGGCGATCGACCCATGGGGGTACCGGAACGCCGCCAGTTTCGCGCGTCGATTTCGAGCACCCGGCCAGAAGTTCAGGAACTGGCGAACGCCGTCGATCAGTATAAGTTGAACCACCATCGGCGGTTCATCACTTACGATGAACTCTACAACGTGATTGAAGAGTTGGGATATCGCAAGTTCTGATCGTCACCGCGCCAAGAGACGGGATACGTCTGTCAGCCCGACATGTGTGCCATGCCGGGCTGATAGTGTTTGTTCGCGAGCGGCCTACTTTCCGATGGTCCCGGCCTGCTTCCAGACGTCAAAAGAGGGGTAGGGTTCGCGTTGCGGATTCATCAACCCCCAGGACTTCTCGATCTCCAATCCGGATGCCTCCGATTTCCACGGCAGATCGAAGGCCTCAAACGCCACGCCATGAAAGGCGAACGAATTTCCGACAGCGGCGCTGCGGCCCGGTGCCAGATAGGCCTGCCAGAATTCGCGTTGAGATTCGGGCGTAAACTGTGGTTTGCCGGCATGCGGGAACCCCGTTTCTTTCACGATCACAAATTTGCCTGTCTCCGAAGTCAACTTCGCCGCTTCCTCGCGCGCCCAGGCCGCTGCCTCCACCGGGCCCAGATTCGGGCGGTCGAACACCGGGTGAATGTTTGCGCACAGGAAGTCGCCAAACGCCTTGACAACAGGCCGCTGATAACCGACTAACGGTTCGGTGGTGGTCAGCGGCACGGTGTTTCCCAGGCGGTACCGCAGGCGTTGCTCGGCGATCTTCAGGTCCACTTCTTCGTACCGGCCGAAGGTCAGCCCCTCGTTTCCCACGATGATGCCGATGGCTAGTTGGCCGCGATACTGCTGCGCCAGTTCGGCGACACCATCGATTTCGGCGGTCGACTTGATATCCCAGATGCCCAGCAGCACGGCCCGATAACCGAGTTCCTGGGCAATGGCGAGTGTGCGCGGCGTTGAGGCTTCGTGATAGCCGTACAGAATGAGGCCATCAAACGCGGGCCGCAGGGCGACGAGGTCTTTTTGTAACGCAGACGTCGCCAGTCGAGATTGATTCGCCGGGTTGCGTGGATCGAGTTCCGCCGGTGTGTAGGCGATCATCGATGCGGGGGGCGAACCGGAGAGGTAATCGACCAGCGATAACGCGGCTGGTTCGGCGGCTGTTGCGACGTGCAGTGTCAGACACAGGCTGATCCAACCGCAGACAAGTCGGCTGAAGAACATGGGGCATCCAGAATTGATGGTGACATGGGAAACGAGATGCTCACCATTCAACGCACCTGGACGGCAACTATCAATGCCACAAGCCCAGAGTTGTACCCTGGGCTTGTGAGAATCGTTCACGCATGCAGCAAGAAGGCAGATCAGTAGTTCACGCGTTGCAGCGGCAGAGGGACGGCCGATTCTTGCAGCGGAGCCGGGGCCGGAGGGGGCACGGGTTCGGCCATGGGTTGCGGCACCGGTTGCAGATCTGTCGGGGCCGATTGTGTCGGCGTGGTCGACATCGGGGCCGACGTTTCATAGTACACCGGGCAGTCGCCGTTCATGCCCCAGCCCTTATTGTAACCATTCTGGAACTGCGAGGCGTAGACCACCGGGGCATAGCTATGCCATTGGGCAGGGACCGGGCGTTGCGGCAGCGGATTGGGTTGCGGCTGCCAGAACGGAACGTGCTGATAGTAGAATCCGAGTTGCGTGGTGTCGGTCGGCATGTAGACTTGCGGGGCGGCCTGCACCTGCATGGCATTCCATTCCGGGGTGCCGTACCACGCGGTCGGGAACAGGCTGTTGTATTGCACGCCGCGACGTTGGATCGGCCATTTGCCGGGGATCGAATATCCATGATCGGCCGAGTGCGAGCAGTAGTGTTCGCAGAACCGGCAGCCCTTTCCGCCGTGCTTGCCGCCACCCTGGCAGTGGGGGCAGCCCCCGTTCATGGAGTAACCATGATTCATGCCGCCCGACATCGAATGATATTCCCCCTGGTGTCCGGCGGGTTGCACACCCGCCGGCTTCGCATCGCTAATCCGCACGATGCCGGCACTGGGAGCCTGGGCGTGTGCCAGGGACAGGGGAGCCACCGCCAGCAGGCAGGCTGTCGCGAGTTGGATTGTCCGTAGAGACGCCATCATGGCGGTAGCTTTCTATCACTGGGCCACAATCAAAATGATTGCGACCATCGACATTGAACAAACTCTGGGAGAATCGATTTTGGTCAAGGGCATAGAGTCGAGTGCTAAGGGTCTAGTGCCAAGTGAAATTGAATAGCTCCACACTTAGCCCTCAGCCCTTAGCCCTTAGCTTTTCTCTAGTACTGTGCCAACCGCGAGACCGGAGTCAACCGGCTCGAGGGAGTGCCCCAACTGTAGTTGTAGGTGTGACCCACCACCGGGGCGAGGGGGACCGAGACCGGCACGCCGTAGCCCGACGCACCGTAGGCCTGGCCATCGCGTTGATCAAAGTAGCTGGGGTCTTGCGGGTAGACGCGGGCATATTTGCCAAAGGGGGGGCACCCGGCTCCGCCGCAACCGGTCGGAATCAGGAAGCCGAACTTGCACTTCAGATATTCGAGCATGGGGTCGCGATGTGATTTCACGCAGTAGTCGCAGTCGCCATCGAAGTTGAAGTCGCCATGCAGTTCTTCATGCGAGTGGACCATGCCACTGCTATGAGCCGGAGACATGCCGCCGTGCATGTGTCCGCCGCCAGAGAAGCCCCGTTGACATTCGGGGCAGCTGACCTGCTGGATGCCCTGCACTTGTTGGATGGCAGGAGATTGGGCGCGAATGGTGGGTGTCGAGGCTTTCTTGCTGATCCGCACGACACCCGGTTCCGATGCCACGGCCGAGGTCAGGCTCAGCAGCATCGCACCACACGCCAGACCGAAGAGCGAGTACCTGGGGCGAGTCATAATGGACTTCCTAGTCGGCGCACCATGCGCCTGGGGTTTGAACGCGAGCGGGATGGCAAGAGTGGCAGGCCACCAGCCAACATCAGTGTTTCGCACGTCCGGGGCCCGTGAGTGGCGGGAACCAGAGGTATTCCAGTATCAGGTCACGCTGGGGACGTTCATCCCCATGAATTTTCTCGTCAATCCACAGGCTCATCGCCTGTGATTTCTGGTAGATGCCACCATACTTGGCCTGGCTCCAGTCCACATCACGCCAGTCTTGAGTGTATCCCCAGACCCCCTCCGCGGGAGCTTCGATCTGATGGCAGGGCGTACCAATCCAAGGTGGATGATACGGTGTTTTCACCGAGTCGCACGTATGACCCACCCAAGGCGGATGATACGGCGACTTCGTTTTCAGTTTCGTGTTTCCAATCCACGGCGGTTGAGCCGGGGACTTCGCTTTAGGCGTATCGTGAATCCAGGGAGGGTGCATCTCCAGAGCCCATACCGGCTCTCCACTGACCATCCCCAGGCAGGTCATCGCGAGTATCAGAAGCATGATCGCGCGGCGAATCATCCAGAGCACTCCTTGCACGATCATGCCCTCAACGTTTAGTACCAGGTACCACCGTTGGTGGAGATCGTGGGAGCCGAGAGGCGATGGAAGAACGGTTGGCTCGAACGATATTTCACCTGCACCATCGTGCCTTGCAGTTCCCATTTTTCATGAGTCCGCATGCCGAACGGCGTCCACATGTAGCCCCCCTTCACGCGGTGATAGTACGGGGGATACAGCGCGCGGTACGTGTGCGGATACAGCATTTCATGAGGGGCGAGCGCCTGATTGGTAATCATCGTGACTCCCGCCCAGGCCGGAATGTTCGGCTTGGGTGACGGATACAGCGATGACCCCAACTGCACGTAGCCCGCTTGCGAGGGCTGCATCGCATAGGTCGGCCCGACACTCGCGGCACCAATCGGTGTTGGCGAAGTGTGCATGTGGTTGGCCGGTCGGACGGGCATGCCCGGGTAACCGGGTTGCTGCGCCCAGACGGACGGCATCATCAATGCCGTTAACAAGACTGTGAGCGGTAGTGTGCCGCAATTCCAGCGAGACATCGTCTCCCCTCCCTGGGCCGAAAATCGCTACCGGGCCGATCGATCACTCGGGATCGAATCGCAGCCGGGATCCTTCCATGTTGTCTCAATCTGCACTACAAAGATTCGGCCAACAAGGATTCGCGCAATCAGTCTATTTGGGTCTCGGACGCCGCTCTTGCCACGCTTTCCAACTGATTGGGATTTAACGGCTTAGACTAGGTTGCAAATCCCTGTTAATCGTTGTATCTGATACGTCCCGACTGGTCGCGTTGACCGAAAAATGTTACGAATTCGGCAAAGTCTCCGCAGCTTCTCTGTCTTCAGGCCTGCGGCGCAGGATCACCCTCGATTGGATTCAAGGATCGCCTCGTGGCCAAGCGCAGTTCCCGCTCGGATGCCTCTTCAACTCCCGATTCGACCAACAGCGACGGCGGCGATCGCATTCAGTATGTCCCCATCAGCCAGGAAACCCGCCGGCGTTACCTCAACTATGCCATGTCGGTCATCACCTCGCGCGCCCTGCCCGATGTGCGCGATGGCCTGAAACCCGTGCAGCGCCGCATCATGTATGTGATGCACGATGGCCTGCGGCTGCTCGCCGACAGCAAACCCATCAAGTGTGCCAAGATCTCGGGCGATACCACGGGCGATTTTCATCCGCATGGCAACGTCCCGGTGTATGAAGCCCTGGTCCGGCTCGCGCAGGACTTCACGCTGCGGTATCCGCTGGTTTTCGGGCAGGGCAACTTCGGCTCTATCATGGGGCTGCCGCCTGCGGCTGAACGGTATACCGAAGCCAAGCTGATGGCGATCGCGGAAGAGTTGATGAGCGAACTGCGGTACGACACCGTCGATACCCGCGACAATTACGACGGTCGTAAACAGGAACCGGTCGTGCTGCCGGCCCGGTTCCCGCATCTGCTGGTCAATGGCTCCACGGGCATTGCGGTCGGCATGGCGACGAATATCCCCCCGCACAACCTGGGAGAAGTCATCGCGGCGTGTACGCATCTCATTGAGAACTGGGATGCCGAAACCAAAGACCTGTTGAAATCGATCAAAGGCCCCGACTTTCCGCTGGGTGGCCGCATTGTCACCGACCGTAAAGATCTGCGGCAGATCTACGAAGAGGGTCGCGGGTCGATCAAAGTCCGTGGCGAGTACCGTCCCGATAAGGACCGCAAAGGGGTTGTCGAAAATCAGTACGTCATCTACTCGATGCCCTATGGCGTGGAATCGGGACCACTGGTGAACGTCATCGGGGGCATCGTCGCCAGTCGCAAGTTACCGCAACTGATCCATGTGAATGACGAGACCGACTCAAAGCATGGGCTGCGGATCGTGCTCGAACTGAAACCGGGTGCCGATCCCGAAGCGGTCATGGCCTATCTTTACAAGCACTCGCCGCTGGAGCAGAACTTCAACTACAACAGCACCTGCCTGGTCCCCGATGCCTCGGGCACGATGGTTCCCGCCCGCACGAACCTCGCCGATATGCTGCGGCACTTTCTCACCTTCCGCATGACGGTCGTGAAACGACGACTGAACTTTCAACTGCAGCAACTCGAACGCCGCATTCATGTCCTCGAAGGTTTCGAGATCATTTTCAACGATCTCGATCGCGCGTTGAAAATCATTCGAGGCAGCAGCGGCAAGAAAGATGCCGCCGAGAAGTTGATGAAGGTCTTCCCGCTGGATGACGAGCAGACGAATGCGATTCTGGAGCTGCAGCTCTATCGCATCTCGCAACTGGAAATCAACGTCATCATTGGTGAGCTGGAAGAGAAGCGAGCCGCGGCGGAAAAAATTCGCAAGCTCCTCGCGTCGGAGAAGAAGCTCTGGGCGGTCATCAAATCTGAACTGGAAGAGGTCGCCGAGAAACATGGCGACAAACGCCGCACCAGCATTGGCAGCAGTGAAGAGATCGCCGAGTACGACCCGACGGCGTACATCGTCCGCGAGAACACGAATGTCGTGCTGACCCGAGATGGCTGGGTCAAGCGCGTGGGCCGGTTGCAAAGTGTCGAGACGACACGCGTCCGTGAAGGAGATGCGGTCCTCGATGTCTTACCCGGCAGCACACTCGATCATATCGTCTACTTCGCCAGCGATGGCACCGCATATACACTGCCCATCACCGATGTCCCCGCGAGCAGCGGCTACGGCGAACCGCTGACCAAGCATGTGAAGTTGTCGGATGGTGTCGGGATTATCGCGGCGATGACCACCGATGTCCGCTTCACGCCGGCCGATGGCAAAACAAAGAATGATCAGCCGCCGCCCCCGTATGTGTTCGTCGCGACGTCGCAAGGGAATGTGTTGCAGGTGCCGCTGGGGCCATTCCGGCTGGCATCGACCAAGGGGGGCCGCCGGTACTGCAAGCTCATGCCGGGTGACCGTGTGGTCTCCGTGGAACTGACGCGGGAAGCGACCAGTATTTTCCTGGCGACTCAAGGCGCCCGCGTGATCCATTTCGCGGTGGAGGATGTGCCCATTCTTTCCGGTGCGGGTCGCGGTGTACGCGGGATTAAGCTCGACGCGAAAGACGAAGTGCTGGGAGCCGCGCTGATGACCCGGCCGAGCGACTGCCTGCGCGTGCAGACCAGCGGCGACAAAACGCTGACCTGCGGGCAGATGAAGTACGCCGTGACTGGCCGTGGCGGCAAAGGCTTCCGTGCCGCGCACCGCAGCACCTTCACCCAGATTCTGAAACCGGAAATTCAACTCGTCGATTGGACAACGTTGGAGAACGGCGGGTGATGCAGGCACCGCGCATGGGAATTATGCCCCGGAGGGGCTTGAGAATGTAGCCCCACGAGTGAGCGTGGGGAAGATGTGAGGCGAACGAACCAAGCCCCGAAGGGGCAGCAGCCATGGCGCAGACCTATTCCGAACTCATGGTACACGTGGTATTCAGCACGAAGGAACGGCAACCGTTGATCGTGGACAGTATCATCAGCGACCTGCATGCATATCTCGGCGGGATCGTGCGCAAGCTGGATAGTACGGCACTTGCGATTGGAGGTGTGGCAGACCATGTGCATCTGCTGATGGCCTACCCGCCACGATTGGCAATCGCTGATATGGTCAGAACAATCAAATCTAATTCATCGAGTTGGGTCCACGAAAAATGGCCGGATCGCCTGTTTCAATGGCAGGCCGGCTACGCGGCATTTTCGGTGAGTGAGTCGAGTCGGGAGCAGGTTGTGCGATATATCCAACAGCTGCAGGATCATCACCAGCAGACCTCGTTTCAGGATGAGTTGTTGGCGTTCTTAAAGCGCCACCAGGTGGATTATGACGAGGCGAATTTGTAGGAATGATGCCTGTCGCCCCTGACGGGGCTCGCTCGCCAATCGTCATGCAGACCCCAGGCTCACGCCTGGGGCTACGATCTGAAGCCCCTCCGGGGCAAAATGCAAGACCCCAACACCCAACACCCAACACCCAACACCCAAGCCCCAACACCTATGCCCACCTATACCGCTGCTGATATTGAAGTCATGGAAGGCCTGGAGGCCGTGCGGATGCGGCCCGCGATGTACATCGGTGGGGTCGATGTCCGGGGGCTGCATCACCTCCTGTGGGAGATCATTGATAACAGCGTCGATGAGTTCCTCGCCGGTGAAGCCAACGAAATCCGTGTGACCCTGCACAAGGATGGGTGCTCGGCGAGTGTGCAGGACAACGGCCGCGGCATCCCCGTAGATACCCATAGCAAGTCAAAGAAGTCGGCCCTTGAAACCATCCTGACCACGCTGCACTCGGGCGGTAAGTTCTCGCACAAGGCTTACGCCCGCAGCGGTGGTTTGCATGGTGTCGGTTCGTCGGTCGTCAATGCGCTCTCTGTCGAGTTGGAGGCCACCATTCATCGCGACGGCTATGAGTGGTCGCAGCGCTACAAACGCGGAAAACCAACCACGCCCGTCCGCCAGGTAAAGCCCTTCCGCGGTCACGGCACCAGCATTTACTTCCGGCCCGACGACACCATTTTCCCGAAGACCAACTTCCATGGCGACACCATTCGCCAGCATCTGGAAGATATTTCGTACATCCACGGCGGCTTGAAACTTGTGTTCGTAGATGAAGCGAGGAAGGAGACGCACGAGTTTCATCACCCGGAGGGCATTACCGCCTATCTCGATAAGCTGCTGGGTGAAAGCCAGAAGAAGACCACGCACGATCAGAATTTCTTCATCAGCAAAGACGATGGTCAAGCCAAAATCGAAGCCGTTCTGCGCTGGACGGAATCGACCGACGAGCAACTCCGCAGCTATGTGAACGGCATCCGCACGCATGCCGGGGGAACGCATGAATCGGGTATCCGCTCGGCGATTGGCAAGGCGGTCCGCAACTACCTCGAAGTTCACGACATCAAACTCAAAGGGATCACGCTCGAGAACAGCGACATCCGCGAAGGGGTCGTGGGGATTCTCTCGATCTTCCTCGGCGACCCGATGTTCCAGGGGCAGACCAAGGAGAAGCTGAATAACCCCGAAATGACCGGGGCCGTGGAGAGTCTCGTGCGTCCCGCTTTGGAGACCTGGCTCAATAACAATTCGTCGATGGCGGATTCCATCATCGGGCGGATCGTGCTGGCCGCGCGGGCCCGCATGGCGAGTCGCGAAGCGGCGAGTGAAGTCCGCCGCAAATCGCCGACCAATCGTCGGACCAGTTTGCCCGGCAAACTGCTCGACTGCCGCTCGACGAATCCCGGTGAGTCGGAATTGTTCATCGTGGAAGGACAGTCGGCCGGTGGGACGGCGGGCATGGGCCGCGACAGCCGCACGCAGGCTATCTTGCCGCTACGGGGAAAGATTCTGAATACGGAGGCGCTGGCGACCAGCAAGATCCTCGAAAGTCAGGAGATCAAGGATCTGGTGGAGACGCTGGGGACCGGCATCGGCGGGAACTTCGACATTCACCGGCTGCGGTATGACCGCGTGATTCTCATGATGGATGCGGACTCGGACGGCTACCACATCAGCACGCTGCTGCTCGTCTTCTTCTTCCGGCATATGCGCGACCTGATTACGTCGGGCAAGGTGTATCTGGCGCAGCCACCGTTGTACCGCATCGTCACGGGGACACAGACGACCTACGCCCAGGACGATGTCCATAAAGAAGAGGTGTTAGCGAGCCTGCCCGCCAACCGCAAGCCGGAGATTTTCCGGTTCAAAGGTCTGGGAGAGATGAGTGCCTCTCAGTTGAAAGAGACCACGCTCGACCCGAAAACGCGAACGCTGCTGCGGGTTGACATTGAAAGCATGCTGGAGGCCGACCAGACCTTCACTCAACTGCTGGGTAAAGATCCGGCCGAGCGCTACAAGGCGATCATGGAAGATGCCACGTTGGTCGACGACCTCGACGTGTGATGGTTGATGGTTGAAGGTTAATGGTTGAAGGTTGAGAAGCCGCCACCGCCGTGTGGCGGGCATGTGTGGCAATGTCGGCGAGCACTTCATTTCGCAACGGTGGAGGCGTTGGTCACCTGCTGTGTCGCTGCGTCTCGCAACAGTCCGACGGCGGCTTCGACGAGCATCTCCCCAGAGCCGGGTTGCACGAGCGAATTGGTCACTTCGTAGCCCCCGCCGGCATAGGCCTGGCGGTTGGGGATGTAAATTGTCTCGACCGCCTGCGACAGTTCGACGACCAGCGTTGTTTTGAACGGCGAGGCCTGTTTGATGGCGAGACCCAGCTCGACGAAGACCTCACCCGGTAGAAAGACGATCGCAGCGTCGGAACCGAGGGTCATCACGGTGACTTCAATCGGCAGCACCTCCCCGACTCCGGCCCATTGATGCGTGAGACCCAGCGAGATGTGCTGTGACGCATCGACCACTGGAGTCTTGTTCCAGAGGCGATCGAGCACCAGCCGTTTGTAGGCGATGACATGTTCCAGAAATTCGACTTTCTCGCCCTGGCTGATGGCCTGGACCAATTGCAGGCTGTGCTGAATGTCGGCGGGAGAGACCTCTTCCAAAGGGAGCGGCACCACGCACGAACGTACTTGAAAGCGCGGTTGCTGAATGGGAGTCAATGACGTCAGCGCAGCGGTCACGGTGGCGCCCAGTGAGTTGCCAATGACGGAGGTCGAGTTGCGGGGTTGTCCGGTCGGTTCCGCGTGATTGATATCGCCACAGGTGCCAGTTCCAAAGAGCGACACCACGTCTGGCCCGAGTTTGGCCCGCACCGACTCTTGCACGAAGTAGGGATAGTCGGCACTCCATTCGAGACCGCCGACGGTATCAAGGTGCAAGGCAAAGCTGCTTAAGAGACCGAGCGGCTGGGTATCGGCCGCACGGTTGACCTGCAGCAAGCCGACTTCCGGATCGATCGGAGCAGACGACCGTAACGCCTCGGGATGTTTGAGCCCGACCCAGGTGCGGACGCTGCCATCGCGCATGACGAACCGCCGACAGAACGAAATCGGTTCCTGCTGAAGGCCCGACCCGGCCCGAAGATCCGCGGGTTGAGCGTTCTTCTGGGCCGCGACGATCGCCTGCACCGTGTTCGCGATCAGTTGCCCCGCATACTTGGCGCGGGCGAGATCTTGTTCGGTCTGCAGATTCTCCTGCGGGCCGAGATGGAGATACAGTGACTTGGTGTAATCGGGCGCGGTATGCGAATGCGTCGCAGAGACCACGATGTTCGCACTGGGAATGCCTGTTTGCTCGGCGGCCCGTTTGCGCACCTGGGTCGACAAGTCGATGGCGATGCCCGTGAGATCACAGACGACCCAGGCCGCTCGTGTCTCACCCTGCTGGAAGACGACGGCCTTGGCCCACAGCGGATTTTTCTGACCGGTCGCCAGGCGCTCGTGATAGTAACCCGCCATCGGAAAACCCAGCGGCGGCGTGATCTCGACCTGAGCCACACCCACATGGAGTTCAGCAGCCGTGAGTTCGGTTGCGCGGCAATCGGTTGAAGGCATCCATGCGATGGCACAACAGAGCAGCCCCAAGGGCCACAGATTCCGGTACAACAACATCCGCATTCCTCACAACACGAGAGACAGTCATCAGAGAGCTGAGCGCTGGAAAAGTGGTTTGATCAGTTCTGTTCGGCGAGATGGGTTTGGAACCACGTCACCATTTCCGAGACGGCCTGCTGCATCTCCATGGGGACCAATCCGTGGCCCGAGTTGGGATACTCGACCAGTTTGTTGACCACCTTCTGTTCGTTGAATGCGGCCTGAATGCGGTGGCTGTGTTCGATGGGGACAAGGTCGTCTTTCACACCGACAATGAGCAGGGTGGGGGCATCGTCGGCAGTGACTTGGAACAATGGCGAGTGGTTCTTCGCCGGAGCCATCGCCAGGTCGAGGGCCGGGAAACGGTCGTAGGCTGGCAATCGGTTCGGGGCTTCACGAACCGCGATGGTCAGGTCGGTGGGGGCGACGAAAGCCACAACGGCTTGCACGCGATCACTGACTTTCATGACCGGGTCTTTGTCGTTGGGCAGGCCTTCATCGGCAGCCGTACCCAGCATCAGCGAGAGGTGACCGCCGGCGCTCATGCCGTAGACCCCCATCCGTTGCGGATCGATGTGGAACTGCTCGGCGTGCATGCGGATGTAGCGGACGCTGCGGCGGACATCGGCGACGGCGTCGGGAATGCCATAGCGCGGGCTGCTACCATGCCGGATGGCGAAAACGGTGAAGCCTTTGCTGGTGAGCGGAGCAAACATCGGCCAGGACTGCTGAGGATCGGACCAGCCGGAATACCATCCGCCACTCACCATGAAGAGCACGGCGGCACCGTTGGCATTCTCCTTCGGCGTGAAGACATCGAAGGTCATCGCCAGACCATCTTTGTGACCGTAAACGACATCGGGCGTGATGCTAACGTTTGGTTCCGCGGCCCAGGCCATGGACGAGATGAGGAGCCAGCAGCCCAGAGTCGACAGCGTCTTCATAGAGTCTCCTTGTGCCGATCACGTTGCGAGCGAAATCGTCCTCAAATGGACGGAGCGCATTGTGGCACAAGTCGACGGACGTTGCACGGCTGACGAGTCGCGTGGACGGGGCTAGGCGAGGTCTTTGTAGGCATCCCAGGCGAGGTACGCAACAACGGCGGCAGCCAGCAGAAAGAGAATGTCAAACACCATCTGCCGGGCGAAGGGAATCCCCGTGGCCATATCCAGCAGGCTGGCGGCGGCCACCAGGCCGGAGACGCCGAAGGAGGCGAAGATCATGTTCTTGCTGGCATTCGAGGCCATGCGTGCGACTTTCCAGAGGGGACGTGTGCTCGGTTTCTGTTAGTATACGTCACGGCCGGGACCGCGCTCCAGTACGAAATTTCGCGGTTCAGGCCGGAAGCGAACTCAGCTCGACCAGGTGACCATCCGGGTCGTGGACGAAGAGTTGCAGTGCGCCATCGGGACGGAGTTTCGCCGGGGAAACCAGCGGCACCTCGAACTCGGTCATCCGCTGCTCGGCAGCGCGAACGTCGTCGACCAGAAAGGCGAAGTGGTGTCCCCGCGTGTTGCGGGTGCTGCCCAGTCCCGCGGGTGCCGAGCCTTCGTATTCCAGAATGGTGTGGATCCAGGTTTGTCCGGCCTGGAACCATTGCCCGGCGAAACTGAAATTCGGACGGGCGACTTCAGCCATGCCGAGGAACTCGACATAGAACCGGCGGGTGGCGTCCAGGTCTTTCACGACGATGGTGACATGGTCGAGCGATTTCACGTGAAACGGTGGAGTCATCGCATGGTCTTTCGGGCGAGTCTGGCGAGTCGGTCAGCGGGTGTCTGCTGATTATGCATCCTTCTCCAGCAGCACGGCAAACCAGCCACGGGCCAGGCCGAGGTCGCTGTGCCCGCCAAAGCCCGCCATGTTGAGAACCCGCCAACCGGCCTCTAACTCTGCCGAGAGGTGCTCTTCGACATGTCCATGCGCGGCCGCCCCAGGCGAGGCACTAAAAAACCCCTGGGCATAGGCTTCGTTGGTCAGGTAGATGGTGACCAGTTTCTGTGGCATGGGACGTGTCCTATCAGGCCGGTTCGGCAGCGACCGCGAGTTCACTTTCGATCTGGTTGAACTGGCGGTAAGCCGTCAATCCGCTCCACATGCAGAACAGGGCATAGCCGTGGAAAGCCAGGCTCAGCCAGTCCTGCACCAGCAGGAAGACCAGGCCATCGAGGAAATAAATCGCCATGCCCAGGGCGAACAGTGGGATGATGCGCTTGCGAGATAGCCACCCAAACAGGCAGGCGATGAGGGAACAGAAGACCGAGAAGCCGACCGCGACGCTGGTGGCAATCATTTGTGTCTGCGGTTGATCCCGGATGATTTCCGTCGCGATCGCATCGACGAACAACGTCACGCCCAGCCCGACAACGAACTGCACGTTCCCCCCGAAATGAATGATCGCGGAATTCACCAGCGACAGCCCCGCGATCCAGAAGAACCAGTTGGCACCGCTATCCCCCGTCTGCAACAGGCCGGCAAGATGCTGCATGGCAGCTTGCTGGGCCGCTTCTTCGGGAGCTTCCGCCGTGGCTGCCTCGACGGCAACTTCGTCATCGGTCAGATCGTCTTCAGCCGGTGTCGCAGTGGTCATTGGTCGAACCTCGACAGTACAGAAGTGAGGGGGATGTGCGAGCCAATGCGTGCCACAGTACCTGCTGATATTCCGGATTTCCATCCCATACAACGAAAGCCGCCCCGGGTTCTGAAACCCAGGGCGGCAACGAGACCTGTGGCCGGCGAGGTGGCAGGGGCACAGTGCTAGGTGGAGACCGCGGCGAGCACCGGGGCACCCACGCGCCACTCCGCACCCTCGCGGATGACCTGCCGGTACAGCGTGTCGCGTTCTACCGGTTCACGTCCCGCCTCGCGGATCAGCCGGTGCAACTCCGTCACCGAGAGTCCCTCGGGCGTCTTGGCCCCGGCATCGTGATAGATCAACTCGTGGACCACGGTGCCATCCAGGTCATCTGCTCCGAAGCTCAGCGCGGTCTGAGCGATCTTCTCGCCGAGCATAATCCAGTAGGCTTTGATGTGGTCGAAGTTGTCGAGCATCAAGCGTGACAAGGCGATCATCCGCAGGTCCATCATGCCCGTCGGCTTGGGGATGTAATCAAGCTTGGTGTTCTCGGGATGAAACGCAAGCGGGATGAAGGTCTGGAACCCACCGGTCTCGTCTTGCAGATCGCGGAGTTTGCATAGATGGTCGATGCGGTGCCGGGCCTGTTCCACGTGACCATACAGCATCGTGGCATTGGACCGCAGGCCCAGTTCATGAGCCGCCCGATGGATCGCAAGCCAGTTGTCGCCGTCGGCCTTGTGCTCGCAGATTTGTTCGCGGACCTGCTGGTCAAAAATTTCGGCTCCACCCCCGGGCATGCTCCCCAGGCCCGCCTCGAGGAGTTGTTCCAGCACCCAGGCATAGGGCTTCTTGGTGATGTAGCTGAACCAGTTGATTTCAACCGCCGTCCAGCCCTTGATGTGAATCTCGGGACAGGTTTCGTGCAGCACGCGAATGACGTTCACATACCAGTCGAACGGTTTCTGGTGATGCAACCCGCCGACGACATGGATTTCGGTGGCCCCTTGCGATCGGCCTTCGAGAATGCGTTCCCGGAGCATGTCGTCGGTGAAGGTGTAGGCCTTCTCGTCGCGCAGGTCGGCCCGAAAGGCACAGAACCGGCAGCGATAGACGCAGACGTTCGTCGGGTTCAGATGGATGTTGGTGTTGTAGTACGCGAAGTTACCGTTCTTCCGTTCGCGAACCTGGTCGGCCAACCGCCCCAAGGTGAACAGGTCGGCGTGTTCATCGAGGAACACCCCGTCGTCGAAGGTCAGGCGTTCGCCGGCAGACACTTTGTCGGCCAAACGGCGGAGAGTCGAATCGGTCATGAGTTTCGTCAATCTGTTTCCGTGCGAATCGGGCCCCATGTGTCACGTCAAATTAACCGCAACTCAACGGCCGGAACTAACAGATTTTAGACGTGCAGAAAGAAATCCACCACCCGGCAGGCAAAGCCGGGGAGGACGGCAGGGCTGGTGAGTTCGGCGGTCTCTTCCAATCGCTGATGCGGTTGCCCCGGACGGCAGACCCAGGCCACGCGGTCTTCGATCGAAATGACCCAGATTTCTTTCACCCCGGTCGTGAAGTAATCCTCCAGTTTCAGTTCCACCTTGGACCAGCGATCGGACGGCGACAAGACCTCGACGACAAGATCCGGGGCCACTCGCAAGGCACCACTCGGCAGGGTCTTCCCATTGAGCGTGTCCCAACTCACATACAACACATCGCAGCCACGAACGGAATCGGGATCGAAATCGGTCACGACGGCCGAGTCATTGGTCATCACGGATCCCAATCCAGTGGACCGCGACCAGACTTCCAAGAGGAAGCCAACATTCATGCATATCCGGCCATGCGAGGCACCTGGTGGGGGAAATTGTTCAATCCTTCCCTTGATGAGGTCCACGGGAAACTCGAACTCCATCACCTCGAACTCCTCGGCGGTGATGAGTCGTTCTGTCGGCTCGGCGGTGGGCAGAGTGGAGGACATGGCAACTGATCCGTCTACAGGTCTGCGAAGAACTCTGCCACCTGACAGGCAAACCCCGGCAGCAGGTCGGGGCGAGTGAGTGTTTCGGATTCGGCGAGATACACGGGCGTCTGGTCGGCCCGATGGATGGCGATCGTGCGCTTCTCCGGGTCGACAACCCACACTTCGGAGACGTCGCTCTTGAGGTACTCGAGCACCTTCTCCATCACGTCGGTCCAGCGATCAGACGGGGAGAGGACCTCAATGGCGAGATCGACGGGGATCGTCAAGACACCGGCGGGGAGCTTGCCACCGGGCAATCGGTCGAACCGGATGAAAGCACAATCGGGACCACGGACCGAATCGGGATCGCGTTCGGTGAGGATGGGTGGGGAATTGCACATCCCACGGCCCCAGCCTGAATCGCGAACCCAAAGCCCAAGAATCCCAATGATTGAAGCACAGACGACGCCATGCCGCATGAACGTCCCGGGCAGTTCCACAATCTCGCCACGGACGAGTTCGGTGGGTCGTTCAAACGTCAGCTCTTCGAATTCAAGAGCCGTGATGGTCTGCTGGGCAATGGACATGGGGGGCACTCCTCCGCGTTATCTTCCGTTATCGCACCACGGGAGTCCACCACAAATCGATCAGGCCCAGCCCGAAGAGGCCCAGGCTGATGACCGCATTGACGTGAAAGAAGGCCTGATTGACCCGGCTGAGATCGTCAGGGCGCACGAGCGCGTGTTCATAGGCCAGCAGGATCGCGACCAGGATCACGCCCGTGAGAAAGATCACCCCCAACCCGCTTGCCCACCACAATGCGGCAAGCATCACGACCGTCAGGAAGTGACTGGCAGCCGCAAGACGCAACGCGCCAGAAATCCCCAACCGCGCGGGGAGACTATGCAGGCCGCGCGAGCGATCGTACTCGGCATCCTGACAGGCGTAGAGAATGTCGAACCCACCCACCCAGAAGAAGACCACCGCAGCCAGCAGCACCGGCGGCCATTCGATGGTTCCCCGAATCGCAATCCAGGCGGCAAGCGGAGCCAGCATGAGCGCGGCGGACAACCAGTAATGGCACCACGCGGTGAACCGCTTGGCGTAGGAATAGCCCAGCAGGAAGACTAGCACGGGGACCGAAAGCATCAACGGCCACAGGTTGGGCAGAAACAAACTGGTCGCCGCGACAAACCCCAGGCTGCAGGCCATCGTGAAGACGATCGCCGTGGTGAGTGATAGCCGTCCGGAGGGGATGTGTCGTTGTGCGGTGCGGGGATTTTCGGCGTCAAAGCGGCGGTCGACAATCCGGTTGAATGCCATTGCAGCCGAGCGGGCCAGGACCATGCAGAGCAGAATCCCCAGAAGCTGGTTCCACGTGAAACTCGAGCCCGGTTGATGCCAGGCCAGTGCTGCCGACAGCAATGCGAATGGGAGCGCGAAGACGGTATGGCTGAAGCGAATCATCTCCAGCAAGTGGCGAAGCGTGGTCATAGGAGACATGGAACGATCGATATCGGGCTCAAGGAATTCGGACGGCTGTTGCCACTGTGGGCCAGGCATGTGGCGGGATTATAGCCGACTCGACTCTGAACCTCTGCTCGCTGCACGACCAATTCTAGGGGGCAGCCCGAACCAACGCGCCTTCCCGTTCGATATGCGCGATCCAGCGTTGAATGGCCGGTTCGCGCTGCGAGGGTGATCCTGTCGCCCGGTAGTCGTACCGCCGACCCGTCATGAATTCGATCTGCTCGATGGCCAGTTCCCGGACCTCCACGTAATTCGATCGCAGCCACTCGACAAGTTGCAACGACTGGGTTGCATCCTGGGCCGCCTGTGCCTGAAACCCGGTGAGCAACTGGAAGACGGCCCGGCTCTCTTCCTCGGGGTAGTGTTTCCCCAACTCCTGCCGCAAGACCTCGGCCCGTTCGGGTTGCTCCACCAGCCAGGCACGCAGACCCATCGCCGCGGCAGCGCGGGCTTCGACATGTTCAGACCGCACCAGAGCCGTGATCAGCGCCGTATAAGATTCTGTGGTCCCCAGGCAGCGTGTGGCGAGTTCGGCGATCTTGGGACGCGGGTCTTTGATGAGCGCCGGGATCGAGAGATCAATGGGTGTCGCCGGATCAAACTCGCGCTCGAAGAGTTGAGCATAGCGGCGAAGTGACGCGGAACCGGCTCGCTGCTGGGCATCCAGCCAGGCGGGGTGCGGGTCGGTCAAGGCGTTGGAATCGGTTTGGGGACGGTTCAACCAGACCATCTCACCGGCGGCCACCGTCACCGCGGGCTGGCCCTCGGTCGTGGCAACGACTCGGCCTTCAGGCACAAACAGCGCCAGCCGGTAGGCCTCGGCTCCTTGCGGCAGCGGTAAACCCATGGGACGGGCTGGCTGCATATCCAGGGCACAGCGGTTGGCCCCGGCCGCCAGTTCCAGGCTCCACAGTCGCGGTCCGGCCTGCACGTCGATGGTCAATGCCGCTTGCGATTTGCCACCTGGTGTGCGTTCCAGCAGCGCTCGTCCGCGCAGCATTTCCAGACGAATGCGACGATCTTCCGTGGCGGGCAAAATCTGGCAGACGCTGTCCACCAGCAGAGTCAGTTGCAGCACCCCCTCATCCAGATCGATGTGCGCTTCAAACGGATCGGGGGAGCCAAACGTCTCGGTGGCATGCAATTCGGAACGCCGGGGTTGAACCAGCCAGTGACTATCGCGCGGGTCGAACCGCATCAGAATTCCATCGGTCGACGTGTACCGCATGGGCACCCGAATGCGGACAGGTTCTGCCACGGGGGCTTCCACCGGCATAGGTGCTGCGGGGAGCGCTGCCGCGGGCATCGGCCTGGTCGCTTCCGCGACCACCACCGGCGGTTTTTCCGAGGCGGCTACGGCGGGGGGGGCGACCGCCGCGGGTGGCGGCGTGGTTGCGGCGGGCATGACGCGTTCGGGCTGATCGGGGGGCGGGGGCGGGTCGATTCCCTCTGGCAGCACCGAAATCGGCCTGTCGTCGAGTGGGGAGTCTGTCATCGCCACCACGTCGGTGCTCGGCGCGGCGACCGCAGGTTTCCCGGAAGTGGTTGGCTTCGGTGACGGGGGGCGACTGGCATCGGGCGGAGCATCCGTCTCAGCATTCGCGACCGCGTTATTTTGCGGTGAGTCTGGTCGCAGACCCATCACCGTTTTCGCGAGATCTCGATCCAGCGCCAGGGCGAGGACCGCAGCAACCACCACAACCGCGAATAAAGCGGCGGGTGCCATCCGCTGAGACCACGGGCTCGGCCTCAAATACTCGGGCAGATTGTCACGGAACTGGCTGACACTCGCGGTGCTGCCGGCGGGTGTCGGAACGGGTGGCTCGGCGTGCGCCGCGGCTGTTCCGCTCAAGAGACTTCCCGCGGGAACTGGACCCAGCGCGTACATCCGGTCGAGTCGTTCCGGGGTCAGATCCTGGGGTTCCCCGAGGACCAGTGTGAGAATCTGATGACAAGCCGCCACTTCCGCGAGATGCTGATCTGATTCCAGGCAGACCCGTTCCACATCGGCGACGCGGTCTTCGCGAAGCGTGTTATCGAGGTACTGTGCGACGATGTTCGGTTCGATGCCCTGGCTGGCACCATCGAGGTCGGGTGCTCCCAATCGCCGTCGTCGAATCACTTCACGAATACGGCTGACCAAGGCCGCTGCCACGGGGCTTTCCTGAATCTTTTGGCCAATTTCCCTGGTCTGCGAGGGTTCCAGCACATCGTCGAGATATGCGAGCAGGGTGCGTAATGTCAGACGCATGATTCCGTCCCATAGGTCGAGCCGTATTTTGCGAAAGGGAGTCTCTGCAAGAAACAGTGGCAATCGATGGGCAGTCTTCGTACAACGAAATCTGCAATTCCCCAATTTTTTTCAGAAATCGCCCTGGAGACCTCCCCATCATGCTGCGCCTGGCGATGTGGAATCTGGGATTGGTCCTCGCGTTCAGCCCGTTGTCCGGTGCCGTATGCGCGGCGGAACCCGCGGCTCCCGTGCGGTTACTGCTGTTGCATCAGTTGCCAGATGGACACCCCGTCACCACGCATGAATACGTCGCCGGCCTGAAGATTCTGCACGAGTTGCTGCGGAATCAGCCCGGTATCGAAGTCCGGCTGGTCGCGGCCGATGAACCTTGGACCGCTGGTCCGGAACTGCTGGAAGGGGCCGATGGTGCAGTGCTGTTCCTGGCCGCCGGGGCTCAATGGCTGTCAAAAGACGCGGCCCGGCTGGCAGCATTTCAGCGACTGGCCGAGCGAAAGGGAGGGCTCTGTTGCCTCCACTGGGGCATGGGCACGAAATCCGCTGAACCGATTGCCCCGTTCGTTGCCTTGTTCGGTGGCTGTCATGGTGGCCCCGATCGCAAGTACCAGGTGCTGGAGACCGAACTCGGGCCTGCACCTGGCGAGCATCCGATTCAACAGGGTATTGCGGCGATCAAAGTGCATGATGAATTCTACTATGCCTTGAAGTTCGCCAGCGATCCGCGACCGGTCCCGGTGATGCAGGCCCAGATTGATGGTGAACCGCAGACCGTCGCGTGGGCCTGGGAACGGGCCGATGGCGGGCGGTCATTCGGGTTCAGCGGGTTGCATGCTCATCGCAATTGGGAACGCCCCGAGTATCGCCGGTTGGTGTTGCGGGGGGTATTGTGGAGTCTGCGGAAACCCATTCCCGCAGACGGGGCGAGCGTCGAGATCGATCCTGCCCTGTTGCAGCTTCCCAGTCGTTAAGCCAACGGTATCGCCCATGTCGAATGTGTCCTATTTGATCTTCGATATTGAAGCCATCGCCGATGGTGAACTGGTCTCGCGGATTCGCTATCCGGGACAAAGTTTGGGACCGGCCGAGGCACTGGCGCGGTATCGTGCCGAGTTGCTGGCGGAGAATGGCAAAGACATTCTGCCGACCACGTTTATGCTCCCGGTTTCGGTCGCGGTCGCCAAGGTTGATCGAGACTTTCGCTTGCTGGATCTGGTAACGCTCGATGTCCCGTTGTACCGCCCGCACGTCATCACGCGGTTGTTCTGGCAGGGCTGGAACCACTATGGACGGCCGACACTCGTCAGTTTTAACGGGCGGGGCTATGACTTGCCGGTGCTGGAACTGGCGGCATTTCGCTATGGGTATTCTGTGCCCGCGTGGTTCAATGTCGATGCCCGGAGCTTTGAGCAGGCCCGGAACCGCTACAACGCCGACGCGCATCTCGACCTGTACGACTTAATGTCAAACTATGGGGCAGGCCGACTGGTCGGTGGGCTGAACCTGATTGCCAACCTCATCGGCAAGCCGGGCAAGACCGGGGTCGATGGTTCGCAGGTGCAGGACATGTACGATCGTGGTGAAGCGGAAGCTGTAAACGACTACTGCCGTTGCGATGTGCTGGACACCTATTTTGTGTTTCTGAGGTCGCGGGTTCTGTTGGGCAAACTGACGTTGGAGCAGGAGCAGACCCTGGTGCATGGCACGAAGGTCTGGCTGGAATCTCAAACGGCAAGCATTCCGGCTTATGGGGAATACCTGTCGCACTGGGGCGATTGGCACCCGCCGAAAGAATAGCCGTCATTCAACAACAGAACCCGGAGAGCAGGGCTCTCCGGGTTCTGTTGCGAGATGCGAAAATTGCGAAACAGAATCAGCGGAGCCGTGGCACCGGAATGACCTGCAGCGACATATCAAACGGCCAGCTCAGGGGTGGCCCATCGGGATTATTTGGATTCTTAGCCATCAGCACGTAGGGTTGCAGCACCTCTTGCTTGGTCTGCGGATGCGGGCGGTAACTGGGCCCGTATTCCCGCGAGAACATGGCAATCGAGGGGTCGGTATTGGACTGGAAGCTGCCCACCGTCACGATCGACTCGTAGCGATCATGATGCACATAGGCTTCCACGCCGCGCGAGCGCAATTCTGAAACCAGATGTTCGGCGTCTTCCCCGGCGCGATTCAAACCATAGCTGCTGGGGTTGGATAGTTCGCGATCGAACTGATCTTCCTTCCCTTGGTAGCGGCTGCCAGCCAGCGGGGTTGCATTGCGTCCCGTGAATGTGGCCACCTGCAACGAGAACTGGCCTTTGTTCGCCAGCAATGGGAAGCGGCTGGAGTTGTTCCAGCGGGCCACCTCGGGATCGGGCTGACGGCGGACCACGTCTTCCGGTTTGAGTCCGGGATTGATCGTCATGAAGGCCCCGGCGAGCGGACCCTTGCGACCCGGCGACTGGCGATAGATTCCGCCCGCGGCTTCACCTTGCATGAACTCTGGCGTGTAGCGCTTAATCCAGAGCAGCGTTTTCTGTGCGACAGGGTCGTCAATCGTCGGGTAATTCCCCGCGATCACGCTGATCATATCACGCTGAGCCGCAAAAATGCGGTCATCATCGCGACCCAGGCGATCGATCGTTTCAATCCGCTCGACGACGGCTTCTTGGGCATGCGTGTAGGCGGGAACACCCTGCTTACGCAGTTCGTAGACCAGTTCCGCCGCGGCTTCCTCGGCCGACAAACCCTCCTCGCGACGATCTTTGGGGACGTCGCGGAAGCTGGCGACCATGATCATCCACGGGCCATGACGATTCGAGAGCGTGTATTCCTTGCCACGAATGGCTTCAATCGATGACGCGGCATCGACCGTGACCGCACCAGACAGACAGGCCAGCAGACCCAGAATCAACGGGGTTCGCATCGCAGACTCCCTTCCGAAGCGAACATCGTTTCGCGGAGCGCAGCGGGATTCCTGACCCGCATTCGAGCGCACGCTCGGCACCGTAAAACGAAATCTTGAGGACAAATGAGTGAAATCGGCGGAAACCTAGCAGTTTGGCCGATTCGTGTCCAGAGGCCATTCCTGGCCCAGAATTTCCCGTTGGCGGGCGGTCAGTTCGGCAATTCCTGCCGCTGCCAGATCCAATTGACGATCGAGCAGCGCGCGCGAAAAGGGCTGGCCTTCCGCGGTTCCCTGGACCTCGATGAATTCGCCCGTGCCACTCATCACCACATTCAGGTCGACTTCGGCCTGGCTGTCTTCGACATAGTCGAGATCGAGGACCGGTTCCCCGGAGACGATGCCGACGCTAATCGCGGCGATACTGCGCAGAATGACCGGTCGATCGGTGGGGAGTTCGTCGCGAATCGAGGCGAGGGCATCGCACATGGCGATGAAGCCGCCGGTGATGCTGGCGGTGCGTGTTCCGCCATCGGCTTCCAGCACGTCGCAATCAATGGTGATAGTTCGCGCGCCCAAGGCTGCGAAATCGATCGCCGAACGTAAACTGCGGCCAATGAGGCGTTGAATTTCTGTCGAACGGCTATCGGTCTTTTCTCGCTCCCGGCGTTTGCGCGGCGCGGTACTGCCGGGCAGCATCGAGTATTCAGCGGTCAGCCAGCCGGTAGCTTGTGTGGGGTCTGGAACGGCTTTCCATTTGGGAAGTTCGCGGTCGATGCTGGCGGTGCAGAGGATCGTTGTCCGCCCGGCCTGGACCAGTACGCTGCCCGGAGCCGCCCCGGTAAACCGGCGTGTGACGCGGAAATCGCGGAGTTGACTGGCAGTTCGACCATCATGTCGCATAGGTATGTCGTCACAGTTGGAAGTCAGGCATGAGCCGTCGAACCATCGACAGGTCAGCCTGCCAACTCGACCCGCCCTAAGCGTTCGCGAAAATCAACGGTTCTTTGCGGAAAGGCAGATGCGATAAACTCAGCGTGCCTTCTGCAAGTTCGCGATTCTGCTCAAACTGCTCGTGGATGACATCGTACAGTCGCGTGCGGGCTTCTTCCAACGTGGTGCCCCGGGTGCTCACGTTTTGCAGTTCTTCGACAAAGGCCAGATAGCCTTCACCGGTTTCCACGAAGACGGCTGTCAGTTGCATCATGCGGGCCTCCCATGCCAATGCCGTGGTGAATTCATTTCCAGTCGCGGTGCCCAACATTAGCGAGATTCCCGTTTGGAAGCACGCAAAAACTTCAAGAAGTTGGCCTGAGCGACCGAGCAGGAGCCGACTCGCGCCGCAACAGATGCCCCATGCGTAAAGGGCACTTAGCTTGCCTATTTCGATCGGGGCGGGTTCAGGCGTTCAGAGAATTGCTGGAATCGCATCTGTAACCGTTGATCTTCCAGATGCGGATACAGTACACGCGTTACCGTCAGCAATTTCAGCGCCTCGGCTGGCTGTCCCGCCTTCTCCAAGGCCGCGATGACTTCCGCTCGGGACGTGAGCCAGGCCACAGACCCCGGTGCCTCCAACGCTTCCACTCGTCGCCAGGCGGTGATGGCCAGCGCCAATGCGGCAGGATCGGCACTGCGTGACAACGCCTCACCCAATTCGATTTGGAGCGCACGGTCTTGTGGTAACCGCGCGCCGAGTTCCGTGGCGATTTGCACGGCGGCTGCCGCTTCACCGGTGACCAGCAGGGTTTTCACGCGTGCCAAGTCAAACACTTGCTGCTCTGCGGTGTTCAACTGCTGGCGTAGGGGTTCGAGTTTGCGTATGGCCGAGCGCAGCAGTTCTTGCAGGTCGACCTGCTGTGGCGAAGGTGGCCCTTCCGTGAGAGGTTGCAGGCCTGCGATGACGGCGAGCCATGTTTGAGGATCTTGTCCTGCTGCCGTCACTAACAGTTCTTGAGCCTCGACACTGCGGCCCGTTCCGGCCAGTGCAATCAGTCGTAGCGGCAGCAATTCATCGGCGATGCGTTTCCAGTCTGCCGTGGTATGAGCAGGGACCATGATCGCCTGAGAGAGCAGCGTCAACCAGTGCGCGGCGGCCTGATAATCGAAGGGCTGAGTGTTCAATGCAAGCCGGGCGAGTCCCAGGACAATTGCTCCCTGTTGCGGTGTCCAATCGGCGGGGGGCATCGTCCAGCCTTCTGCCCGTTGAGACAGTTCCCTTCGGGCTTGCAGCAGAAACGGTTGCCAGTCGCGATCAAGTTGTCGCAGGCGTTCGATCAAGCCTTCGTAACAGCGTAAGGCCCCTGCGGTCGCATCGACGGCGCGAAGATGATCTGGAGGGATGGCGAGATACAGCGGCAACGCCCGGGAGAGTTGCAGGCGTTGTTCTTCCAGTTGGGCCAGCATGAAACGGGCATCATGCGCGGTGATGTCCTGGGGATACCGTTGCAGATGCTGGTTGAGGGCTTGCGTATACGCTTCGCGGCGGGGTTGTGTCCGTTCGCTGTCGTAAAGGCGACCCAGGGCAAAGGCTTCCAACAGCGCTGCCGATGCCGCTTTCGGATGTTGGGGCGACCGCGTGACAATGGCCTGCAATTCCGTTGCGGCCGCAGCGTAGTCTTGCATGTCGAGCAACAATGAACCGCGGGAATAGCGCAGTTCAATCGCCAGGTCGGGTTGTGTTTGCGTTTCCGCCAGGGTGATGGCCTGGGCATAGGCGGCGGTGGCTTCAGAGAGTTGGCCATCACGCGCCAGTGCTTGAGCGCTGCGCATCCAGCGATTTAGGTCGGCCCCCAGATTCTGAATGGCCGCTTCACGGTCCCAGAGTTTTTGACAGTACCGGGCCCAGCGACCACCCGCCTGTTCCTGCACGCGTGCCAGCGAGAGTTCCACTTCGCTGGTCAGGTTTTGTGAGAGTTCTGCATTCTGCTTGCTCTCCGCGAGATCACGCAGGACCAGCAACGTCTGCACTTGCAGAAACCATAATTCTCCCGACAGGACAGGCCGAGACTGACGCAGCGTCAACAGTTCCTGGGCAGCGGTTAAGGCGGCATGTTCATCGAGCCAGGTTCGCAACCGGCAGGCCAGAACGGCGTCGCGCAGGTCGCTGGGCAATTCGGGTTCCGAAGAGATGATCGCCGCACACATCTCTCGCGCACGGGCGAAATCGTGTTCCAGCCGGGCACAGTCGGCAAGGGCCAGCTTGCTCCGCGCGATCGCTGAGACATCGACCGCGCCGCTCAGCGATTGACGCAGCAAATTCGCAGCGTCAACCAGATCCGCAGCACGTTGGGGATTCTCAGACGGGGTTTCCGAGGCACGGTCGCGCAGGAGTTCGCCGCGTTCCAGACGAATTGCTGCCAGTTGTTGCCGGTATTCAAACGGCTCGATGCCCGCGGTCGTTTCGCGCCGAGCGCTGCGCAAGCGCTCATCAAACAGTTGATCGTGCGATTCCAATGCGGACAGGGCGGAATTGAGTGTGTGCAGCCAGCGTGCCCGCAGGCCGGCATCGTGCGGGGACAAGACCACTTCCCAGTACAGCAGCCGGGACTGAGAGACCAACACCAACGAGCGCTGGAGTTCCAGCAGTGGTGCGCGAGAGGGCGTGCGGGCTATCTCGGCCAGTAACACGTCATCGGCCTGTTTCCAGAGTTCTACCTGCTGCTGCGGCGAGACATAGCCCGCATGCTCGGCCAGAGTGCTGGCGAGTTCCATCACCAGTTCGGTTCGTCGATCGGGCCGCAGTAACGGGTCGTTCAATCTCGATAAGGCCGCATGTTCGGCGAGGCTGTACAACCCTCGTTGCCGCAGTTGCGTGAAGTACCGCTGGAGTTCTTCCCCCGCTGTTAATATCGCGGCAGAAGCGATGCTGAGCAGCCCGCAGAGCAGACGAGCAGACCAGCGGCGGTGAAATGTCCAGCGGTTCATGGACGGTCGATGAACTGAGTGCAGATGCCCCCGTGCTCAGTGTAATCGATCACGCTCGCACCGTCTGCCCGAGTTTCGCAGGTCTGCGGGAAGCGTCAAACCAGATCCTGAATCACCGGGCGATTCACGGGAACGCGGAGTTGGCGGATCAGCCGTTTCGTGGAGATTGCATTCACAGACTTATCAATGCTGTACGCCGAGTAGACGACATCGCGTGGCGTGAACTCGACGATCGAGTAACCCCATTCCTGGCTGTTGAAGAAATGGACGTGCGGGTTGGTCTCTTGCACCAGATTCTCAAAATAGAACTGCGAGGGTTCACGCGCTGCTTCGGTCAGCAGCATCGCGGCGTCGGCGGGTTCGAGATAGCTCAACAGAAAATCAATGAGTGTCGCCGAGGTCACCGCCGGGGTCATGAATTCGACACCGACGACATTCTCGCCCGGGCGGTTACTGCGTTTCGAGTAGTCGACCTTGAGATACGCCGCCATGTATGAATGGAAATCGCCGGTCAAGGCCACGAGGTTCCGCACGCCCGCGTCGCCCAGCGTTTGCAGAATCTGTTGCCGCTCGGTTTCAAAGCCATCCCAGGCATCGAGATTGATGAAGAGTTTTTTGCCATCCCTGCGTCCGACCTTGAATTGCGCCAGACAGACTTCGTTGGCCCAGACTTTCCAGGCCGCAGCAGACGTGGTCATGCCTTCCAGAAACCAGTCGCGTTGCGAATCTCCGAGCATCGTTTGCAGGGGATCGGTCTGGCCGTCGCAACCCTGGGTGATGGTCCGCTGGTCGACCCCACAAGGAGGTGCGCTGCGATACGTGCGTTCGTCGGTGATGAATAATTCGGCCAGCGTTCCGAACTGAAACTGGCGGTAGATCTGCAAGGCATCAAACGGATGCGTCGCCAGCGGGTTGAACGATACCCGTGCGGGGACGTATTCGGACCAGGCACGCTGAGCATCGAGCTTCAGTTGTCGCAACTGTTGCGGATTGCCACCGTTCGCGTCGCCGGTGGTGAGGGGATGATCGGGCGCCCCCAGCGTGTCGCGGTCGTAATCCCAGTAGCAGTCGTTGGCAGTTTCATGGTCATCCCACAGGCAGATCCAGGTATGGGCTTCCAGCGCGGCCTGAAAGAACGGATCGCTACGGTATGTGCGGTAGAGATGGCGGAAGTCGACCAGATCCATCGCGGCGGGTTGCCCGCTGGGGAGTTCGATCCGTCGATCGGGATAAGGCAGCGACTGGAACGAGGTGTTTCCGACCGTCTCATAAAGGAGGTCGCCCAGGTGCAGCACGAAGTCGAGGTCTTCCGCCGCGAGATGCGCCAGCGCCGGGTAATAGCCGTTGGTGTAGTCTTGGCAGGTCACAACGCCCAACCGCAGTGAACGGGGCGAGGAAGCCGGGTCGGGCAGCGTCCGACAGCGGCCGAACCGGCTGAACACCCCTCGATAACAGAAGCGGTAGTAATAGGTCTGCCCGGGTTCCAGATGCCCATCCAGATCGAGATGGACGGTAAAATCACGATCGATCGTGAATTCTGTGGGCAACACTTCGCCTGTCAGCAGCATCTGGGTGAAGTCGGGATCGCGAGCCACTTCCAGCAGCAGCGTCTCAGCGGCCGACCACCTTTCCGGATTGATGCGGGTCCACAAGATCACCCCCACGGGCGAGGGATCGCCCGAGGCGACCGACAACCCGAACACGCTGGCCGGGTCCGCGGGTTCGCTCGTCGTGGGGGCTGTCTGCCGGGGGCGACCAGCCAGCACGGCGAACGGCGTCAGCAGGCTGACACCTGCGGCGTGCAGAAACTCGCGGCGACTGGTCATGGCAGGTCTCGTTGTAGAAATGTGAGCAGGAAGTATTGTGGCCAGATCGGTATGAGATTCTCACCAGGAATCTGTCAAGAAGTGACGCGGCCGACATTCGCCAGCAACCCGTAGCGGTTGTTACAGTAATGGCGACAATGGGAGTCTTCCTCAAGGATGCGCGCGACATGCAACTGGGATTGATCAACTCGGCCTGGGCCCAGGCAGGACGGGAAACCGCGTGGGGTTTGCAGAAGACCAAGGAACTCGGCTTCGACTCGGTCGACATTTTTGCCGACCCGCTCGATCTCTGCATCACCGAGCGGCAACGGATTCGCCGGGAATGCGAACGGCTCGATTTGCCCATCGTCTCGGTCTGCTGCGTCGCGACGGGGCTGATCGATTTCAATCCGAGCGTCCAGCGGTTTCATCTGGAGCGCTGTCGGCAGTATCTGGACATGGTCTACGAATTTGGCGGCCGCAATCTGCTGCTGGTGCTGGGCGAGTACCTTTGGAATCGGGAAGTGATCCCACCGGCGCTGCAATGGCAGGCGGCGGTCGAAAGCTGTCGCCGACTGGGAGACTACGCCGCCGAATTGGGGATTCAGATTGCGCTGGAACTCGAGCCGTTTCCGCTCTCGCTGCTCAACAATGTTGAGAACATGGTGCGGTTTCTCGATGATTCGGCGCATCCGGCGGTGCAGGCGAATATCGATATCTCGCATCTGTGTTTGGCAAAGGTCGCGCCGGAAGAACTGCAGCGACTCAAGGGCCGCGCGATTCATGTCCACATTTCCGACTGCGATGGCCAGGTGCATGGCGACTTGCCGCCCGGGCGGGGCGTGGTCGATTTTGGGCCGTATTTGAAAGAACTCGCGAAGCTGGACATCGACGGTGCGGTCTCGATCGAACTGGAATACTCGCCCGTCCCCGACCAGATCGAAGCCTGGGTGACCGAGGCGTATCAGTCGACCGCCCGATTGATGCGCGCGGCCGGTTTGCGGGCCTGAGCCTGTTCACGTCCCCATGCCGGAACGCATGATTTTCGCCGCGCACGGTGGACGAACACCGCGCGAATCGGTAGAGAATTGGGATGTTCAAGGATCCAGCGAGGCAACCCGGCGCAGATCCGCAGGGAGGGGGCGTGATGGCACTTTTGATGGCAACCGATCGGCAAGACCAGCGACGAATCGAACGGGCAGAAGGCTATCTCATGCTGGGGATGGCGGAGCAGGCCCTGCGCGAATTGCGGTCGGTGGCGGATCCGTCGATCGATCTCTATGCGTACCATCATCACCGGGCAGACGCCTACCGCGTGCTGAACCGGTTTGCGGAGGCCCTGGAAGAGTTTCAGCAGTGCCAGACGATTCAACCGCAGGAAATTGACGTGTTGATGGGATTGGCGTGGTGCTTCAAGCGACTCGGCCAGTTGTCGCAGGCGATTGCCACCACGCACGACGCCGTGCAGGCACATCCCGAGGAACCCGTGCTGCTGTACAACCTGGCGTGCTACTACGCACTCGGCGGGCAGAAGACGCAGTCGCTTTCATGGCTGGGTCGGGCGCTGCGCATGGCCCCGGGACTGCGGGCTCTGATTCCCGAGGAATCCGATTTTAATCCCATCCGACAGTCGACCGAATTCCGCAAGCTTCTCGCCTTGAGTGAATGAAGCGGAAGTCATTTGCCACAGAATGCACAAAAGTCACAGAAAAGGCTTCGTGCAGGAACCCTCATCTTTTGTGACATGTGTGCTTTTTGCGGCGCAGTTGCCTTTTGCGTGAGTCGCTATCCCTGAGCTTGCAAGACCGCGCTGACGGTTTGCAGCACCACGTCGTGCAGGGTTCCGTTGGTGACCACCACGCCGCGATTGCGCTCGAGGCCGCGACCGTGAATGAATTCGAGGGGCTGGCCCTGCACGTCGGTCACTTTGCCACCTGCTTCTTCGACGACCAGTACCCCCCCGGCATGATCCCAGATGCGCTCGATATAGTCTTTCTTCGTCGGCAACCGCAGGTAGATATCGGCTTCACCGCGCGCGACGACGGCGTATTTGGCCTGGCTATCCAGACGGGCTGGTGCCGCGGTGATGCCGAGTTTCTGGGCGATCACTTCCGATTCACTATGCGAGCTATGCCCCGACTCCACCGATTCACAGAACCGGGCGTGAGCAGGATCGGTCGTGGGTGATACCAGAATGCGTTGCGGCGTGGCCTCACCATCCAGAGGCAACACAAACGCCCCTTGTCCGCGAATCGCATAGAACAGCGAACCGACAAGGCTGTCGTCTTCCGGATCGAGCGGCAAATTCGGACAACCCAGCACGCCGAGGACGATCTGGCCGTCGACAATTAAGGCGAGAGAGATCGCGTACTGCTCTTTACGCAGGAAGCCTTTGGTGCCATCAATGGGGTCGAGCGTCCAGAAGCGATGCGAGAACTCTTCCGCGCCGCCGCGATCAATCCACCGGCAGACCTGTTCCTTCGAGGCTTCAATGCACTGCTTGCAGATTTCGTCGTGAATCAAATGCAGAAACGGGGCGTTTTGCTCGTTCAGCAGTTCGCGGGAATCTTCCTCGGCGATGATCGGGTCGTGCGGGAAGGCGTCGCCAATCACGCGGCAGACCACGGCCTGACTGCCAAAGTCGGCGATGGTGACGGGGCTTTTGTCTTTCTTTTCGAGGGCATCGGGAGCCATGTTTCCCTGCACCGAACGACAAATGCGCGACGCATCGCGAACTGCCTGCAACGCCGCCGTTAATTCCCCCGCATATGCCAAAGTCATGAGCCCATTCCCCAGGTCAGATCGAGTCAGCCAAGACGCTCTGTCTGAAGGGGATTGTAACGCATCAACGAAACGAACACAGCCGAAGATGCCCCCGGTTGCGAGCCCACGCTGTGTTTAAGCTGAGTGGACGCGCTGGCCGGTCGAGAGACGAGGGTCCAGAGTCGAGAGCCAGAAACTCACATTCCAGACGTAGGGTCCGCTGTGCGGACCATTGTTCTTAGCGGATAGCCATTTCAATGGTCCGCACAGCGGACCCTACGGGATGCTACCCGAAGAGTTTGGTGACGGGTTTGCCGTCGTGGGCGACTTTGAACGGGCGGCCGCTGCGCGAAAAGACTTCTTCTTCCAGTGGCAAGCCCAGGCCGTGAGCGATGGTGGCGTTGAAGTCAGAGACGGTGACCGGGTCTTTGTCGGGCAAGTGGCCTTGCTTGTCGGAACTGCCCCAGACCATGCCCCCGCGGATACCACCCCCCGCGAGCATGCCACAGAAGACGCCGGGGTGATGGTCGCGGCCGCTGTTCTGGTTGATCTTGGGTGTGCGACCGAATTCGGAGACGAGGACGACCATCGTGCGCTTCAGCAAGCCCCGGGTCTTCAGATCTTCCAGTAGCGCGGCGACCGCACGGTCCATGTTACCGGCGGTGTCGCCGATTTTGTCGTAGATATCGGTGTGCATGTCCCAGTTGCCGAAGGTGACTTCCACGAATTTGACATCGTTTTCCACCAGTCGGCGGGCGAGCATGCAGCCTTGGCCGAAGCGGTCCATGCCGTATTTCTCGCGGTCTTCTTTCTTCTCTTCGTTGAGGTCGAACGCCTTCAGGTCTTCACTTTGCATCAGCGCGGTGGCTTGCTTGTAGAACTCGGAATAGGCCTCGACCTGCTTCTGCGGATACCGCTTGCGGAAGCTGGTGTCGAACTTGTCGACCAGGTCGAGCCGGGTGCGGAACGAACCCCCGGTGAGGTATTCCGGCTGCTTGGTGTTCTGCAAACCGGCATTGGGGTCGCCGATAGGAACCGGTGTGTAAACGGGTTCCAGGAAGCCCGCGCCGGGGTGCCGATTGTCGCCATTGATGACGATGTTGTCTGGCAGCGACCGGTCTTTGCGAGCGCCTTGCAGACGCATCATCCAACTTCCCAGGCCAGGATGCCGGATCGAGGCGATTTCCGGATAACTGGTCCGCATGAGGTAGCGGCCTTTTTCGTGGTCCGCCGTTTCCGTGTGCAGCGAGCGGACGATCGAAAACTGGTCGGAAAGCTTGGAGAGGCTGGGGAGCCACTCGCCGAGGGTGATGCCTGCGACCTTCGTGGAGCTCGGCTTGGTGCTCCCTTCATTCTCGCGACCGCCGATGCAGTCAAACGTATCGAGGTGGCTCATCGCCCCGGTCATGAAGAGGTAAATGACATGGTCGGCCGTGGCGGCGGTGACCGGGCCAGCGGCCTTCTTTGCCGGGGCCGCCTTGGATTTGGTGTCTGCCGCAAACAGTGAACTGGCAGACAACGCCGTCACTCCCAGCATCGATTGGGCGGCGTATTCCATGAATGTGCGGCGAGAAAACTCATCGAGCCTGGGGAGCCGTTCCAACATGTTCTAACTTCCTGAAGGTGTACCTGGATGGAGTGATGGTCGGGCCGGTGTCAGGGCCGCGTCTCACTTGGCGGTGGATTTGTCGACTTGAGAACTTCACGAACTCGCTGTGGCGTGGCGGGGTCGAGGTCTGGCAGCCTCTCGGCCGATCCCACGCTGTAAATGACCGCGTCGAGCCGATCGATCACAGCCTGGCTTTTGGTCACGGCAGACTGGCCCAAAGACGTGGCCTCATCGGCCGCCTGATTGAAGCGCACTTCCGCACGTTCGATGGCTGAGACAACCCGTTCCACTTGCATGAGCCCCACATAAACTCCCGCAGCCATCACTCCGAACTGCACCAGCGACAGCAGAATCAGTATCCGGAAATAGCCGTGATAGCGTGCCGCGGGTGTGTTCGATGATAGTGGTGCGTCCAATCGCATTGACTCCGGCGAAGTTCGCGTTATTGCACGAACAGGAACTCGCGCGTATTGACCAGCGACCAGATCACGTTGCCATAGCCCGCTTCCTTATGCTGATCGATTTCTTCCATCGCAATGGCCTGTTCCTCGGTGGTCGGTTTTCGCGAGAGAATGCTCAGGAAGATGACATCGAGCCGCTCACTGGGCGTTTTGGCTTGCACCACGTTGGAATACATCAGCGATTTGGGATCGAGAATCATATGCGTGATCGGCCCGTTGAACATCTGCAATACCTGCGGGACCGAACCATCGACCGAAGAGGCTTCAATCGATTCTCGATCAGACTGGCCGAACTGCCTCAAAAAGTGACCGGCGGGCATGGGCGATGGGAGTTCCGCGGCGCGGGCGAGGAGCTGACCCTGATAGGTGTAGTTCTTGTTGCGAGCGTCGCGATGTTTGTAATTGGTGACTTCGCGGAGTTCTTCATCTCGTTTCTTGATCTCGTCGGCGGTGGTCTTCGCCAGGTCGACATTCAGCAGGCTCACCTGCACGCGGGCCGGTTCCGACTGGTATTCGTCCGGAGTATGGACCGCGAGCGTGATGAATGAATCCCAGGCCTGCTCGGCGGTAATGCGGCGCAGAATCGGGCCGGGGAAGTGGTACTCCTCACCCGCAATGACTTCCGCCGCGGTGGCCTGCCGCTGATAGGCTTCGGTGTTGAGCAGGATGCGCAGATACTCTTTGACATCGAACTTCAGCCGGACCATCTCCTGGCTCAGGAAGTCCATTAAGGCGGGGTTCTCGGCAACGGTTTCATCCATCATGTCGTCGACGGGTTCGATCTGTCCGATGCCAAACAAACGCTTCCACATGCGGTTAGCGATGGTTTTGGCGAAGCGGGGATTTTCGGGCGAGGTGAGCCATTTGGCAAACACCACGCGGGGTGTATCACCGGGCGAAAGGGTCGGTTGCGGATCGAAAATGGTGCGCGGAGCGACGGCGGCCTTCGGCTTGGCATCGTCGTACTGATAGTCGTCAGGCAGGACCAGCTTGCGACCCGTGTCCGAGACTTCCACGAGGTTACCGATGAGGAAGCGGTTGTATTTGCCACCGCCGTCGAACTTGTCGTCAATCTTTTTGAGTTCTTCGCGGAATTTGTTGACGACGTTCTGCCCGCCGAATTTCTGCTTGTCACCGGCGTTCATGCGGTACGAGGTGCCATACATATACGAGGCGACTTCATAGAACTCCTTGCGACGCCACTTGTCGAAGGGGTGATCGTGACACTGGGCACAACCGATCTGCGTGCCGAGGAAAATCCGGACGGTGTTGTTCATCGAATCGAGCGGCATACCCGAGTCGCGCAGTAGATACCCGGTCGCGGGGTTGTCGAGGTACTTACCCTCAGCGGTGAGCATCTCGAAGACCCATTGGTCGTAGGGCTTGTTCTTTTCGAGCGACTCGCGGACCCATTCGTTGTAGAGCTTGCCCGGGGCGTTGTTGGTCACTTCGCGATCGCGCAGGCGGAGAATATCGGCCCAGTAATTGAAGAGGTGTCCTGAGGCTTCGGGAGAATTGAGCAGGGTGTCGATCAGCCGGGCCCGCTTGTCGGCCGATTTGTTGATCGCGAAGGCCCGTGCCTGCTTATAGGTGGGAATGGTGCCGGTGATGTCGAGGTAGGCGCGGCGGACGAACTGTTCGTCGGTGGTCAGTTCGTTGGGTTGGACTTTGTACTTGGTGTAGTTCTGGGCGACCATGCGGTCGATGAGTTTCGCGGAGGCCATGGCCCGCGACTGTTCTTCAGGGTTCACCTTGTCGACCAGAATTTTCCGGACTGGAACGGGGGGTGGCGGAGGGGGCGGGGCTTTCTTCTTGTTGCGGTTTTGAGCCAGCCCGATTCCCGGAGCGGCGAAGATCAGCAGGCTGCCCAGCACGGCGAAGATCAGCGAGTGTCTCAGAGAAAGCAGCATCGTCGGTCCTGTCGTTCGCAAGTCCCGGAAGTTTATTCGCATTAAGATGTGATGCGCGAGCACTGGCAATTATTTCGTGGAAGGGACAGCGAAGCAATCAAGGTGGGCCGCCAGCGGGTCGCATTTTCGTAAGGATACGTCTGTTTATGCGTGGTGTGCGGCGAAATGCGGTGAGGATGATGATTCGGTGCTGGGCTGATCGGATATCAGGTCTTACGGGGAGGCTTGCGGCGTTTGGTGAGACGGGCGACATCAGCCAAATCTTTGGGACGTGCTGCAGCCAGTTTGTTCTCAATCAGTTGTTCTCTGGAAATGACACGCAGAGAGTAGCCATCAAGTTCCAGGTTTTGATGCCTGGGCCAGGCTTCGTCAAACTCCACGCCGTCGATACTCGTCAGAATGTCAATCCGGCAGGGTGAGACACCAATCTGGAAAACCATGCCGGGCTGAGACAGGTCGGTCAATTTCAGGTCGAATAAGGGAGCGCCGAACGATTTCAGGGCTGCGATCGTTCGCTTGGCGTTTTCGGCATCGGTCTGGATCCAGATGTCGAGATCCCCCGTGGAGCGAACGATACCGTGAGCTGCCATCGCGAAAGCGCCGACGATCAAATAGTCCACGTGTTGTTCATCGAGTGCTTGCAGAAACTCGCGGAAATCGGGCGTCAACATGGGGGCTGTTCCTGCCGTTTCTGCTCGGCCAGGCGGGCACCTTCCTCCCACAGTTCGTCTTCATCGGGGCGCGGCTCGCCAGGGCGGTACAGGCGGACGATATCCCGCCGCATCTTCATATCCAGGGTCACATGGGGGTAGTAGAGACTCGCCACGGCCACGGTCAAGGGCCACACCATTGCGATGCGTTCGGCGGGCGTCAGGTGATCGAGATCATCGTCGGGTTCGTCATCGTGCAGGTGACGGACGCGGACAACCCAGTGAGAGCGGTCGGTCATGGAAAGAGTGTCTCAAGTCGGGCGGTTTGCTGAGTATCCAGTCACGTTGTACTCTATCGTTTTGACACTAGCCAATCCATATCCGCATTCAAGGCTGCCTGCCATGTCGCAACCGGTCACCATCAAAGTTCGGGAGAGTGGTCCGCTGCTGGTCTCGGGGCCCATCACCCTGACAGACCATCTCGGCAACATCTATCCCGTCGCGGAAGGGGCGAACGTCGCACTCTGCCGCTGTGGAGCCTCTCAGAAAAGGCCCTTCTGCGATGGCACCCACAAGTCCTGTGGTTTCGTCGCAACGGAAACCGCGCCGACCGTCAACGGATAGCGCCTGGGCAGTGCCCGAGGCACGCAGAGAGATCGTGGGTCAGTTAGATTGTGCCGGGGCAGGGGCCCCTGCCTTTAGTGACAAAAGCAGTTTGATTTTCAAAGGTCGGGTCCCCCGCCCCGACAGCACTAACTCCAACGTCGACGATTCGAGAGTCAACCACGGCACTTCGATGGACAGACGCATGATGTCACGCGGAATGGGTCTCACGCTGCTGGTCTCTCTGCTGTCGTTGGCTGGGAATCTACCAGCCGCAGAGACCGTTCCCGAAGAGCAGCGTCAGGCGTGGCTGACCGCCGCGGGCGATCTGTCATCCCAGGCGAACTCGGTGCAGGCCCCCGCTGCGATCGCGAACCGCGCGGTCGATATGGCCGTGTGTGCGAAAGGGGTGGAGTGGATCACGCGGCACAACGAGTTTCATAAACCGGACTACTTGAAATGGACCGCCGAAGTGCTCGCCGCCGGACAGGCACGGCTCTCGGCCTACCGTGAGGGGCAAGCCCCGTGGCTGGATCGCCCGGGTGTGACTACGGTGTTGGGTTACCACTCGCAGCTCGATGGCTCGGTTCAGCCGTTCGCGGTCACGTTGCCCAAAGATTTTGATCGTGCCACAGGGAAGCGCTGGCCGCTGCATCTGGTACTGCATGGCCGGGGCGACACATTGAACGAGGTGAGCTTCTTTCATCAGCACGAGGGCCAGCCACTCAAGCAGGAGATCGCGTGGATTCAGCTCGATGTCTTCGGCCGCACAAACAATGGGTATCGCTGGGCAGGCGAGGTCGATGTCTTCGAGGCGCTCGCGGAAACCCGCAAGCTGTTCCCCATTGATGAACGCCGCATCACTCTATGGGGCTTTTCGATGGGCGGAGCCGGGGCGTGGCATCTGGGGCTGCATTACCCCGACAAATGGAGTTCGGTCGGTGCGGGAGCGGGATTCGCGGATACCGTCAACTATCTGAACCTGAAAGAGCCGTTGTCGCCGTTACATCAGAAGTTGATCCGCATATATGATGCCGTCGATTACACGTTGAATGCCGCCAATGTGCCGATTATCGGCTATGGGGGCGAACTCGATAAACAACTGCTCGCCGCGAAAACCATGCACGAGCGCGCGGCGGCCCTGGGGGTGGCGATCCCCCTGTTGATTGGTCCAGAGACCGAGCACAAGTTTCATCCCGACAGCTTGAAGGAGTTCATGGCGTTTCATGCGGCGGCGACAGAACAGGGGCGGCCGCCGTTTCCCGCGCCGCGATCGATCCGTTTCACCACCTGCACGCCCAAGTACAACTCCTGTGTATGGCTGTCGGTCGAAGAACAGTTGCTGGCTTATGAGCCCTCGGTGGTGGATGCCGCAGTGGACGACGAGTCGGGGCGACTGGTGGTCAAAACACAGAATGTCGGAGTGCTGGCCATCGCGCGTGATGTGGCCGATGCCGTGTCGATCGACGGTTCCGAACCCTTACCTTTATTGAGTGCCGCCGATGGGCTGCTGCCCGATGTTTATTTCCAGAACAGCCAGTCGGGCTGGCGGGGCATGGACTATCGGGAATCGCATCAGTATCTGATTGAACCGGGGCAGACCAAGCGACACAACATGCAAGGCCCGATCGACGATGCCTTCATGCGGTCGTTCCTGTGTGTGCGCGGGACGGGCAAGCCCTGGTTGCAAGAGCAGAACGATTGGGCCCATTGGACCCTCGACAGGTTTGCCGTCGAGTATGACAAGTTTCTGCGTGCCGAATTGCCCGTCATCAACGATACCCAGGTGACGGAAGAGCAGATGGAGTCGCACAACCTGATTTTATTCGGCGACCCGGGATCGAACGCGTTGATGGCGCGGGTGGTGGATCGCCTGCCCATCGGCTGGACGAAAGCCGGGTTGCAGGTGCGGGGCGAGTCGCTGAACGCAGCGGAGTATGGCGTCCCGCTGATCTATCCGAATCCGCTCAATCCGCACCGTTATATTGTGCTCAATTCCGGGCACACGTTTCATGCCGCCGAGTTTCGAGGTTCAAACGCACAACTTTATCCGCGTTTGGGCGATGTGGGCGTGCTGAGATTCCAGCGCCAGCCCGACGGAAGTTACCGCGAAACACCGGTGAATTCAGAGATCTTTGATGTCCGCTGGGGCTGGCCGGCTCGCTGAACGATTTGTCCGCGGAATCCCCTTCACTCAGATTGGCAAATCTGTTAGACCGTGCCATCCATTCTCAATTTGCGGCTCTTGTTGATGGTCTATCTCATGGACCAGGTTTCCAAACCCGTGCAGTCTCTCGTCATCGCAGGGTGCCTGTTGATCGGGCATTCCGGTTGTGCCCTTGAGCGATCCAGTGTGTCGATAGACAGCAATTCGCGGTCGCCGTGGTTCGGGTTGCAGTTATTGCCATCCAAAAAGGCCGACACCTCGGGCTATCATCGCTCGATTTCCCGGCAGCCCGAGTCAGAACGCGAGCAGGTTTCGATAGTACCAGCCCTGGCGAATCCGCGGTCAGAATTCCGGATTCCGGCCTGGCTGAAACCCTCCGCGTCGCCGGAATCTCAGCAACTTCCACAAACTACGGGGGCTGACCCTGTGGAGCGATCGGTGTCAGATGCCGTCGAGTTTTGGTGATTATCCGTACATGCATTAAGGTGTTTCGGCAATCCAACTCCTTACGGCACACCACTTGCGTTGGTTTCGGGGCATCGGGAAGGGGAGTAACTCGCAGTCTTTCCTCAGTTCTCCCGTGCTGAGAATTGACCATCTGTATCGATGGGCTAGAATTGGCGCTTGAATTTTCCAGTTGTGATCGACCCACGTTGAGTCTTCATCAGGGAGTTGGCTTCAGTGCAAGTTGCCATTGCTTGTCGTCACGGACATCTGCATGCCGAGACACGTGAACATGTCACACAGAAGGCGGAGAAGCTGCTAACGTACTTTGAGCGGATCGCTGCCATCCAGGTGACGTTTGACTTCAGTAACGGTCAGGCGATGGCGGAAATTCTGGTGGATGCCGAACACAAGCACAATTTTGTGGCAACCGATACGGCGACCGAGGCGGGCGTGGCGTTTGACGCGGCGTTGGTGAAGATGGAGCATCAGTTAAAGAAGTACAAGGAAAAGATTCAGGATCATCGTCGGGATCCCTCGCTCGGAGAGTTAGGTGCGGAGGCTGCGGAATCGTCGTCACCGTAATCTGACGGTTTTGAGGACGAATTCGCGCAGCGACGTGACAGAGTTGGTTATCATGGTCGTATTCACTGTCGAGAGGCTATGCGACAGGAAGACGTTTAAGTTTTGGCCGGGCGTGCAGCCGGGCTGATTGGCCGCCATGCGGGATGCTGTTGAGTCCTGCCGAAGGAAGATTTATGAAACTTTGCGACTTTGTTGTCGCGGATGCCGTCGTTCCGGAACTGGTTGCCGGAACCAAGGAAGCCGCAATTCGCGAAATGGTTGCCAGTCTGCGGCAAGCGGGAAGCGTGAAGGCCGAAGATGAAGACGGCATTGTGGCCGCGATTCTGAAGCGGGAAGAATTGGGTTCCACCGGAATCGGCAACGGTGTGGCCGTGCCCCATACCAAACATGCCTCGGTGGATAAGCTGGTGGCCACGGTGGCCCTGGCGCGAGACGGCGTCGATTTTGCCAGCCTGGATGGCGAACCGGTCTTTATTCTGTTCCTGCTGGTCTCTCCGCCAGATCGTCCGGGCGACCATTTGCGTGGTTTGGAGAACATTTCGCGACATCTGCGGAATCAGAGTTTTTGCAAGTTCTTACGGCAATCCAAAGACAAGGAAGCCATCCTGGAATTGCTTCAGGAAGCGGACAACAACGAACTCTAATGCGGGAACGGTGTCTGCTTGGAGAACACGTCCCGGTGGCCCGATCCCCCGAGACACTCTCCGCCGGCATTGAATGAATGATCATGGCAGAAACGCAGTTTTATCGACGATCTGTGACAGTGAAGTCCGAGCATGGGCTGCACATTCGCCCCTGCACGATCCTGGCACAAACAGCCATGAAATTTCAAAGCCGCATTCGCTTATGCAAACCCGGAACGCAGGTGGACGCCAAAAGCATTCTCGACCTGATGACGCTGGGCGCGGTGCATGGAACCCTGCTCGACCTGGAAGTCGACGGTGCCGATGCCGCCGAGGCCATCGAGCATGTCGCCGCGTTGTTTGAGAACGGTTTTGCTCCCCCCTCAACAGAGTCGATGCCTGCGGCTGTCTCCGTGGGTTAACTCAGAATTCCGTGGTCCTGAACTTCGGCGGTGGCAGGTCTCTTCGCGGGCGTGGTGCCGTCCCTGAAGTCAGGGTCATTCTACAGATTATCAGCCCCAGTGGGTGCAGTACGGGATTGCGCGGCGAATGCTCATCAAACGAGGGATCGCTGTTTCTCCAGGGGTTGCGATTGGCCCCGTGCTCGTGCTCGGGTCTGAATCGTTCCGCATTCCCCAACGCTTTGTCAGCATTGATGCCGTGGATGCGGAGGTTTCGCGCTTTCACTCGGCGATCGAGGCCATCTGCCAGGAAATCGGCGTCAACGAGCGGCTGGCCAACGAACGGTTGGGGGCTCAGTATGCCGCCATTTTCTCCGCGCACCTGATGCTCGCGCGCGATGAGAAGCTGGTTCGCGAAATCGAAACGCTCATCCGCGAGAAATCGTTTTCGCCGGAATTCGCCGTCAGCCGCGTGTTGCGGCAGTATGCCAAGCGGTTTCAGAATCTGGGCGACAAATACTTTGCCGATCGGGCCGTTGACCTGTTCGATCTGGAAAAGCGTCTCTTAAAGCACCTGCTGGGGGAAAAACGGGAAGAACTCAGCCATCTCACCAGCCCGGTCCTGCTGCTGGCACATAACTTAACCCCCAGTGAAACTGCGAATCTCGACAAGCAGTTCATTATGGGGTTCGCGACGGAGGTCGGGGGGGAAACCAGCCATACCGCCATTCTCGCCGGGGCGTTGGAACTTCCAGCCGTCGTGGGGATCGGGAAGTTCCTCGCCGATGTCTCTGGTGGTGAAACGATCATCATCGACGGCAGCCACGGCAGTGTCATCATCGACCCCGATGAAGATACGCTCAATAAGTACCGGGCCTCCGAAGAACGCTACAAAAGTTTCTCCAAGCGTCTGGAATCGCTGCGGCAACTGAAGTCCGAAACGCAGGATGGCGTGGCGATCACGCTGTACGGGAATATCGAATTCCCGCAAGAGGCCGTCACGGCTGCCCAACGCGGTGCCGAGGGGATCGGCCTGTATCGCACGGAATTCCTGTATCTGGAAACTCAACGGGAACCAACCGAGGAAGACCATTACCAGGCCTACTGCGAGGTGGCGCGGGCTTTTCCCACGCAACCCGTGATTATCCGGACTTTGGATCTGGGATCCGACAAAATGCCCGGGCCGTTGCGGGCCGAGTATCCCGACGAGGTCAATCCCGCCTTGAGCGTGCGCAGTATCCGCTTGAGCCTGCAACACTTAGATCTGTTTAAGACGCAGTTGCGGGCGGTGTTACGGGCGGCGGTCCATGGTGATTTGCGGATCATGTTTCCGCTGGTTTCGACCCTCATGGAGTTTCGCCAGGCCCGCATGATTCTGGGCGACGTGGTGGAAGATCTGGAAGAGCAGGGCATTCCGTTTCGGAAAGATGTGCCCGTCGGCATGATGGTCGAAGTTCCGTCGGCGGCGATCCTCGCGGAGGAGTTCGCGCGGGAAGTCGACTTTTTCTCAATTGGGACGAACGACTTAATCCAGTACACTTTAGGTGTGGACCGGGGAGATCCGGCGGTCGCCTCGCTGTATCGGGCCGGAGATCCTTCGATCCTGCGACTCTTGCGGGGTGTGGTGACGGCTGCCCGCAAGCATCAGATTTCCGTGTCCGTTTGCGGTCAAATGAGTTCCGACCCGATGTTCCTGCCGTTACTGATTGGCATGGGCATCCGGCAGTTCAGCGTGACACCGCAGACGATCCCGGAATTGAAAGAAGTCATCCGGAATCTCACGATTGGCAAGGCCATCCGCATTGCGAATCGCGCGGAAACGATGGATATTGCACGCGACGTAGAAACATTTCTACGAGGAGAACTGAAGAAAATTTGTCCCGATTCGACTCAGTAGCCCGCCTGCGTGCGACGTGCCCGGCGGGCGATGGCGAATCGAGATCTGTGTGACCAACTGAAATGCTGAATCCTTAAGCTTCAGCATTTCTGCGGAATGCCGATCGGGAACCGACTCCTCGGTTCTCGGTCCTGCAGAGATACTTCAGACTTTTGGACTCTCAACAAGTAGCGGTCGAGTGCGTGGTTTTGTGCTAACAGAGACGGTTCGGCGAAGTTCTGCTTCGTCTACAGAGTTGCCTGACGATTCGCTGCAGTCCCTGCAGCCGAATGGCCAGGGACGAAGTGATTCCGTCTCCCTGCCTTGCATGGTTCTGCGGGGTTCACGACTCCTGTCCCTGACTCAGGGAACAGTGACGTCGGTGCCTTGCCATGGCGAATCGCCAACCATCTCTTCAGCAGGGACAACAAACCCTCGAATTCGATGCCCCGGTCGACTGAGAACTGACCCGCGCCCACCCCTGTCTTCAGGGGGGGAGCCTCAGACACACGCTCTGTCTTTGAACCATGTTCCCCGCACTCAACGGGATCACCGAAGCCTCCTTGTGTCGCGTGGCGACATGCGAGTTCGGTGCTGCCCGTGGGTGGCGAACTCTACCAGCTTCTGGTCATGGTTCGGCAGCGTGCTTGGTTTGCCGATCGCATCGAATTCCGCGGAGCGGGGTATTTTTGCCCGACAGTCTCTCCGCACGCCACGACTGGCCGCCGGAAAGGTGACCCGTGCGCAAAGAAATGCTGATGAACGTCCTCCAACCGGAGGAAAGCCGCATCGCCCTGGTGGAAGATGGGGTGCTCGAAGAGCTGTATGTCGAACGCAACAGCCTCGAAAACTATGTGGGGAACATCTATAAAGGCCGGGTCGTTAACGTCGAACCCAGCATTCAGGCCGCCTTCGTCGACTTCGGTGTCGGCCGCAACGGCTTCCTCCACGTCAGCGATGTCGAGTACCAGTATTACAAGCATCTCGTCGATGGCCCCCCCGACGATGACGACGATGACGACGATGAGCACTCCGGCCCGCGCCGTGGTCGCCCCCGTCGCCACAACGAACGCAATGCCCGCAGCAAGCCCCCGATTCAAGAGATCTTCAAGCGCGGCAGCGAAGTCCTCGTGCAGGTGATCAAGGAAGGGATCGGAGCCAAGGGGCCAACCCTCTCCACCTACATCAGCATCCCGGGTCGCTATCTTGTGTTAATGCCCGCGCTGCAGCGCGTGGGTGTCAGCCGCAAAATCATGGAAGACGATGTCCGCAAGAAACTCCGGCGGGCCCTGCTCGACCTGAATCCACCCGAAGGCCTGGGCTTCATCATCCGGACGGCGGGCATCGACCGTTCGCAGGCCGACCTGCAGCGCGACTTGAATTATCTGCTGCGGTTGTGGCAGGTGATTGTCCGCCGCATCAAGAAGTTCCCGGCACCGATCGACATCTACGAAGAAAGCGACATGATCACCCGGACCATCCGGGATATCTACAACGGCGAAGTCGATCGCATTCTGATCGATGAACCCCGGGCCTATGAACGGGCCCGCGAGTTCATGAAGATCGTGCTGCCCAAACACGAAGATCGCGTGCAGTTGTTCGAGGGGAAGGATCCCCTCTTCAACATGTACAACATCGAGCAGGAAATCACAAAGATTCACAGCCGCCATGTGCCCATGCAGGGTGGCGGTTCCATCGTGATCGATCAGACGGAAGCCCTGGTGGCCATCGACGTCAACAGTGGCAACTATCGCGCCGATGATGACGCCGAAGAAAATGCGTATCGCGTCAACCTGCGGGCCGCGGAAGAGATCAGCCGTCAACTGCGGCTGCGCGATATGGGTGGGGTCATTGTCTGCGACTTCATCGATATGCGCGACGAGCGGCATCGCCGGGGGGTTGAGCGGGCGTTGCATGCTGCGGTCGAACGCGATCGCGCCCGCACCAAAATTCTGCGGATCAGCCCGTTCGGGTTGATCGAGATGACGCGGCAACGCATCCGGCCGTCGCTCCGTCGCAGTGTCTATGAAGATTGCCCCTGCTGTCGCGCCACGGGGCAGGTGAAGACCGCCGAGAGTATGGCGATCGACGTCATGCGGATGCTGATGACGCATGCCAATCATCCTGAAGTCTGCAAGATTACGGTGGAAGTGCAGGACCGGGTGGCCGCGTTCCTGAACAATCGTAAACGTCGCGACATCATGCAGATGGAAGAATCTTACGATGTGGCGATCAACATCAATGGCCTGACGCATGTCTCGCCGGAGCATCTTAAGATGCAATCCAGTAACGAGTTAGGTGTGGATGTGCGCGTCGCAGCGCGGGATGACTCGAAATCCCGGAACTAGTTTGCTACACTGTGCGATTCCCCTCGGGTTCCGACCCGCTGGGCTCGCTGTCGGCGTGTCGACCGCTGTCGGTTTTCGCACTGGCTGTTGAGTTACAGGACGGAATATCGAGCGGGGTCGATGAAACTGAAGTCCTCTTTTGAACGTGGGATTCGCGGCAATGTTCGCAGTCATTGAAGATGGTAGTCGGCAGTATCGCGTGCAACCGGGCGATGTGGTGGTTTTGGACTACCGCGAAGCCGCGAAGCAGGGTGAGACGCTGACCTTCGATCAGGTGCTGCTCGCCAATGGCGGCGGGGCCAGCATTGTGGGTCAACCCGTCATCGCCGGGGCCTCGGTCACCGCGGAAGTGGTTAATGACCTCTTCAAGGGTCCGAAGCTCGAAATTCAGAAGCTGCGTCGTCGGCATGCGTCGAAGCGGCACACCGGCCATCGCCAGAAACATACTCAGGTGAAGATCACGGGCATTACCGTGCCGAACCTGCAGATTGTGGAAGCTCCCGCCGAGCCGGTGGCTGCCAACTAATCACTTCCGCATCGCGGAAGCATGCACACAATTCGCGAGCGCGGTGTCGTCAGGCACCGCGCTCGTCGTCGTTTGTTGCTGATCGCCCGGCAATAACATTCTGTCTGCCGGGCGGATCCCGCGATCGAAGGTCGACTGTATGGATGCCGATCGTCTGCGACTGAGTCAACAGATCACGGGTTATTGGATCTCGCAGATGCTGCATGTCGCCGCGCGACTGCAACTGGCCGATCATCTGCACGCGGGACCACGCTCGATTGAATCGCTGGCGACCGCGACGGGAACGCATGCCCGCTCTTTGGGGCGCTTACTGCGTGGTCTGGCCAGTCTTGGTCACTTCGAGGAAACATCGCCGGGAACATATGCCCTGACCGCGACTGCCCAATATCTGCGAGAAGATCATCCGCAGACGGTGCGACCCATGGCGTTGATGCTGGGGGGCGTGCAGTATCAGGCGTGGGGCGAACTGCTGCACAGCGTGACCACGGGCGAGACCGGGTTTCAGCATCGCTATGGTCAGCCGCTGTTCGATTATCTTGGTGAACATCCGCAGGAGGCCGCGGAGTTTGACCGGGCGATGGTCGCGATTCATGGCGGTGAGACGGCCGCCATTCTGGATGCCTATGATCTCTCGCGATTCCACTCCGTCATCGATGTGGGCGGCGGCAATGGGAGTCAGTTGATCGAAATTCTGCGGCGACACCCGGCGTTGACCGGGGCCGTGTTCGATCTGCCACATGTCGCCCAGCGGGCCAAACTGGCGTTAGACGCCGCAGGATTCGGCGACCGTGGTTCCGTCATTGGCGGCAGTTTTTTTGAAACGGTTCCGAGTGGTGCCGATGCCTACCTGCTGCGGCATGTCATCCACGATTGGAGCGATGAGCAGTCGCAACAGATCCTGTCCCTAGTTCGCGCAGCGATCCCCGCGCACGGCAAACTGCTGGTGATTGAAACAGTGATTCCGCCGGGCAATTATCCCAGCTTCGCCAAGTTGCTCGACCTCACGATGCTGGTCATTCCCGGCGGCATCGAACGCACGGAAGCCGAGTATCGCGAACTGTTCGCCGCGAGTGGCTTCCGCCTCGAGCGCATCGTACCGACAGCCGCCGGTGTCGATGTGATTGAAGGTGTGCCGGTCTGATGAAAGTTCATCGGCGGGTGGCAGGGGCGACCCACTGTGCGATGGGTGGCGGGGGCGCTCCGCGATAGCGGAAGCCCCCGAAGCCTGTGCTCCCAATCCTCGGGGGCTTCCGCTGCGCGGGGCGCCCCCGCCACCCGGATTGAGACTCTCACAGTGCGGCGATGACCAGATCGCCCATCGCCTGTGTCTTCACCCACGGGCCATTGCCCGCGAGATCTTTCGTGCGATGCCCCGCTTGCAGCACTTTCTGCACGGCGGCCTCCACCTGTGCGGCTTCCGCTTCCAGTTGCAGCGAATGCCGCAGCAGCATCGCGACAGCCAGGATGGTGGCGAGCGGGTTCGCGATCCCCTGACCGGCGATATCGGGAGCGGAGCCATGAATCGGTTCGTACAAACCTGGTCCCGATGATCCAAGCGACGCCGAAGGCAACAGCCCCATCGAACCGGGAAGCATCGAACCTTCATCGGTCAGAATGTCGCCGAACATGTTCTCGGTCACCACGACATCGAACGACTTGGGCTTGGAGATGAGGTGCATCGCCGCGGCATCGACCAGCACGTTCTCATAGGTGACATCAGGGAACTCGGTTTTCATGACGCGTTCAAACGTTTTGCGCCATAACCGCGAGACTTCGAGCACGTTGGCTTTATCGACCGAGGTGACTTTGTTGCGGCGTTTGCGAGCCGCGAGCGCTGCCAGCCGCACGATGCGTTCGACTTCACCGGTGCTGTAGATCATGGTCGAGAACGATTCTTCGCCCGAGCCATCTTTCGCGGGGCGGGTGCCCGATTCGCCGAAGTACAGGCCGCCGGTCAGCTCGCGGAAGAAGAGAATGTCGACCCCGTTCACGATTTCGGGTTTCAGGGGCGAAAACTGCACGAGTTCCGGCAGGACGGAGATGGGTCGTAAATTGGCGAACAGGCCGAGTTCCTTGCGAATCTTCAGCAGCCCGGCTTCCGGACGGGTTTTCGCGGCAGGGTCATCCCATTTCGGCCCACCGACCGCGCCCAGCAGAATGGCCTGCGAGTCGCGGGCGGCAGCGAGGGTCTGGTCGGGTAAGGCTGTGCCGAATTCATCGATCGCGCAGCCCCCGATGGGATAGCTTGCCATCTCAAATTGATGGCCACCCCGTTCGGCAACGGCGGTGAGCACGCGGGCTCCCTCGGCGAGCACTTCCGGACCAATCCCATCCCCCGGGAGGAGCACAATGTTGGCATGCACGATCGAACGGCCTTTGCTGAAGAGAGCGCGAAAACCATCTCGCGGTGGTCTGTTTTCCTTGTTGGAATCCCCTTTAATTTACGGTCAGGCCGGTCTTACGGGAAGGATCGGCGGGGGAGAATCTGAGCGACTTGCCGATGACTCGAAGAATTTGCGGTTTCTGCGGCGCGGCGGGTCAACTCTGCAGCGAGCCACGCGAGTCACCGATATCTCTGAATAGCCCCGGCCGTGTCTGTTTTTGCGGACGGGGAGGCTACCAGACGAGGCTTGCGTATGTTTCGGTCTTGTGGATTCGCCACCGGTATGTTCGTGCTGATGTGGGGCGTGACATTCCTGTATGTCGACAAGCTGGTGCTGTTCGAGCCTCCGGTGGACGACCCGGGTATTCGCGGCATGCTCGATAAAGAGCAGGTGGCGGCGGAGACGCGTCCCGTGCTCGATCCGTCTGACTGGGCCGCGTTCTCGCTGATGTCGATTGGCTCGGTGGCGATGCTGTATGCGGTGGCATTACCGAAGAAGCCCAGCGGCGGCTGAGCTGTACCAGTTGCCCGCTAAGCCGGTTCAATATCGGCTTCCGCCAGACAGGCCATGGCATAGTAAAGCTGCTGGGCCTCGCACTGCTGAACATAGTCGGCCGGCATGCGAGTCATGGTCTCCTGATCCCATTCCAGGACCACCTTCACGTCGGGGGCTTTGCCTGAACTTTCCACGATGGTCCCGGTCCAGCCGGAGAGTGAGACCTCGGGAAATTCGGGCGAACACACATCGGCACGCACGCGTACCCGGGTTCCCGCCGCAGGTCCATCAGTTGCTTTTTTCTTGGCCATACCTTGCCAGCACGGTAGCGGTAGCGAAATCGTTCTTGGGCGGATAGCGATGCCCGGACCCACTATTCCCGTTCCAACGGAATCCGTCAAGCCGCACGGTCATCTTCCGCCGCGACGTGATAGAATTCCCCTGCACTCACGGCGATCGCCGACCGGTAAGTCATTTACAGGAGTGGACTGATGAAAGTTGGCATTGTGGGCTGCGGGTTTGTCGGTTCAACTGCGGCGTATGCCCTCATCATGCAGGGTGTCGGGCGGGAAATTGTGCTGGTGGATCGCAACACCGATCGGGCGATCGCCGAGGCGGACGACCTGTTTCACGCCGTCCCTTTTGCCCATCCCATGACGGTGCGGGCCGGAGACTATGCAGACCTGGATGGAGCCTCGGTGGTGGTGATCGGGGCGGGAGTCAATCAGCAACCCGGAGAGACGCGGTTACAATTGCTGGAACGCAACGCGAAGATTTTTTCCGAAGTCGTGCCCGAGATTTTGAAATTTGCACCGGCTGCCACGTTAGTAGTCGCGACGAATCCTGTCGATGTGATGACCCATTTGACCTCGCACTTTGCGACGCGCCTGGGCTTTCCCGGTTCGCGGATTCTGGGTTCGGGAACGACGTTAGATACCGCGCGGTTTCGCGTGTTGCTGGGCAGCAAACTGGGGATCGACAGTCATCATGTGCATGCCTATGTGGTGGGTGAGCATGGAGATTCCGAAGTGCTCGCGTGGTCGGCCGTCACCGTCGGCGGGTTGAGACTGGATGAGTATTGCAGAGTCCGCGGCATCACGCTGACCGATGATGATCGCAAAGATATCGACCAGCGGGTGCGTAAGGCCGCGTACCGGATCATTCAGGGAAAAGGGGCCACGTACTATGGCATTGGCAGTGCCCTGGCGCGCATTGTGAATGTCATCCTGCACGACCAGCGCGCCGTGCTGACGGTCTGCGCTCGCACGCAACAGGTCGGCGATGTTCATGATGTGACGCTGGCCTTGCCGCATGTGGTGGGGGGGCAAGGTGTCATTACGGCTTTGCCCATGCCCTTGAACGATACCGAAGCCGCCGCGCTGCAGCACAGCGCGACGATTCTGCGCTCGGCCGTGGATTCATTGAAGCTGACGTAAGCAGACAGCTTCCATCGAAAATTATGCGGCTTGCCGGTCTTCGTCCAGCCATTCCAGTAGCGGATCAAGTCCGACCGATCGAGCCCAGCGATGGAGTTCGCGCTGCTGGCGGAACAGGTGCCGTCGCTGTTGAGAATGGCGTTGTGACAGTTCACGCTGCACCGCGACAAATCGCCGCCGATGCCCTGAAGAGATTTCCCCCTGTCGATCGGCCCGACACTGGCGCTTCCAGCGGGCCGCGGTTTCCGGCTGCCATTGCTGCAACAGTTCGTCATCGTAGGAGAGGAATTCCTGCCAGGTTCCCGGGTCTCCTTGCCGGGCGGTGCGGCCAATCAGTTGCCGATCGGTGCGTGGACTGGCCTGCAAACCGGCGACCAGAACGTGCAATCCTCCGGTTTTCCGGACGGCGTCGGCAATGCGGATGTCGGTGCCGCGTCCCGCCATGTTGGTGGCCAGGGTGATGCTTCCCGGTTGCCCGGAACGAGCGACGATTTCGGCTTCACGCTCGGGCTCCCGGGCCGTGAGCAGGTCGTAAGAGAGGCCACGTTCGGTCAGCAGGCTGGCAATGGCTTCCGAAGTTTCAATCGATGGGGTGCCTACCAGAACGGCACGTTGCAGTGCCTGCAATCGCGCGAGTTCGTCTGCCATGGCGTGCAGCTTGGCGTCTTGAGAGGCGAAGCAACGGGTGGGCCAGCGCTGTCGACAACTGGGAAGACGCGGTGGAATGCGGGTGGTCTGTACGTGGTAGATATCGGCCAGTTCCTGGCGATCATTCCACAATGTGCCACTCATGCCGCAGCGCTGCGGGTAGAGATTCAGCAGGTTCTGAATGGTGATCGATCCGTTGGAACGTGTTTGAGGCGAGAAGGTGGCCTGCTCTTTCCATTCGATGGCGGGTTGCAAACCATTCTGCCATTGCCGACCCTGCAACACGCGGCCGGTGGTACTGCCGATGAGAGAGACACGGTCGTTGGCGATCAGATAGTCCTGATCGCGCTGGTAGATCCAGCGGGCTTCCAGGGCGCGCTCGGTGCGACGATACAGGCTTTCCGCGGATCCATACAGCGAGACCGGTCGCGGACTCAGTAGCACCTGACGACAACCGGTCTCGGTCAGTTGGATCGATTTTCCCTGCCGCGAGATCACGAAGTCGCGCTCGGGTTGCAGGTGTTCGGTCAGCTTCGCCGCCCAGGCACAGGCCTCGGGAAGTCCAGCGGGCAATGGCTCCGCGACGGCGAGCAATAGCGGCGTGCGGGCTTCGTCGAGCATCACCAGATCGGCTTCATCAACGACCGCTGCGGCGAGTGGTCGCTGAACTGGTCCGCGGGCTCCGTTCAAATACTCTCCTGTCTTCTGGCCCACACGATCGCGCAGGAAATCGAACCCCACCTGTGTGACCGTGGTGAACGTGACATCGGCAGCATACGCCCGCAGACGTTGTTCCGCCGTGGCAGATTGGCTGATCCAGTCGACAGTCAGGCCCAGTTGATCGAGGACAGGGCGAGCGTGTGCGCAATCGCGCTCTGCGAGGTAGTCGTTCGCGGTGAGGACATGACAGCCACGGCCTGGTAACGCCAGGAGATACGCGACCATCAGGGCGGTTAACGTTTTGCCCTCGCCCGTTTCCATCTCGACCGCGCCGGATGACTGCATCTGCCAGGCGGCTTGAATCTGCACGGCGTACTGCGGCGTGTTATAGACGCGGCGTGTCGTTTCGCGCAAGAGTCCCAGTGCCTGCTCCAGCTCTGCGGGCGAAAGTGGGACTTCACGGGCCACGGCCTGCCAGCGTCGCGAGGCTCGTAACAGATCGAGATCGGGAACCAGCGCGTACTTCCGCGAGTGTTCGAGTATGCGGGCGATTCTTGCGGATGTTTGCCAGGCGGGCCACATGGATCGAATCCTAAGAACCTGTTTTCAAATCGTTCCAGCGGAAAGCCAAAAGCATAAAGCGGACAGCCAGAGAGCGGGAAACCTGCGACTTTCCGCCTTCTGCTTTCCGCAATAACTCACTCTCCATTTGAAAACATGCTCTAAGTTACCAGACCGACGTGACCGCATGACGGAAGGTTTCGCAACCGCGCTGCCAGAGCGTGCGCGGCAGAGAGGCAAAGCGCGCCTGTCCGGTCGTGCCGACCGGCATGGGCCAGGTGTCATTCAAAAGAGTCACCGTCGATGCATAGGTTTTGCTGCTGTCTGGAGATTCCGCAGCCGTGGCAGGCTGGGCTTGTGCGCGGGGGGCAATTTCGGTGATGCGGCCCAACCACCGCTGGCGGGGCAACCCCAGCGGTTGCAGTTCGAGCTGCGAACCAAGGGCGACTTCTGCACGCTGGCTTTGCTTCAGGGAAACGATGAGCTGGGGTTGCTGCGTGGGAACCACACTGCACAGCCACGTCCCCGCTGCCAGATACGCCCCGCGATTCGCGGAGTCAAGCAGCGTACCTGACCATTGCGGCAAAGTCGATTCGGCGGTGCTCTCCGCAGGGGCAGGAACAGGGGGTGGGGGCAGCACATAGCCATCACACGGGGCGTGGAACACCAGGCGTTCCCGCCGTCGTTCCACCTCCGCGAGTTGTTCGGCCAGGGTATCGAGCGCGGCGGCCGCTTCGATCTGCACACCCGGCTGTTGTTGCACACGCGCCAATTCAACCAGTTGTTCCTGCTGGGCACAACGCACCAGCAAATCGATCCGCTGTTGTTCGAGGTCAACATTTCGCAGGACGGCGAGCACCTGCCCCGCAGTCACCACCTCGCCGGCTTGCACCGTGACATCCAGCAACTCACCCGGCGTCGTGACGTAGATCGCCTGCGCAGCGGCGGGTTCCACAATAAAGTGCGCCGACTCGGGCCAGGCGATGGGAATCGTCAGCGCTCCCCAGAGGCCCGTCGCCCCCAACGCCAGACAGGTGAGACAGACCAGCACTGGCCGCAAACCGCGACCCCCACTCAACACACGCTGACCACGACGCACCAGCATCCACAAGGTTGTGGCCACCGCCGAGCCCGCATAAAGCCACGTGAGCTGGCTCAGACCCACCGGAGCCAATAACGCGGCCAGCCCGTAACCCATCGATACGATCATCAAGACACGATAGCCCGCCGAGCCCAGGGCATAGCTCCACAGGCCCAGCCAGAGACACCAGGTTTCGCGAAAGTCTGACTCGGCAGCATTTCGACCATGCAGGCCCTGTCGCAGATCACGCTCAACGATGGCCTCGGCCTGTTGCCTCAGGTTCGGCAGACCGAACGCATCACACAGCAGAAAGTAACCATCGTACCGGGCCAGGGGATTCAGGTTAACCAGTAATGTTGCGAGACTGCTGACCGCTGTCACATGCCAGCACCAGTCATGTAGCAGGCCCGGTCGGGTCCACCACCAGGCGAGTAACGCGAGGGCACCGAGCACGGTTTCCGCCCAGATGCCCGCCAGGGCAATCGCGATGCGTGGCCACCGCCGCGGCAACCGCCAGGCATCGGACACATCACAGTACAAAGCGGGGCTGAAGAGGATGAGGGCAAACCCCAAGGCATGGCACTCGGCATTCTGCCGTCGCGCTGCGAGACCATGCGCCAGCTCATGCACAATTTTTGTGACGCCAATCGCCAGCCAGATCGAGCACCACGTCTGCCAGTTTTGCAAAACAGACCAATCGGGCAAGCGCTCCATAAAGACCGCGAAGTGCGTCAATGTCGCCAGCCAGACGCACAACGCAAAGCCGAGCGATAGAGTTACCCCGGTTGAGGACAGCATTCCGCCACAATAGCGTTGTAATGGTTTTAACCACGGTTCAGGATCGAGCCCGGGAAACTGCAGATACAGTGGGTTTCGAACGAACTTCCCCAGACGAGTCCAGACCGTGGAGCGCACTTCCGGGGGGGCACCGTCGCACCAGCGCTCGCGGGTCAACAGGCCCCAGCGTAAGAATTCCTGCAACCAGGCACGCAGTTGCAGGCGCGTGGGGCTGGCTGGACCGGCGGTCAAACGTTCGCTCCAGTCTTGCAGACTGTCGCAGTCCTGCAGCGCATGCAGGGCTTCAAACTGTAGTGCAGGCAGATGGAAGTACCGCAGCGCAAGGGGATCTTTGACGACGTACAACGGCTCTCCACCCCAATCGACCGGCGTCACTTGCAGGTCGGGTCGCATGCGAAACGGTAGTCCCAGCGATCCCGTTGACATAAATGGTTGAGGGTTGAGGTTTGAAAAGCCGCCACCGCCAAGTGGCGGGAATTTTGCATCGGCACGAACACGCGAGAGATATCTCGTGATCTGGCAACGTGTAAAGCCCGGTTGTGAGCGGCGCTGCCGTCCGGCTTTCCGCCTTCCGCTCCTTCCCGACCGGCAAGAACTGCGGGTTATCGACGCTTTCATAGTGAACATGGTCGAAAAAGTCGGCGAATTAGGCCGGAGTTGGTGTTGACGCCCCCGCCAACTTCAGAAAAAATCCCGCCGCTTCAGAAATCGGCTCAAGCCGACCCTTGTCCTGTCCCCCTCTCTCCCACTTCCGGGGCGAACTGTGAATCCATTCAGTGTTTGCCTGATGCTGCTCTTGTCCGCCGATCCGCAAGCGGCGACGACATCCGCGGTCTATGAATTCTCGCCGAAACTCGCCGCGGCGATTCGGGGGCAAAGCCCGACCCCCATTTACGATCCGTTCAACTCGGGAGCGGGTTCCGTCGCACCCGGCGGACCCATGATGGGCCCCACGCTCGAAGCCCCCATCACCTCCGATCCGTATCAGTCGTTCGGCATGCCCTCCGGACAAGACCCGTTCATGAACGGCGGAGACCCCGCCTTTGGACCGGGCATGTATGGTCAGCCAACCGGCCCCGTGTTCTCGGGCGTGAATGGTCCGCAGCCATTTCGCTTTGGCTATATTCCCAAGTTGGAAATCGGCTACATCCCGCAGTCGCCCGTGGACGATTTCAACTCGGATGTGGAGATGTTCGAGCTCGATTCAGAACTGCGCCACAACTCTCCGTTCACTCCGGGCTGGGTCTTCTCGTCGGCTCCGCAGTTTGATTACCGTGCCTGGAATTTTGGTGGACCGCTCGCCAATACCTACCGCATTAATCTCTACCGATTCGGTTGGGATCTGGAAATGCTGAAGGTGAAATCGAACGGTTGGACGCTCGGCTTTGACTTCAACCCCTCGATCAACACCGATACGGAATCGAACCTCACTTCCAATGCCTGGAACTTCGATGCCCGCATCGCCGCGACTTATCAGGTCGACCCGACATTAATGGTCGTGCTCGGGGTTCAATACTGGGATCGTGTCGACGACATCATCATTCCGCATGCCGGGGTGGTCTACACGCCGAACGATCTGTGGGAATTCCGCCTGCTCTTTCCGAAGGCCCGCATCAGCCGGTTTGTGGGTCACTTCTGGGGCGGTCATCACTGGCTGTATGTCTCCAGCGAGTACAATGTCGAGTCTTACCAGATCGATCTCACCGCCCAAGGGGCCGGGCCCAGCAATCAGGTGCAGTACGAAGACTGGCGACTGGCACTCGGTTTGCGCAGCGATCATGTCTCGTTCGATAAGTTCATCGAAGTCGCCTGGGACTTGAATCGCGACTTTGAATTCCAGGATACCCTTCCCAAGTTCGAAGCGGGCAACCAGGTGCTCATCCGCGGCGGCATCCGCTTCTGATCTGTGTTGACATCCTGTTGAAGCCCAGGGATCGCCATCCCTGGGCTTCCTTGCATTCACAACTTTGTTGAGGTCTCCATGTCTGCTCTCGCGATCATTCTCGCCGCTGGCAAAAGTACCCGCATGAAGTCGGCCCTGCCGAAAGTGCTGCACGAAGTTTGCGGACGGCCGATGATCGATTACGTCATCGATGCCGCTCGCGCCGCCGGTGCCACACGCCTCGTCGCTGTCGTCGGGCACCGGGCCGATCTGGTGCAACAGTCGCTGTCGCGTCACGCCGATATCGAATTCGCACTGCAAGCCGAGCAGAAGGGGACCGGGCACGCCGTGATGATGTGCCGCGAGCAACTCGCCAGCCATCATGGACCGGTGCTGATCCTCGCGGGCGATACGCCACTGCTGAAGCCGGAGTCGCTGAAGAAACTGCTGACCGCGCAAAGTGAGCATGCCGCGGCGGCCATCATTGGAACGGCGGTCACCCCGGCCAATCAGGGGCTCGGCCGCATCGTCCGCGATGCCCAAGGGCACTTCGTCAAAATCGTCGAAGAGAAGGATGCCGCGCCGGAAGAGAAGCTCATTCAGGAAATCAACACCGGGTGCTATGCGTTTGACTCGCAGAAGCTGCTGGGAGCGCTCGATGAGATCCGGCCCAACAATTCCCAGGCCGAATACTACCTCACCGACTGTCCAAAAGTGCTGCTCAACGCGGGGCATCCGGTGCTGGCAATGACGGCGTTCGATATCGTCGAAGCGCTCGGCGTCAACACCCGTGTGCAACTCGCCGAGGTGACGCAGAGCATTCAACAGTCGACGTTGCAACGACTGATGCTCTCCGGCGTGACGATTGTCGACCCCGCGCTCACGCACATCGACGCCCGCGCCGAGATCGGAACCGATACCATCATCGAACCCTTCACCATCATTCGCGGCCCCGTGCAGATTGGCGGCGACTGCCGCATCGGTCCGCATGTCGTCCTGGATGGGGCGGTGCAGATCCCCGCGGGTTCAGTGGTGCCGCCGTTCACGCAGCGCACGGCCTGAAAGCCGCCACCGCCGAGTGGCGGGGATTGGGAGAATGCAGGTATGAGGGTATGAGCGTGCGCGGGTCTGAGTGAACCCGTCACTCACCCTCACACGCTCATACTCTCACACCTCTGTCACAAACATCGGCGGGGAATGGTTTCCGTCATTCAGAGATGAGCAACTGCGGTCGTCGTCATCTCGGCATTATACGCACGGATCGAGGATAGCCGCTTGGTGATTCACATCCTGTGTGAAGGGCACGGCCATCGACTCCGGCTCCAAAATGGTGCGGCTGGGTTTCAACAGCGGACGAATCCGAAGCACAGATCGAACGTGAACCGCACGGTGCGAAACCTGCCACGTCACAACCCGGACGCAACCGTTCCCCGCCGAACTGGATCGACTGTTTGCTCTGTCTCATGATGACCGGGCGATATCTCCATGGCGACATCACACGGTCTTCACTGTTATGGGGACTGGTTGCGCGCTCACCGCAAGTGACCTTCACGGCGGCACGGTAGTCATTTATCATCTCCTTTTATGCCTGAACTCTGCCTCCTTTTTGATCTTGATGGTACCCTCGTTGACAGCGAGGGCCTCTGTCAGCAGGGGTATCTCGATCTGCTGCCGGAACTGGATGACACCATCGAGTCGATGGCGAAGAAATATCGCGGCCGTAAGTTCGCGAACATTCTCGCCGACCTGGAGTTGCGTCTGGGGCGCACGATTCCCACCGATTTTGAGCCACGGTATCGGCAGCGGGTCGCGGAGTTGTTTGACAGTCGGCTGCAACCCAATCCCGGAGTGCGGGAGATGCTGGCCGCGTTGCCCCATGCGTGCTGCGTGGCGTCGAGTGCGCCGCTGGCAAAAATCCGGCAGGCACTCAGCGTGACCGGGCTGGCTGGTCATTTCGGCGAGCGGCTCTTCAGCGCGTACGAAGTGCAATGCTGGAAACCCGACCCCGGTTTGTTCCTGCATGCGGCCCAGGCGATGGGGTTCCCGCCCGATCAATGTATCGTCATCGAAGACAGCGAAGTGGGATTGGCGGCCGGTCTCGCCGCGGGCATGCGAACCCTGCATTACAATCCGGCAAAGCAGCCGAGTGATCATCCGGCGGAATACACGTTCGCGGAGATGTCGCAGTTGCTGGGACTGTTGCAAAGGTGAACCGTGTGAGGAGATGATTGCCGGAACAGCATCTTGGGCCTATTTGCTGGGCGATCCCGTTGGCCGACACGAGCAACCGACGAGTGGAGAGGATGCATAATGAGTTCTAATGATGCATTTGATATTGACGAGGGCAAGCGGGTCGTTGTCGTTATCAGGCGTAGTGGTGACTTCTCCTGGTACAGAAGTGATGTCGATCTATGGATCATGGATATCAACAAGCTGAACGATGCGTTTGCCGGCTTTGGAATAGCCAGTCCAGAGGCGCTGCCGGATGAACGGGTTGGTATTCCTGTTGTCGATGAAACAACTGCTGCAGACTTTCTAAGCCGAATGCAGAAGCACGAAGTTTCAAAGGATGATTTAGCGAACGAATTAGTGACTCTTACCCCATATACTACGTCATGGTGGGATGTCGCTGAGATTTTCCCCATCATGTTTGTTGACTTTGACAATAGGTGCGTGTTTGCATGTTACGGTGATCAGACGCCAGTTGAGCGATATATTCCTGATGGATGGACCGGGGAGTTTGCCGACTTCATCACAGATCGTGACGGACGCCAATTACCGATAGCTGAAAGGTTCTGGGTTCGTGACGGTGTTGACCTGCTGGAGAGGTTTGTCTAGCTCGGTTGACGCCGAAGGGTGGCGGGGGCGCTCCTACTGGAAGCCCCCGACCCTGGATGCGGATATCAGAGCCCAGGGGCTTCCGCATTCGCGGAGCGCCCCTGCCACCCTGCCGGTTTTGGCGGAGGGAATGACCAGCCCGGCAGCACCAGCCAGAATCCGGGAAATCAGGAGAGAAACGCAGAGGACGCGGAGATTCGCAGAGGGCAGAGAAACTCCGGTTTTCTCCGCGTCACTCTGCGGCCTCTGCGTTTCTACTGGATTTAAAGTGCTGCCACCCTGCCGTGACGGTGTTGACCTGCTGGAGAGGTTTGTCTAACTCGGTTGACTGCGACCGTGCGCAGCGGGAGACTGCGATCGCGGCGACTGCATTACCGCGTTACCCATTAATTCACTCGGCGGGTGCCTGCCTGATATGGCCAACAACATCGATCCCGATCTCATCAAGGTCACGGAAATCTTTCTGGTTCCCAGCAGTTTTCTAGTGGCGGCACTCGGGACGGCGGACACGAACCCGCATCGGGCGGCCATCTCGCTGCTGGGGTTGATCATCAGCGTGATGTGGTGGGTGTGCGGTCGCGAAGCGTTATCGGAAGCGGGTGTGCAACGTGGCGAACCGATTCTGTCACCCCACCCCCGACGGACCCGCATGCTCGCCTGGCTAGCCCAGGTGTTCATCATCGGCTGGTTCCTGTCGCTGATCGTGCATCTGCTGCTATGGTCGCGGCCGTTGGGAGCCGCGTGATTCTGTTAATGCGGCTGTGGATCACCACACGTCGAACGGGACATTCATGTTGGTTTCTGACAGAACCAGCTGGTCAACAGGAATTTATGCCCACAATTCTGCGAGTCGGCTCCCTGCGTTTCTTCTTCTATGCTGGCGATGGCGGCGAGCCTCCGCACGTACATGTAGAGCAAGACGACAGTGAGGCGAAAGTGTGACTGATTCCCGTGCGGCTGGAGAGAAGTCGTGGATTTCGCCGTCATGAAATTGATAAGATAATATCAGTTGTAAGCGAGCATCATGCCCATTTGATTGAGGCTTGGAATGACTTCTTCGATCACGGAAATCCGTGAAGCTCTGGCGCTGCAGGTGGATATCTGCGAAGATGCGATCTCCGTGGAATTGGCGGATGGTCGGACCATCGCCGTTCCCTTGGCCTGGTATCCCCGATTAGTGCATGCATCCCAAGAGGAACGCACGAACTGGCGGTTGATTGGTGGCGGTCGCGGGATTCACTGGCCTTTGCTCGACGAAGACATCAGTGTGGCCAACCTGCTGGCCGGACAGCCGTCGATGGAGAGCCAGGCATCGCTGGAGAGATGGTTGCAGGTGCGGACTGCCAACAAACCGTGAATGGTTTTCGTGAGCGGCAAGCCACCGATTTCACAGCAGGCACACTGGTCTTGCACGATGCCCGGCGGCCTGATTCAATTTCTGAATGCGAAGAAACATTTTCACTGGGTGGCTCGGGGGCTTTGTCTGCGTCGCCGGGCTGGGGTGTCAGCCGGTAGGACCGGTAGTTTCGGACGATGTGCCCCAGGATGACGTGCCGGTTTCAGTCGCCGCCGCACTGCATGAGGAACGCGACATGGCTCTCCCGTCGGGTCACCAGATCTACAACACCCTCACCGCCCAGGAAGAGCGCGTGCTGCTGCGCAAAGGGACGGAAGCCCCTTACACCGGGGAATACACCAGCCTGAAGGAGGCGGGGACGTATGTCTGCCGCCGGTGTAATGCCCCGCTGTATCGCTCGGAAGACAAGTTCGACAGCCACTGCGGCTGGCCGAGTTTCGATGATGAACTTCCGGGAGCCGTCCGCCGGGAAACCGACAGCGATGGTCACCGCGTGGAAATTCTCTGCGCGAACTGCGGCGGCCATCTCGGCCACGTCTTCGAAGGCGAACGCATGACCGCCAAAAACACCCGCCACTGCGTCAACTCACTGTCGATGAAGTTCTATCCCCAAGACAGCGAAATTCCCGCGACGATCAAGCCGGAGTGATGCCGGTATCGGCTCCGTGATTGTCAAATGCCCGGCGGTACAGCCAACCCAAAGTACTGCCTACACGGCAGAACGGACTTATCAAAATCACCCTACCGGATCAGCGATGATGGGGACTGCGGGAGTTGGTCTATTCGATGATGATGTTGCCAACGAGGTCCGCAATGACTACCTGCAAAAGCTTGCCGAGGGCAAAAATGTCGAGGAGGCCACTCGCGAAGTGTTTCAGGAGCGGCAGAATGAATTGATTGATGCAGATGATGGCCCCGTGATTTGGCTGGCGCTGGCCGCAACTCAATGGGATTACGGTGGGTTTGGGGCTGGAGTGCAGCAGCGAGCGTTGACGCTACTTGAACTAGGTGGCGATCTCCATCGCTGGAAGCAGGATCCGAAACTGTCAGCTCGTAGACATCGCGTTCTGCAGAAACTCGCGGAGAAGCTTCGGCGTCCTCTGCCACCGGCACGACGACCACGCAGCAAGAAACCCCGTTTCTCATGCTTATCTCATTCCGTGAAATCTCCGGCTGGGACCGCAACAGCGACTGTCTTTTCACTCGTTCCCAGGGGAGAGATGCCCACTCGCTGCCAGGTGTTGGCAGAGATTCAAATCGATCAACATCGGAGCGGTGGGCATGTGGCGTGTCTCGGTTGTTCTTGGGAGTTTGTGAAACTGGACTGGCACAGTGATACATCCTTGCAAATCACCTATCCCGCGGGAGCCTTGTTGCCAGCGGAATCCCCACGTGTTGAGATCACCGGTCCGAAGAATCAGTTGTGCTTTCACGGCCATAAGATTTTGGTCACATACTTGGAAATGCCCGGTTGACGAAAGCCTGCGACAGTGTGGCCGGGGTCAGATTGTCTCACAGGTGGTGACAACCATCCAAGTCCGCGTGATGGACAATCTGCCCCCAGAGGCATCGGCCGCAGCTATCCGCTGGGGGCTCCCGTTGATCGACCCCAGCCACCCGTCGTAACAACTTGCAAACGTGTTTCTCTAGGTAAAAATAATCAGTCATTCTGCTGTGATAATCGCAGTCTACTTGGCAGGCATGCGCATCGTTGCATGTTGGATGTGGTGGAGATTGTCGATAGAGCGTCGGAAAACCCTCTACTTCATTGTGCGTAGCATTCAAGCAGGTGCTGTTTGGCCGATTCTTCTAGGATTTTTAGTAATTCTAGGACCTATTTTCGTTCTCTTGGATTACGTATTCCCGAAAGAGCAAAAGTGACCCGGCCGCTGTTACCCGCTGGGGGCTTCCGTTGGTCGACCCCAGCCACTCACCGTCACTCTCGCACCCTCTAACCCTCACACGCATTTCGACTCCGCGTTCCGCACTCCCCCTTCCGCACTGTCAATTGCCTCGCGGCTAAGGTGCCATCGACCAATCAGGGGGCTCACGCCCCCCGCTCGCTGGCGCGTTGCGTGACATCGGTTCCACTCTCCGGGTATCATCCGCATACCTGAATGCCGGGTCTCCGCACGGGGAGATCGGGCCAACGGCAGCGGAGGATTTACAACAATGCAACGTGGTGGATGGTGCGTAGTCGCGGCGATCGTCGCGGGTCTGGGTTCGGCGTTCGGGGCGGAACTGTCGCCGTCGCCCAAGGTGCCGGGATTTGAACGGTTCTACGCGGCCGAGGAATCGTCGCTGGTCGATGGCGGCCGGTTACTGATTTCGGAGTTGAACTGCACGTCGTGTCATCAGGTCGAAGGCGATGCCGACCCGCTGCGGGACAAGCAGGCCCCGGTGCTCGATCTCATCGGCGAGCGGGCACGGCCGGAGTGGATTCGGTCGTTCCTCAAGCAACCGCACGTCACCAAGCCGGGCACCACCATGCCCGATCTGCTGGGGGGGATGCCGGACGGGGACCGCGACGCGGCGATGGAGGCCCTGACGCACTTTCTCTCCAACACCGGGGCCGTGAGTGATACCGCCGCCGATCCCGTGGCGGCGAAGCGGGGAGAGGCGCTGTTCAACCGCGTGGGATGTCTGGCGTGTCATGATTCGCAGGCGGACGATGCCAAACCGATTGCGACGTCGGTCTCACTGCCACATCTGAGTGAGAAATACTCGGCTCACAGCCTGGCGACGTTCCTGAAAGATCCGCACAAGGCCCGGCCGTCAGGTCGCATGCCGGCACTGGGCCTGAAGGATGAGGAATACCGTGACCTCGCGGCGTACTTCCTGCGCGATCGTCAACTCCCGCCGAATGTCGAGTATGCGCTCTATCATGGCAGTTGGGACAAACTGCCAAGCTTCGACGAGTTGAAGCCGGTGAAGACGGGTCAGTGCGCGGGGTTCGACCTCACCGTCGCGGGGCGTGAGAACAACTTCGCCATTCGCTTCAGCACCTTGATGTTCCTGCCGAAGGATGGCAACTATTCGTTCATTCTCGGTTCCGATGACGGCAGCCGGTTGCTGATTGACGACAAAGTGATCGTCGATGTCGATGGGATTCATCCGCATCAGGACCAGCGCGAGCGGGCCGTGATGTCCGCCGGACAACATCGCGTGGTGGTCGAGTATTTCCAGGGAGGTGGCGAATGGACCGTCGCCGCAGAGATTGAAGGCAACGGCCTCACGCGGCAATCGATCGCGACGCTGTGTCGCTTGACGGAAACGCCCACGCCCGTGGTAGATGATCAGCCGGTCTTCACGGTCAACACCGACCTCGTGGCAAAAGGCCGCGAACTGTTCGCCTCAGTCGGTTGTGCGAACTGCCATCAGATGAAAGCCAACGAGGAACGTGTCGTCTCCACCAAGCAGGCGAAGAAATGGAACGAACTCGCGAAGTCGGGCGGATGCGTGGCGGAAACCCCGGCGGCGGGACTGCCGCACTTCCACTTCAACGCACGACAGGTCGCCGCCATCACGGCAGCCATGTCAGCACCCGTGACCGATGAAACACCGCCACAGTTGGTCCATCGCACGCTGGTCACACTCAACTGCTATGCCTGTCATGCCCGTGGCGAATCGAAATCGGCTGCGGTCGCGGCCAGTGATGACGACGACGATGGCTTGCCCCAGGCCCCTGTCTTTGTGGGAGGGGTCGAAGAGGCCCGCAACGCCTTCTTCAAGTCGAGCCAGCCCGAAATGGGCGATGAAGGTCGCATTCCACCGGCCCTGACCGGTGTCGGTGATAAATTGACCGACGACTGGCTCAAGCAGATTCTCGATCGCGGGGCCAATGACCGCCAGCACTACATGCAGACCAAGATGCCCCGCTTTGGTGGTCGCAACATCGGCCACCTCACCGCGGCGTTCATCGCCGTCGATCGTCAGCCCGATTCCGCACCGCAGGTCACCTTTGATGAGCCGGAATACCGCGTGAAAAGCGATGGGCGGCATCTCGTCGGGGCGAAAGCCTTGTCGTGCATCAAATGTCATGACTTCGCGCAGCATCCATCACAAGGAGTGCGAGCCATCAGCCTAACGACAATGACCAAACGCCTGCGGGCCGACTGGTTCTATCGGTATCTGCTCAATCCACAAGACTATCGCCCGGGGACACGCATGCCCGCTCCGTGGCCATTCGGTCAAACCACGATTCGTGATGTGCTGAATGCGAATGTCGATCAGCAGATCGAAGCCGTCTGGACCTATCTCTCTGATGGTGATAAGGCGGCGATTCCTGTGGGACTCGTAAGGGAACCAATTGAACTCGTCGCGACCGAGACGCCCATTCTCTATCGCAACTTCATCGAAGGGGCCGGGTCGCGGGCCATCGGCGTTGGCTATCCTGAAAAGGTGAACCTCGCCTGGGATGCCAACGACATGCGACTGGCCATGATCTGGCACGGGGCGTTCATCGATGCGTCTCGTCACTGGAATGGTCGCGGCGTCGGATATGAAGCCCCCTTGGGAGACCATGTGCTACCCTTGCCCGCGGGACCATCGCTCGCCGTGCTGGCTTCGCCGAACGATCCCTGGCCCATGACGTCGGAACCCGCGCGAGAAAGTGGCTACCGCTTCAAAGGCTACAAACTCGATGCGCAGCAGCGCCCGACATTCCTGTATACCGTGGGCGACGTCTCGGTAGCCGACAATTATCAACCGTTGGTGATGGCCGGCCGTAAAGATTCGCATCTGGCACGCACGCTCACTGTCAGTGGCCCGGCGTCGGAACAGAAATGGTACTTCCGGGCACTTCGGGCGGGCCGGATCGAACCTGCCGATGCCCCGGGAACCTGGCGGGTCGATGGCCTGTGGACGCTAACGATTGCCGGACCTGTTGCCGCCGAGGTGCGCGAAGTGCAGGGGCAGAAGGAACTGCTCATCCCGCTGTCGCTCACCGGTCAACCGCTCGAACTGCTGTTACAGTACGCGTGGTGATGCCGTGGCGACCAGAAGCCTCGAAGATACGATCACGGCGCTGGCATCAGCCCCCGGCGCAGGACCACGCGGCATCATTCGCATTTCGGGACCAGCGACATTCGCGGTACTAGCCGATTGGTTTGTTCCCGCGGATGTCACGGCCTGGCAATCCGCGAAGCAGCCGCAGCGGCATTGCGGCAAGCTGCTGTTGCCGAATGCTCGCGCCCCGTTTGATTGTGATGTGCAATGGTGGCCAAGCCGCCGCAGTTACACCGGTCAACCGCTGGCGGAGTTGCACATGGTCGGTTCACCGCCGGTGTTATCAGCCGTGCTGAGTGAACTCTATCGTCGCGGTGCGCGAGCCGCCGAGCCGGGCGAGTTCACGCTGCGGGCCTTCCTGGCGGGCAAGCTCGACTTGTTACAGGCCGAAGCGGTGCTCGGCGTGATCGATGCCACCGGTGAGCAGGAACTGCAAACCGCACTCGAACAACTCGCCGGTGGCATCTCGCAATCGATGCTGCTCATGCGCCGTGATCTGCTGGAACTGCTCGCTGAAGTAGAGGCGGGTCTCGATTTCGTCGAAGAGCATCTGGAGTTCGTCAGCCGCGACGAAATTGCCCGGCGACTCACGGCCGGTCGCGACATGGTGGCTCAACTCGTCCGTCAGTCGCGGCAACGGATGCACGCCGGCGAGCGGCCGCGGGTGGTACTTGCCGGTCTGCCCAATGCGGGCAAAAGTACGCTTTTTAATCATCTGCTAGGCCAGGAACACGCACTCGTGTCTCCGATCCCCGGGACTACGCGCGACTATCTCACCGGGTTGTGGCACTGTCAGGAACTGGCTGTCGATCTCATCGACACCGCCGGGTGGGAACTCGCTGCGGATGAAATCGGGGAAGCGATGCAACACTTCCGACACGATCAACTCACGCGGGCCGATGTCATCGTCTGGTGTACTGCGGTGGATATCACCGAAGGCGAAAGACTCCTGGATGATCAGCATCGAGCGGCTCTCCGGCAGATTGCACGCACACTGCTCCCGATCGAGACGAAATGCGATGTGCGACAAACAGCAGAGCAAGGCTCGGTGTTCGCGGTGTCTGTCAGAACGGGTGTCGGTTTGACGGCACTGACGCACGCGATCCATGCCCAACTGGTCGACCCCGCCGCTCGTGAACGTTCATGGCTGGGTTCATCGGCAGCGCGCTGCGAGCAGTCGCTGCTGAGTGCCGAGGAAGCGCTGTCGCACGCTGTGCATCTCGCCGAACAATCGACCAGTGGGGAAGAACTGATCGCCGGGGAATTGCGGTTGGCGCTCGAACATCTCGGCGAAATTGTCGGCGTGGTCTACACCGACGACCTGCTCGACCGCATTTTCAGCAAGTTTTGCATCGGAAAATAGCTGCGCAGAATGACGAAATCCGAATGTCGAAATTCGAAGGAAATCTCAAGCACGAAATCTTCAAAACAGCTGATCTACCAGCGTCTGTTTTGAATTGAGTCATTGGGATTTCTTTCGACATTCGGAGTTAGACAATCGACATTCTGGCCGCTCATTGCCTGGAGTCACCGCCCCTCCACGCTCGGCAACGCCCCATGATCTCATTACGATAAACCTCGGGGTTACGGTTTCGATGGGACTATGAAGGAGCTTCAGAGAATGTCGCGTGCTTTGCTGTTCAGCCTGGCAGGATGCGTCTGGCTGTGTTCACTGACAGCGGCGTCGGCCGCGGTGCAGACGAAAACCATCAAGTACAAAGCTGGTGATACCGAGTGCGTGGGGTTCCTGGCCTATGACGATGCCCTCACCGGCAAGCGACCGGGCGTGCTTGTCGTCCATGAGTGGTGGGGCCTGAACGATTACGCCCGCAACCGCGCGAAGGAACTCGCGGCGCTCGGTTATGTCGCCTTCGCGGCTGATATGTATGGCGAGGGCAAAACCGTCGAGCATCCCAAAGATGCTGGTGAGATGGCGGGTAAAGTGCGGGCCAATGTCGAGAGTTGGCGGAAACGGGCCATCGCCGCGCTCGAGGTGCTGAAGAGTCAGCCGCAATGCGACAGCACCCAACTCGCCGCGATGGGCTACTGCTTTGGTGGTTCGACGGCGCTGCAACTGGGTTACACCGGAGCCGATCTGAAGGCCATTGCCACCTTCCATGCCGCGTTGCCGACACCCACGGCTGCGGAAGCCCAGGCGATCAAGGCGGAAGTTCTGGTCTGCAACGGGGCCGCCGACACCTTCATTCCCGAGATGGCGATTCAGTCCTTCAAAAAAGGGCTCGATGGTGCGCACGTGAAGTACAACTTCGTCAACTATCCCGGTGCGGTGCATAGCTTCACGGTGGCGGACGCGGGCAAACACGGCAACCCCGGCATGCAGTACAACGCCGACGCCGACAAAGACAGTTGGGAAAAGCTGACCGCCCTGCTGGCAAAAGCGTTCCAGACGAAGTGACCGCTGTTGCACGCCAGTGTAGGGTCCGCTGTGCGGACCACTGGATATTTCATCGCCGATCATGGTCCGCACAGCGGGCCCTACACTTGGCTCTTCTCACTCCGCACTTGGCATCTTCATCAAGACGCCACTTCTTCCAATACGGAATCGGCCACGTAGATTGGCAAGTACGGGTCGTAATGCACTGCGAGCGCAATCGCGTCGCTCGGGCGGGCATCGATCTCGATCAACTCGCCATCCTTCTGCACGCGAATCGCCGCGTAGTAAACGTGGTCGTGCAGATTGGTGATCACCACATCCTGCGCTTCGCCCCCGAGTTGCTCGATGGCACTCTTCAGCAGGTCATGTGTGAGCGGACGGGGCGGAATTTCCCCGCGGACCCGGCGGTCGATCGTCGTTGCTTCAAACAGGCCGATCAAGATCGGGAACTGCCGCTCACCGTCGGCTTCCCGCAGGAAGATCACCTGCTGATCGTTGATCTCGGACACGATGATCCGCACGAGCGTCATCTGCACGAGCACAATGGTATCTCCGTAGACTCAAAGAGCAGCAGAGACCAACGTCTCCGCCGCAAACACACCAGCGCGCAGTCTACTCCTCGATTCGGACGGCATCAAGCGGCGGAATTGTCGCAACAACTGTTGCCCGCGCTGGCGATCATATGTGCGCGCACGGCAGGGTGTACGCAGGGAGATGGTGAGGCGAACAGAGATGCAGACGACGCAATACGCCGGTCTGGCTGCGGCTAAGGAACAGGCAGCGCTGCTAAGTCGCAAGGCATGCGTGCCTGCGCTGGCTGTTCAATCTTGCGGAGCGCGAACCCCTGTCGCCCGTGGATGACAGCATTTTTGAACAGGCACGCAGCACTGTTCAGAATTCGGCACGACATCTGCGGCTAATATCTCCGCTAGCGGAGTGCTCGCCGCAAACGTCCGTGTCTATCGCGGATGGCCTGTCGTTTGTCCATTCTCGGCCCATTTTGTCCCGGCGTGGTGTCCACCTGGGAAAATCTTTACGACTGGCGCGAGGAGCGCAACATGCTGACACTTCGTCGAAACCGTTCCGGATTCACGCTGATCGAGCTGCTGGTGGTCATTGCGATCATCGCGATTCTCATTGCGCTGTTGTTGCCTGCGGTGCAACAAGCCCGCGAAGCCGCCCGCCGCACGCAGTGCAAGAACAATTTGAAGCAGATCGGGTTGGCACTCCACAACTATCATGACACACATAATGTTCAGCCGCCGGCGATAGTGGCATCGGGACGTTTCTGCACGAACCCGTTCCTGTTGAACACAACGGGGTGGGTGCTGCTGTTGCCCTATCTTGATCTTGCGCCGATGTACAACCAGTACAATTTCAATGTGCCATCCAGCTTTGCGGTCGTGACCTGTACGACCCTGCCCCGTGCTGGTGGCGCAACGACTTCCGCCACGAATCGTGCCATTTATTCGCAGAAGCCTCCCGTGTTTGGGTGTCCGTCAGATCCAGCTGGCATGGCCCTGTACACGAATGGTGTCGATACGGCCACCGCGTATGAAGCCAACCAGGTCGCGCGTTCAAGTTATCTTTTTGCCAGCGGCGATTACTCCGACTACAGTGACTCGTATGGCAATTATGCCTCGTCAACGGTGCGGGGTATGTTCGGTAACGATGGGGCCGCCAAGTTCCGCGATGTGGGCGATGGCTTGAGCAATTCCATCGCGGTGGGCGAGTCGCGGCAGTTGGGTAAGACCGCGACGGCATACGGTCCCTATTGGGGAGCCGGGGTGCATACCTGTTGCCACGGATACACGCCCAACGCCTGTTATCACATCAATGCGGCCTACAACAAACCCCCTTGCACGGTGCCTGGCACACCGAACGCAGGCGCGCTGCAATATGCCTGGGGCTTTGGGAGTGAACACGTCGGTGGGGGGCACTTCCTGATGGGCGATGGTGCCGTGCGCTTCATCAGCGACAACATCAGTTTCAGCGATGTCTTCCAACCCCTCAACCGCATCAAAGACGCGAAGATCGTGGGCGAGTTCTAGACAGGCATCAGGCTTCAGGTCAGGGGAAAACCAGTCGTTTGCTCGGAGTATTGTGTGATGCGCCAAACACAGCCTTGGATCTCTCTCTGTTGGATGCTGCTGCTTGTGACCACGGCCAGTCTCTCCATGCTGGGCTGTGGTTCGTCAGCGCCACCCGGTCCCGAACTGGTTCCCGCGAAGGGCAAGGTGACGTTGAATGGCAACCCGCTCACCGGTGCCAAGCTCTTTTTCCATCCGCAAGATGTCAAACTGGTCGATTGTGTCGCGACCTCGGACGACGCGGGAGCCTTTGAACTCTATGCCCTCGGCAAATCGGGAGCGGTTCCCGGCAAGTACAAGGTCACCGTCCAGTATTACACGAAGCCGGACGGTTCGCCGTTTCTGCTGGGAGCGGCCGACGCCGATTCCGGCATGGATCTCGATCAGTTCATCGCCATGGGGCAGGTCAAGCTGGGGGTGCCCAAAAAGTATCTGAACCCGGACCAGACCGACCTGACGATCGAAGTGACCCCCTCGGGTTCGGAAGATCTGGTGCTGGCCCTCGCCAAATAGATCGCGTGTTCCATTTCGTGACATTCCAATGCCGGGGAGATCGTCAGGTCTTTCCGGCATTTTGTTTCTGTCGGAAACCGATTCCGCGGCCGTTCCGTTGCATCGGCGAGGCGCTGCGGTGACACTGTTTTGGTTGCCCGAGTGGCCCGATTGCCCCAGTGGTCCCTATTCCTACAGCAAAGATGCAGCATCCATGCGACGAAATCCGGTCAAGGCGGCTTTGAAAGCGGGTCAACCTCAAGTTGGAACCTGGCTGTCACTCGGCGATGTCTTTGCCACCCGCATGATGGCCCGTATCGGCTTCCCGTGGCTGACCGTCGACTTGGAACACTCGCCGATTGGCTGGACCGCCGCCGGTCAGTTGTTCGGCGCGATTGCCGATGCCGGGTGCGTTTGCCTGGCGCGAGTGCCGCGGGGCGATCACGATTACATCAAGCGCGTGCTCGATGCCGGGGCGCATGGCATTGTGGTGCCGATGGTGAATACCGTCGAGGAAGCGAAACTGGCGATCGCGGCGGCGAAGTATCCACCCCAGGGCAACCGGTCGGTGGGCGGGGCGATGCACGCCCTCAACTTTGATGCGACGGCGGGAGATTATTACAAGTACGCCAACGATGAAATTCTGGTGGTGTTGCAGACCGAGTCGCCCCAAGGGGTTGCCAATGCCGACGAGATTTACAGTCTGCCGGGAGTTGATGCAATCTTCGTTGGTCCCAACGATTTAACCTTTCAGATGCGTGGACCCGATGGCAAAGACCCGAGTCCTGAAGTCTTTGAAGCGATGCTGCAACGCATCCTCGCGGCAGGAAAAAAGGCGGGGACACCGGTTGGCTTGCATGTGCAGACGATCGAGCAAGTCGAGCGGCGGATCGCGGAAGGCTGGCAGTTCATCGCGATCGGCAGCGAACTGCGTTTTATGGTCAGCGAAGCCCAGCGGATCGTACAGGGCCTGAACCTGAAGCAGGCGAGCGACATGGCACGGTATTAGGATTTGAGGGGGTGGGAGTCAGGATTTAGGTCAGGCATTGCCCGGCCTATTTGCGTTGCAATTTTCGTGGTTGTTTGACGGTATGTGGCTGGGGGGTTGACAAGCTCTCGCCCACAGGACCGATGGCGGCCTGCAATTGTTCCGCGACCCAGGCATTCAGGCTTTTGCCCGACAGCTTTGCGGCCGCATTGACCTGCCGGTGCAATTCCGGGGAAATCCGCGTGACGAATTGACCCGAGAACGGTTTGTCCGGATCTTCTCCCCGCTGTTGGCAGTAAGCCAGGTAGTCGTCGATCGATTCACGAAAGGCTTTCTTCAGTTTCGTGACGGTATCACCCTGAAAAGTGACGACATCGCGGATGTTGATGACCTCGCCGTGAAAGAGCCCGGCGTGATCGTCAAATTCGACTTTCCCCAGGTAGCCCTTGTATTCCATCATGGCGTGACTCCTGCTTCTGAAAGGAACCTTCGTAGCGACTTGATGGCCCCTTTGTCCGTTTCCTTCTGGGGGTGTGGCCGATGAAACACCGCACGAACACCGTTCAAAGCCACACGCACGCGCGACCCGGCTCCCTCTGAGAGTTCGGCACCGACAGCCAGCAACAGTGCTTCCACATCGCGCCAGGCCAAGTTGGCGGGAACAGGTTCGCGGAACACCGCCTGCAAAGTTCGCTGCTGCTTCGGTCCCATCAAGCATCCCATGATATCATTGAGTGATACTGGCGTCGAGAGCGGATGAGTACATCGAACGACATGGGGTGGCTGGTGCTTGCGTCGATCGGCAGAGCGTCACGGATCAGTCGGTTTGGACCGTTGCCGCAACTCTTCCGAGGCGCGCTTCAGCAGGCGCTGTTCCTCGGGTGACAAGGCCTGCATCCCTTCGGCATGCACCTTGGCGAGCAGCACGTCGAGTTGCCGTTCGAGTTCCAGCCGACGCGTGGCGACCAGGGTTTGCTGCTTCTCTCTGCGGCGGGCTTTCCAGGTTTGATACCAGCTTTGCCGGGGTTCGTGTTCGGCGGTTTTCCCCGAACGTTCCAGGCTGGTGTAGCCCTGTGAGAAGTCGTAGCCCATGAAGGAATCGTCTTCGCCACCCAGGCCTCCGTTGGGCATGCCCAGCAAGAGATTCAGCGTCATGGTGCAGGCCCCGATGGCAACGACCCAGGTGAGGTTACATGCCAGGCCAATGGCCAGAATCAGCACCGAAACGACCATCCCGGTGTTCAACACCAGGCGGTGAGCCACATCCGACGGCAAACGTTGGTTTAAGAGCGTCAACAGCAACTGCCCCCCATCGAGCGGATAGACCGGCACCAGACTCGTGAGAAACAGCAGCCAGTTCGCCGCAAACATCAGCAGCAGGCAGTCTTGCAGCCAGGTCGCCGCGTGAAACTCGGCAATGGGCAGCTCAAACGGGTTGAGGACGCCCCACAACGTTTCCGGGGCATAGAGTCCGGGAAAGACGGCGATCGCAAACACCAGATTGACGAACGGCCCCCCCATAATGGTGATCACCGCCGCGCCGGGGGTTGGTCCCGGTTGGGCCAGGGCCAACCCGCCGAGGGGCCACAGCAGAATCTCATCTGACATGCCACCGGAATAACGGGCCGCGAAGACGTGCCCGAACTCATGGGCCAGAATGGAAAACAGCAAAATTCCCGAGAACGCGAGTCCAATTTCCCAGCCCAGCCGGTAGGCGAGAATGGCGGCGACCAATGGCATCAGCCAACTGACGCGGATCTGTGTTTGAAACAGCCGCCCCAGCGGAAACGACCACGCAAACACACCAAGGCGTTCGTTCATGCTGGCCTGACTTCACCGGTCCTTGCGGACAAGGTAAGGATTTCGCCCGTCCTCCAGACACGTGAGTTTAGCCCGATAATCCCAGCACCGCAATGGGTTACTCCGCAGCAACAGGGCGTTCGGTTGCCTGACATCCCATCACAGGGTTACAGTCATTTTCGATTTTTCGCCAGTGATCGAGAGTGTGATGCATATTCGTGATGGAATTCTCAGCCCGGAAGTTTGCCTGGTCGCCGGAGTCGCCTCGGTCGCCGCGATGGGGTACAGCCTGCGACAACTGCGGCAACAACCCGACAGTCGGACCATACCGCTGACGGGAATGGTGGCCGCTTTAATTTTCGCCGGTCAGATGGTGAACTTTCCGTTGTTTGGTTTGCCCGTCTCGGGTCATCTGTTGGGAGGGGTGTTGGCCGCCGCGCTCCTGGGCCCGTGGGCAGGTTGCCTCGCGGTGACCATGGTCCTGATCGTGCAGGCCGTGTTGTTTGCCGATGGCGGGTTGATGTGCCTGGGTGTCAACGTGTTGAACATGGCCGTGGTGGGTGTCTGGGGCGGAGGGGCGATTTATGAATCGTTACGGCGGATCACGGGGACTCAGTTGCGGGGCAGCGTCGTCTCTGTGATTGCGGCGGCGTATCTTTCGGTGCTCGCGGCGGCGGCGGCCTTCTGTATCGAGTTCATCGCGTCAGCGCACGACATCCCGTTTCCTGTCCAGCCACTCACCTGGTTCATGGTGCTGTATCATGCCCTGATTGGTGTGGGTGAAGCCGCGATAACCGGGGGCGTGCTGGCGTTCGTCTGGTCAAGACGCCCGCAGTTGCTGACAACGCCTGAGACGGCTGTTGCGAGTTGGCGACCATTCACGGCGGCAGGCATCGCCGTGGCGTGTGCGGTGGCCGCCGTACTCTCTCCCTGGGCGTCGGAATGGCCCGATGGTCTGGAAGCCGTGGGCGACCGGGTGGGCTTCAATGACCTGGGTCAAGACCGGGTGTGGATGCTATCCGATTATGCGTTGCCCGTCCCCGTGGGCTGGGAAGCCCTGTCAGTTTCAGCCGCGGGGATCTTGGGAACGCTGGTCGTATTAGGCCTGGGCTGGATGGTGAGCAGCCGTCTGACTTCCTCGACCGTCCCTGTGCCGGATGTTTCGCATGCCGGTTGATGCTGCCCCCGTGAGAGCCGAAAACCTGTGTCGCGCGTGGCCTGCGGATCTCAAACTGGGGCTGGCGTTGACGGCGATTCTGGTCGTGGGCTGCCTCTCGCCGGAACACTGGCCGGCGTCGCTGACAATCGGGGTGCTGCTAAGCATGGGACATGCCCTTGCCGGGACGTCGCTGCTGGAAATCTACCAGCGCTCTGTCTGGTGGCTGTCGACGTTGGTTCTGCTCGGCGTGGCGATGTGGTTCAGCCTGCCTACGGCGGAAGCGGGCTTATGGCTGTGTGCGTTCTGCATTCGCTGCGGGGTGGCCCTACTGGCAGGGTTATGGTTGATGCAGGTGCTCTCTCCGCAGGAGTTCCTCGGCACATTACGCCGCTGGCGCGTCCCCGGGCTGCTGATCGTGATGACCAGTTTTCTGCTGCGGTACATGATCGTCTTGTGGGAGGAGCACGAGCGGCTGCAACGGGCACAACTCTCACGAGGGGCGGGTTCAGCATATCGTTGGCAACGCTGGAACCTGGCGTTGGAACGTCTGGGGCTACTGCTGCTCCGTTCGCTCGACCGTTCGGAACGCATTCACCGGGCCATGCTGGCACGGGGTTGGGATGGCACACCGCGAGGATTGGAGTAACTCGTGGAAGCCGCCGCCGTACCATTTCCCGTCTTTGCCACCGCGGGGCTCGCCGTCGAGTTTCGTGAGCTGACCTTCCGTTACCCAGGCGGACGACTAGCCCTTTCCGAAATTACCGCATCCATTCCCATCGGCAGTCGATTGGCGATTGTCGGCCCCAGTGGCGCGGGAAAATCGACGTTGCTGCTGCACCTGAATGGCCTATTGCCGGGGCAACTTTCTGCGTCTTCCGAACCGTGTGCGGTGCGGATTTTTGGTCAGCCGATTCTGCCAACCACGCTGGCCAGCATTCGTCAACGCGTGGGGTTTGTGTTTCAAGATCCTGACGATCAGCTCTTTGCGGCCACCGTCGCCGATGATGTCGCCTTCGGTCCGCGGCAACTGGGTTGCTCGAAACACGAAATCGGCAACCGTGTCGCGGAATCGCTGGCGCTGGTGGGCTTAAGTCATACTTTGCCAGACAATCCCGGCCAGTTGAGTTACGGCGAACGCAAGCGTGTCTGCCTGGCGGGAGTGCTGGCGTGCCGGCCCGAATTGATCGTGCTCGATGAACCCTCGAGCAATCTCGATCCTCGTTCCCGTCGACAATTACGCACTATTCTTGAGGAGCTGCCCGCCACGCAGATCATGGCCACACACGATTTAGACCTGGTGCTCGATGCCTGTGATACCGTGTGGGTGATTGATGAAGGCCGCTTGCAGGCTGCCGGACCCACGCGCCGCATTCTGTCTGACCCACTGCTGATGGACCGCCATGGCCTGGAAGTTCCCTGGCGGCTGCGGGGCTGAGGTAGGACGTGTTTCACACTGTCGCGGCGTGGGCCTGTTGAATGGCTCGCGAAAGCCGCTGTTCGATCTCCGCTTTGCGCGCCGCCGTCCAGTGCCATTTCACCAGCCGCACGCGCGGTCGCACCAGTACCAGCGCGATTTCGTGCAATGTCTGCCCGGTCCAGGCTTCGATGGCCCAGGCATACACGCCCAGTTGAAACGTGTAGGGTGCGAGAATTTCGTCGTCGCTGCGCGATGCCGCTGTCACTCCGGTTTTGAAGTCGTACAACCACCACTGCCCCGCGTCGTTCTGCAATAACAGGTCGATCTGTCCAGAGACAAGGTCGGTACCAGCCGCGCGATCGGCTGTCTGTGGAGGCCAGGGGAGCAAGAAGTCGAGTTCGCGCTGCACGGTGCGGGCCGCGCTCCAGGTGGCCATGAAGTCGCTGTTCCCAAGTCGCTCCAGGACATCGCGTGCCGTGCTCAGAACCGTCGCGTCCAGAGGTTCTCGCTGGCTCTTCTGCACGGTGTTCAAACAAGCCTCCCAGGTATCGGGCCGGGCAAAGTCGATCCGTTCCAGCACGGCATGCAGGAACGTGCCCAGTGTTTCCGCAGTCGCGAAGTCCTCACCCGAGGGGGCATGACGGGGCGCGATGCGATTTTGTAACGTCGCGTCCAACTCTTCCAGATGCGAAACGCTCCAGATCTGCGGTGCCTGAGCATCAACCGAATAGACCGCGAGTGTCTCGGGAAAAGGTACCGCCTCGGTTGCTTCCAATCGAGCTTGAAATGTGGAAAGCGGAGGGTGATCGTGCGGCCGCCGCTGTTTCTCGGCGATCGGGGCATCTGGGTGAACCCGGATGTCTGGAATCTCCGCGCGGGACGTCGCACCAATCAGGCTGCCCAGCAACGGGTCGCCTACCGGATGCCCGGTCATCAGATCGAAGCGCGTGGCCAGCAGTTCCATCCACGGTGATACCAGCTTCGCGCCATGTTCCCGGCCCGCCGACAGGATCAGATGATCGGCCGCTCGCGTCACCGCTACATAAAACAAACGCAGTGTTTCCTGATCCTCGGCGGCGGATTCTTCGATCTTCAACATCCTCAGGCCGAGATGTTCAAACTCTTTTCCAAACCGATCCGGCAATTTGACGAGGGCACCCCACTCGTTGTGCAGATAGGCACTGGGTGTTCTGTTGGGATTTCTGCGATCCAGGTCTGCCACGATCACAACGGGGAATTCCAACCCTTTGGACTGATGAATCGACATCAGCCGAATGACGTTGCCCGCTTCCGGCAGCGTGGTCGCAAACGCTTCATCGGTTTCCTCGAGCACCGACGTTTCGAGTCGGACCACATAGTCTTTCAACGTGAACAGTTCGCTGCCGTCAAAGGTCGCCGCCTGTTCAATCAGCTTCCGCAGGTTGGCCACCTTGCGGCTCCCCAGAAACTCCAGCAACAGCGCCGCATCGTAACCCGTCTGGTTCACTGCGGCGGTAAGCAGCTCGCGAATGGTCAGTTCATCTTTGATCGTCCGCAGGTCATGCAGCGTGCGACCCGCGAAGACGATGCGGGCTTGCTCCGTCGCCGATAAGTAGGCCGGCGGAGGCAGCGCGATCCGTGTCCACCAGTCGCCATCCGCGGGGTGCAGCGCTTGCAGGTCGTCATCACTCAAGCCAAAGAACGGAGACCGCAGCACCCCCAGCAGCGAGACCACATCGTTGGGATTATCGAGGCAGCGACACAGGTTTAACAGATCGAAAACTTCCTGCTGTGCATAAAACGTCTTCCCACCCACGAGGTAATATTCCAGCCCATAGTTCCGCAGTTGTTGCTCGTACTCTTGCACGTTGGTCAAGGCGCGGAACAGGATGGTGATATCGCCGAGTTGGACGCGCCGCAGCATGATTTGCCCGGTGAGCGGGTCTTTGTCGCGAATGCGGGGCGTCGGATCATTCAAGAGAGCCACGATGCGCCGGGCCATCCACGTGGCTTCCCGCTGCCGAAGATCGTCGACCTTGGGTTTGCCCTCGGCATTTGGCCGTGGTTCGACATCGCTGGTCGCGAAGAGAAACTCAATCGTCTTCCCGGGCGAACGCTGCTCGTCGTGAAACGGCACCAAAGGTTCGTAACCCGGCAACGCATCTTGAAACAGCAGGTTGACGAACTTCAAGATCTCTGGCTGACTGCGAAAATTGAGATTCAGCAGCAATTGACCCTGGGGCGGCAACTCCTCGCGCAGTTTCCTGAAGACCTCCGGATCGGCACGGCGAAAGCGATAGATCGATTGCTTGCTGTCTCCCACCAGAAACAGTTTGCCATGCCGCAAGGCTTCACCACACAAATCGCGCACGATGTCGGCTTGAACCGGGTCCGTGTCCTGAAATTCATCGACCAGCAGCAGACGGATCGACTGCGCAAATCGCACGCGGGCTTCCGGATGATCACGCAACAGATTCCGGGCCCGCAGCAGCAGATCATCAAAATCGAGTACGCCCGCCTGTAGCTTTGAAGTCTCATATGCCTCGGCCACTTGACGGGCCAGCCGATATCCGCGGCAGGCAAATTCCGCCGCTAATGCCACGTCGTCCGGCATGAATTCAAGGAGATTGGTGAGTTGATCAATATCTTGTCGCAGTTTCGTGAAGGACTCTTTAACATCCTCAAAGATGTCTTCACTCTCCCAGGCCGATTTGCCTCCGCCCCCCTGGACTTTCGCCGCGTCGCGAATCTCTTGCAGTTGGACTTCGGGCGTTTTCCATTCGCGGTGGGGGTTCAGCCAGTCCAGCAGGGTCACGCACCGCGATTGCATCTCGGCATGCTTCGGGGTGTGCTGTGACAGCAACTCCCGCAGCCGCAAGACCAGCGGGCTGTCTCGGAATTTCTGAATCAGTTGCGGGCGAAATGTCTGCTGCCAGGCGTGCAGCCAGCGTTCCGCCAATTCATCGGGCGTGGGATGCGTCCAGCTCGACCAGTCGACACGGAACCGCTGCCGGGCCAGTTGACGTACCAACTCGCGCGTGCGCTCCAGTCCGAACCGCAGCACATACGCCACGGCATCGGCATCGTCGGCAATCAGTAAGCCATGCAAGACCGACTCGGTGGCCGAGTCTAACAGCGTCTCTGCCAGCGGGGGTTCCAACACGCTGAAGCCGGGGTTAAGGCCGGCTTCAATGGCATGCGAGCGCAGTAATGTGGTACAGAACGCATGAATCGTGCTGATGCGGGCCGAATCGAGTCCCCGCAACACTTTCAGCCAGTAATCGACATGTTCCGGGGGACAATGTTCCAGGCGTTGCTGGCAGGCCTCGCGCACCCGGTCACGCATTTCCCGCGCAGCGCGATCGGTAAAGGTGATCGCCACCAGGGAAGACAGTGTCGCCGCTTCGCCATCGGGTTCCAGATGCCGCAGGAACCGCTGCGTCAGCACGAACGTTTTTCCACAGCCTGCCCCGGCCGACAAGGCAATGGAGACACCCGTGGTAAAAATCGCCGCGGCTTGCTGATCGGTGTACTTCGTTGTGTCAGTCATCGTCCCGCGATCATACCTTCCCCGCGGCGACATCGGCAGGCTCCGTCACGATCAGTTGGCTGATAGCCTGGGTGGCGGGGGCGCTCCGCGATAGCGGTAGCCCCCGGGATTCTAAGCACAGACTTCGGGGGCTTCCTTTGCACGGAGCGCCCCCGCCACCCAGACGGCAGGTCAGTGCGGCGATCCCTGCTTGCGACCCCGGCTGCGATCTGCGATAACAAGGGCACGTTTCGCAGGAAAGGACGCCTGCTACCATGCTCGAACCGCCCAGCCCTGAATTGCAGCAACGCTTACGCGACTGGCAACTGTGCCGTCCGAGCGATTTGCGCCGAGCCCGGCGGATTGTCCGCCGACTGGCACACGATCTTCCCGCGTTTGACTCCGTCTGGATCGATGCGCTGGTGCAGTTGGGGTGTCTCACGCCGTATCAGGCCCGCATCCTCGAATCACCGTGCCCGAGCGACTTGAAGTGTGGTGATGTGCTGATCTTGAATGAACTCGGGCGATCCGCCTGGGGGCATACCTGGCTGGGCCGCCAGATCGGTCAGTCGCAAGTCTGTGTTGTCAAACACATCGGCGCGCCGCGCGAACGTCAGGCGATCATCCTGGAACGGGGACGCAAACTCGTGGCCGATGCGTCGCGGTACGAGCAGCGGCAAATTGTGGCACCGTTCTGCCTGGAAACTGACCCGTCCAGTTGCCGCTTTATCAGCCGCTTTATTCCAGGGCTGTCGCTGCAGGAACTGCTGATTCGGCGGGGGCGATTTCCGGTCAGCGTGGTCGCCGAACTCCTGTATCAACTGGCGACCGCTTTGAATGACTGGCATCGGCTGGGTCAGGTGCATGGAGATGTGCGGCTGTCGCATGTGCGCATCGATCCGCAGGGGATGGCCTACCTGGTGGAAGCGGGCCTGCGTCCCGTGATTGAACCTGAAGTGACGTTGCATGCCACGCTGGCGCTCGAGGCTTATGATGGCATCGCTCCGGAATTGATCGGCATCGGGCATGCGCCGACGCCAGCCGCCGACATGTATGCCCTGGGCTGTCTGGCCTGGCAACTGCTCGCCGGGCGTCCCCCCTACATCGTGGCCGACCCTCTCGCCAAGTTGGCAGCGCATCAGACGCGAACCATCGAAGACATTCGGGAATGGGCTCCCGAGACGCCGGCCGAGCTGTCCAATTTCATTGCCCAACTGACTTCGCGATCGCCGGAGCAACGACCCACGAGTGACTTGGTGCTCACGATTTTGCCCCGGCTCTCCAGGGTCGGACAGCGCGGCCTGAAGCGGTTTCGTCAAACCTTCGACGTGGCCGTCCCTCATCTGCGGACCTCGCGGTCTGCCTCACGGGTGGCGTGGCCCACGGCCATCGCCGTGGCAGCCAGTACCGCCCTGATGGCCGCGTTTATCGTCCATCCCGGTTCCCGCCAGGAATTGTTGTCGCTGGGGACCGCCTGGTGGCAAGCCGACTCGTCATCTCGCGTGGCACCAGTGGATGTGGAGATCGATAGCACCAGCGGACTGTTGCCCTTGCCCCCACCCGCACCGGATGGCACGATTCTGCTGACAGCAGCCGGACCATACGGCGTCGCTGCGATTCAACATGCCGGGCCCGTGCGGATCGCGGCAGCAGAGGGCGTCTGTCCGGAGATTCTGGTCCGCGCGACACCGCTGAGAATCGCGGCCGAGTCGTTGCAGATCGAGCGGGTCCGCATTAAGTACGATCGCCTCTGGAAATCGGCTGACCGTCCGCGGGCGCTCGTGATGGTGCAGGCTCAGCGCATCACACTGGAGGGCTACGAACAAGACTTGGGGACACCCAAAGATCGTCACGCCGAACCGGTACCGCTGGTGGGCATCGCCTGGCGATTGGTGGAACCGGGTGACCCGGACGCTGGCCAGTTGCTGGTCCGCAACTCACTGTTTTTTGGTGACGGCGTGGGCATATTCGGCAATCAGTCGCTCCGTCATGTGCAGTTGGAAAATGTGTTACGCACTGGGAAAAATGCGTGGTTTGAAGTGGTGCGGGGAGAATTCTCGCCGCGCCTGCGTTGGGATGCGGCGCATGTGACCTGCCGGGAAAGTGGTCCGCTGTTGCGGTTCCGTTCGCAGTCCGACTGGTCCTCTCGTGCGGTCGAGATTCGTTGTACGCAATCGGTGCTCGGGCTGAATGTCACCGACGCGGCATTGATGGAACTCGAGTCTGCCTCTCTGCCTGCCGATGCGATTGTCTGGGATGGGGAATCGACCATGATTCCGGTGCATCTACCGCTGGCACGGCGGATTGCTCCTGATGGCCATTCGCTGGAATCCGTGGTGACGGACGACTGGTGGTTTGACGGCTTGATGGCCGGGGCGTTCCAGTTCGCGGGCCCACCCACGCATGCGGTGAGCGATTCTCTGCTGGGTGAGACCGAGATCCCGCGAAGTTCGCCCGAACTCCCAGGCATCCGTCCGCAAGGCTGGAGCCCCTGTCAGAGTTCGGTCGGATCGCCCTCGGAACCCGAGATCTCGCTGGACTTGCCCTGATCATCAGCGAGCAGGTCGGTCGGGCGGCTGAAGCCCGTCGTCTCAAGGGAAGCCGCCGGTGACTCCGTCTCGACGAGATCGCTTGCAGAATTCTCGCGATCTTCAAATTCCGAAGCTTCGTGACCAGGACTGATCAGCGAGAACCGCAACCACGACTGATAAGCACGCCAGCCGACAAAGCTCGCGGCGAGAGTGCAGCCCAATGCCGGTCCCCAGGCGATCGCGCGGCCGAACAGCGGAGCCGACCAATAGGAAGCGGCAGCCACGGTACTGAACCCCGTGATCCCTAGCTGGATCAGGAATTCCGTCTTTGTGGTTTCCCAGCTATGCTTCGCCAGCGCCGTGCGTGCCGAGAGATTGGCCACTTCGCGGAACGACTGCAACTCCAGTCGCGTGGCCTGGGTATCGAGCCGTTTTCGCGGCTCGAACGTCTGCAGCGGATTATCCACACGATTCTCGTTGAGCACGGACTCGTTCGCCGATTCCGTGGCCGAGACCAGCGTTTCGGGAACAGACGCCATGACAGCGGGTTGCGGGTCGGGTTCACCCCGCCGCGTGCGGGCCAACAGGCGTTCCATATAGGCCGAGACCGAGTCATCATCCTGCGCGATGGACAGCGCGGGCTGGCGTTGTTCCTCGGCCTGAATGTTCGGCTTGGGGGCAGCCGGAGTCATCTCGGTGGAGGGCTCTGACTGCTGAGACACCAGCAGCTCATTCAGGCGGTCGCGCCAGTTTTCGTCCGCTGCGGTCGCCGATCTGGTCGACTTCTCCGCAGTCTCTTGAAGGGGTGTGGAGTGAATCGGGTCTGAATAGGGCTCGGGCGCCCAAGTTTCTGCAACGGCACTCTCGTCGGTCGTCTGGTCGATCTCCGTCTCGGCTCGTTGAGCAAAGTTCTCGGGCAGTCCAAACATGGCCGCTAAGCGGGAACGCAAGTCATCATCTTCCGATGCCGCCGGTGCAGAGACTCGGTGGTCGACTGCCGGTTGGTTCCACGCAGGTTCCGTGGGAATGGAAAAGTGTTCGACCTGAGGAGCAACGGTTTCAGATGACTCCGGCAGCAGATCCGCGTGTGCCATTTCCTGCGGGAGATGCCACGCCGTTTCTGGTTCCGGAATAGAAACCGTTTCGACCACTTCCAATTCCGTGGGCAACGGAGGGGGTTGCAAGTCGGGCTCGCTGACGGCAGGCATGCAGAATTCATCTGCCAACACTGAAGTCGGCACCGTAGCCGCGCTGTCCGGTGTGTCAGCGGCGCTGGCCGGCTCGGCGATCTCCATCACGGAAGGTGCCGCGGCAGACACCACGGGTGATGGCCACAAGCGACGTTCGGCCAGCATCACGGCAGCTTCCGCCTGACGGCTGATTTCCCAGGCTTCACGCCGTTCCCGATCGGCCGCGATCTCTACTTGCCATTCCGCATGTTCCTGTTGCCATGCCGAAGTTTGTGCGTTGAGCGCGGCTTCACGCACGGCGAGATCTTCCTGCAAATCGCGCAGTTCATCGTGCTTGTTGGAGAGGCGTTGCTCAAGATCGGAAAACTCTTCAAACCGCGCGGCAAGGGCATCGAGCGCCGCCTGCACGGCTTCAAAATCGGCGGTGGTGCTCTCGGTCTCCAATTCCGCGAGTGACTCTTCGACGACATCTTCTTCTGCGATGTCGCCAGTGGATTCGATTTCTGGGTCCATCAGCGTCTGAACGTCATCGACAGACGTTGTGGCGCTCTCGCTCGCATCAACCGTTTCTGTTGCGGCAGGTGTTTCGATGTCGGCAGTCACAGACTCCGCGGTGCCGTTCTCCGTAGCGGCCTGGGCCAGCTTCCAGGAAGAGAGTTCCGCTTCGAGTGCCACCTGCAACTGGTCGAGTTTGTGCTGCGTCGATTCCAGATGCTGCGATTCGCGATCGAGGCGGTGCCGCTGTTCTGTCAGTTCCGACCAGAGAGATTCGCGTTCCTGAATCCAGGCGGTCTGCTGATCGGCAAACAACCGGCGCTCATGTTGCAGTTGCTGCTGAGCTTGCAGGAACTCGGCCTGAGAGCGGGCGCGTTCGCGCGTATCGGCGGACAGTTGGTCCTGCTGACGTTGCAGCAACTCCTGAAACCGTGCGTGTTCTTCGTCGCGGGCCTGCTGACGGGTATCCCACGCCTGAGATTCGGCCAGCCAGCGATCACGTTCCGCGAGGAATTCCCGTTGGGCCTGCCGGAATTCCCGCTGCACATGCTCAAAATCGATTCGTTCCTCGGTCAGTCGAGACCGCTCCAGTTGCAGATCGTGCCGCCGTTGTTCGAGTTCGCCACTTTGCTCGGCCAGATCTTGCAGCAACCGGGTTTGAGTCGCCTCCCACTCTTTCCAGGCCGCGGTCTGGCGGGCGGTCTCTTGTTGCAGTTCGTTCCGCGTCGCTTCCGACAAGACTTCCAGTCGCTGACGTTCGGCCAGCAGGCCTTGCTGCAAGTCGGTCAGTTGCTGCTCCGACTTCTGGAGCGTGGCCTCGCGAGCAGCAAGACTGCCGCGCAGACTTTCCAGCTCTTGCCGCGAGCGCTGCAAGTCGTGATCCGCGCGTTCCAAAGCCGCTCCGCGCCGTGTCAACTGGGCCGACTCCGTTGCCAACTCCAGTTCACGACGATGCGTCTCCTGCCTCCAGGTACTGCGACCCTCGTCCAGTTCCCGACGCAGTTGCAGCAGCTCATCCTGCAATCGCAGCAGATCTTCCGCTTCCGTATCGAAGGCAGAGGCGGCGTCGGTCTCCAACTCGGATGACCACTCAGTCGAGGGCTGCACGGATGATGGCTGCACAGTCGAGGGCTGCACCGGTGCCGCCGGAACGAAATTGCAGACAAGGACCGGCACGGACGGCGGGCTGGACAACGCCTCCACCTCGCTGGGAAACGTCACCGCCACTTCCGGCAAGGGCGGTGGTGGCGGAACCGGGGCCACCGGTGTTTCCCGGATCGCGGCCGGGGTAGGCCAGCCACTCAAGAGGTCGTCGGTCGTCGCGCTGCAGACCAGCCAGCTACAAGGACCGATGGTCACTCGGTCTCCGACTCGTAGCTCACATTCCTGCACGGGACCGTCATTGACCCACGTCCGGCGATCCCAGGCCTTCAGGATCACACGATCGGTTCCCACCACGATAATCGCGTGGTCAACAGCGACTCCTGCCACATCGATCCGCACCTGGTTCTCGTCTCCAGCACCAATGCGGTGCCGCCCGGGCAACAGCAAACAGCGCGGCCAGCGCGCATGTCGAGCGGGTTCCAGCACCAGGGGTGTGGTTTTCAGAGCAGGCAGCAAGGCTGTGACCGTCATCAGGGTCATTGATGGACCTGAACTTGGAGTCGCACGGAACGCCATAACAATCGGCCGCAAGGTTTATCTCCTCGCGACTCTTTCACAGGATCTCCCAGTTTGAGGCTTAGGTCGGAGAAGTCTGACGGTCAAACGGGGTGGTCACAAAACTCGAAAAGTTCCGACGAGATCAGTTGTAGGACAGACGTGGCAGGCATTCCCGGCGGAATCAGACGGGTGCAACGTTTTCCGATTGCACCCGGCATTCGGTCTGTGCGGATTGCGCGGGGGATGGAAACTCCCCGCGAATTACCTCGCAGGCACGATTCCTGTGAGCGACGCCCCGCCCCCGCGAACCAGCGGTGCCATGCACGAAATTCCGTCGATGAAATGCCCAGGGCCAATGGAGTCTGTCAGCCCTTAGGTCGGAGACCTGTCATGAAACGGAACCGCGCCGCTGCGTGCCTGTTGTTATTGCTTGCCCTGCTCCCGTTGTCGGGTTGTGCTCTGGGTGGTACCCATCGAAACTGGGGTGTCACCGCGTTCCATCCGCAGGAACTTAGGCCTCAATCGCATGCGGTCGAACCGGCTGAGATGTCCCCCGCCGTTCGCCAGGGACTCCTGGTGCTGGTGCAACAACGCAACGACCGGGGCAGGGTGTGCGTCCGGTGGTTCTCCGTCACGAAAACCGCTCCCGCGATTGGTGGTTGACCGCAGGTTCGCAAGTCCGCTAGGCTTCCACGAAATCGGCGTCTTCGGTGCCTGCCTCGTTCATGCTGAGCTGCCGCATCTTGCGGTACAAGTTCGAGCGGTGCAGACCGAGGATCTTGGAGGCCTCGCTCATATTTCCCCGCACGCGACGAATCGCCCTGCGGATGTATTCCTGCTGGAAATGATTGGTCGCTTCACTCAGCCCCCAATTGTCGGTCGGTTCGATCATCGAATCCTTCACGGGACTCAGGATGAACGCCAGATCCTGCACTTCGATGCGGTCTTCCGGCGCGAGAAACGCCACGCGCTCCATCAGGTTCCGCAGTTCCCGGATATTGCCCGGCCAATGATGCGCCTGAATCCGCTTGCGGGCCTCGGCCGAAAGATGCAGCTTCGGCCGCCGGGCCTGCGCGGCAAAGTGATTCAGAAAGTGCTCTGAAAGCGGGACAACGTCATCGGGCCGGTCGCGGAGCGGGGGCAATTCCAGCGTCACCACATTCAGGCGAAAGTACAGGTCTTCACGAAATTTCTTATGACGCACCGCATCGGCCAGTTTTGCATTCGTCGCGGCGACCACGCGCACATTGATGGGAATCGCCAGCGATCCCCCCACGCGGGTGATCACTTTCTGCTCCAGCACCCGCAGCAATTTCGCCTGACCGTTGGGGCTCATGTCTCCAATTTCATCGAGGAAGATGGTGCCACCTTCCGCCAGTTCAAACTTACCACGCCGCATTTCATGAGCATCGGTAAACGAACCCTTTTCATGACCAAACAGTTCACTTTCCAGCAGCGTTTCGGTGAGTGCCGCGCAGTTCACCGCGACAAACGGGCGATCGGCACGCGGGCCCTGATAATGGAGCGCCTGCGCAGCGACCTCTTTCCCTGTCCCGCTTTCCCCGAGGATCAGCACCGGCAGATCGGTGTTCGCCAATCGCCGAATCGTGCTGCGCAGAGCACTGATCGCCGGGCTTTCACCGATGATCGCGACCCCCCGCGTGACCTGTTCGGTCAACACGCGATGACTGCGTAGCAGCGATTCCCGCTCACGCGTATTCTGCAACGCGGCGGCCACCGGGGCAGATAGATCCTGGAGCGTCTCCAGATCATCCTGATTGAATGGTCCCTGAAACTTGTTGATGACCTCGAACACGCCGATCGGTTCGCGATCGGTTCCCAGCAGTGGCACGCACAACAAATTGCGGGTGCGGTATCCGGTCGATTGATCGACCTTCTGGCTGAACCGGGAATCGTTGTACGCATCGTCCACTTGTACGGGCTTACGCGAATGGAGCGTTTCACCGACGACACCCATCCGATCGGGCAACCGCAGCGACCCCCCTTCCACACCCAAAGCGGGGCGGGCGACGAGTTCCTTGGCATCCTTATCCCACAGGAAGATGCTCGCGCGGTCACAGTCGAGAACTTTCGTCGCATCGAGCGCGATCCGTTCTAGCAACACCTCCATATCGGGCACCACGACCAACTCGGCCGCCGTTGCCAGAATCACTTTCAGCCGCGCCAACTTTCGGGCTGCCTGTTCACCCGCCTCGGCCACATCCCACGCGGCACCGAGTGCCCGCGCGATCAGTGAGACCTCGGGCAAGGTGTCGTCACGCAAGCCACGCCCGGCCAACAGCAACAACGCCCCGGGATGCCGCTGCGATCGCAATGGTGACACGATGAACACGCCCCCGGGGGGCCAACTCCGCAACCCTGCGGCTTCCTGATCGGCGGCTTCCAGCACAAACGGCCAGGGGATGTCTTCTTTCTGCCAGCGGCCGAGTTCGGCATGAAACCGCCACTCCGGCATCCGTTCGACGACAGCGACCAATTGGGCACCGAACTCCCCCGTGATCTCGCCCAGATTCGCCGTGAGATACGCGCCCGAATCGACGGCATTCACCGCATGAGTCAGCAACTGCTCGGTTAATTCGAGCAGGCGGGGACCGTCTGAAGCGGTGACTTGCGACGGAACATCTTGCCAATTCAGCCATTTCGGTGACACTGCGAGACTCACTTCCCGTCGGAATCTGCGGAGAGGTCTGTCATCATTGTGAAGCTGTGGCTCGGCAGCTCAGAATTCGATCCGCCCGGACACACGCTGCTGATGACATCACAATGATACCGCCATGCGCCAAACAAATGAGTCAAAATCCCCCGGTGAGCGACACTTTTTATCAGAATCCTCTCCCTTGGTAAGCTGGGGGAAGTCTGAGATTGAATCTGTCTGCACCGTCTGATTACCGTTTCGCTGGCTTGAGTGGCCGTTGTGCCGCTTTTCCTGCCGCGTAGATGTTGACCGGCACGGCGTTCGACTGTGCTGCTCCCGGCGTGCTCCGTCCGGCCGCGACCACACTCTCCAACAACGCGGTCAGCCGCGCGGCTGTTGCTGTGTGCTCGGCGATCACGTTCCGGGATTCCCCCAGATCGTCGCTGAGGTTGAACAACTGTGTCGCGGGGAGTTGCGAGGCGTCATCTCGACCGGGACGCGGTACGCTCCAACCGCCAGAGCCGGGGCACAATGCCAGCTTCCAATCTCCTTGACGGATCGCGAACGAACCATTGATCGAGTGATGTACCACGGCCCGATCGGCGGGCATTGCCAGGCTCGTCAGTGCGGGGAGAAAACTGACGCTGTCTTCGGCCGCATTATCCGGGATCGTGACGTCAACCACATCCGCGACCGTGGCAAACAGGTCCGTCAAACAGATGAGTGCCGACGATTGCAGCCCGGCCGTGGCATGCCCCGGCCAGCGCACCAGGAACGGCACGCGATGGCCCCCTTCATAGATGTCTGCCTTGTGACCGCGGAAGCGGTAGCTCGGGTTGTGTCCCTTTGCCAGCAGTTCTGGAAACTGGGCCTGCGGAGAGCAACCATTGTCGCTGGTGACAATCAGCAAGGTGTTGTCCGCGATGCCCAGTTCATCCAACGTATCGAGCAACAAGCCCAGGCAATGATCCTGCTGTCTCACGAAGTCGGCATAAGGATTGAGACCACTGATGCCTTGCCACTCTTCGGTTGGCAAGATCGGCGTGTGAGGCGACGCATAAGGCAAATAGACGAAGAAGGGTTGTTGCGGGGCCGCTTGCGTCCGCTCTTTCAGATAGTGGATGGCCTGCGCGGTGAGATCGGGTAAGACCTGGTTGGCATGAAAACCCGGTGCCGTCGGACCTTGACGTGTTTTGCCATCCGCGCGGCCGAGCATCATCGCAAAGCTGCGATCTTCGGTGGGAACTGCGACCACACGATCGTTCTTCAGATAGGTGTAAGGCACCATATCCAACGAGGCACTGATTCCGAAATAGTGCTCAAATCCCACGGATAATGGGCCGTTTTTGATCGGCTGGCTGTAGTCCACATGGAACACCTGTTCGCGCGGTTCAATACCCAGTTCGGTGACCAACTTCCCGGGCAACACGGCCCAATCCATGCCGAGATGCCATTTGCCGATACATGCGGTGTGATAGCCCTGCGCCTGCAGGAACGACGCCACCGTCAGACGGTCGGGTTCGATCAACCGCGGACTTAATCCGCCGAGCACGCCCGATTGCAGTTTCGAACGCCAGGCATAGCGGCCAGTCAGCACGCCATATCGCGTGGGTGTGCAAACCGCCGACCCGGAATGGGCATCCGTAAACAGCACTCCCTGATGAGCAATTCGGTCAAACTGCGGGGTAACGATTTTGCTATCTGGGTTCGTACAACTCAGGTCGCCATAACCCAGGTCGTCGCACAGGACATAAATAATGTTCGGTCGCTCGGCGGCGGTGACTGGTTCCGCCCGCAGACTGCACGCGATGCCCCACAGGCCGAGGAACAACAGGGTCTGTCGCATCAGCAAGGCTCCTTGAAAATGATCATCCGACGGGAATCGAGGGGTTTGACGAGCATACTGGTTTGTGATCGAGATCGCACGTTGAGAGACTCCATCGCGGGGCCGTGTCTGGTATCCTGTCGACCAGAATCATCATGCAGAAAACGCCCGCAGAACTCGCCGAGTATGTCAAAGCCGCCGCGCGCGAGATCGGCTTCGACCTGGTGGGCATTGCTCCGGCCGTGCAACCGACCGGCTGGTCGCGGTTCTTAAGTTGGTTGTCGCAGGGATTCGCGGGCGAGATGCAGTACATTCCGCGCAGGGAAGCGGCGTATGCCCACCCTCAAGGGGTGATGGAGACCGCTCGCAGCGTGATTATGGTTGCACTGAATTATGGCACGGTCGATCCTGTGGCCGCGGGTGAGCGAACCGAGATTCAGGCGCAGGCCAGTGCCATTCCCGCGCGGGTCGCGCAGTACGCCTGGGGCCCGGACGATTATCACGACTACCTTAAAGCACGACTGCAACAGTTGGCCGCGGCCTTGCACTCTGTCTGTCCCACGATGCGTACCCGCTGCGTGGTCGATACCGCGCCGCTGTTAGAACGTGATTTTGCCCGGCTCGCAGGTTTGGGGTGGTTCGGCAAGAATACGATGCTGATTCATAAACAACGCGGCAGTTTTCTATTGCTCGGGGCGGTCCTGACCGACGCAGAGATCGCGCCCGATGCCCCGCATCTCACCAGTCACTGTGGCACCTGCACGCGCTGTCTTGATGCCTGCCCGACCGACGCCTTCCCCGAGCCCGGCGTGCTCGATGCCCGGCGGTGCATCGCCTATCTCACCATCGAACTGAAAGGGTCGATTCCCGAAGCCTTGCGAACCGGCATTGGCAACTGGGTGTTTGGTTGTGATATCTGCCAGGATGTCTGCCCGTGGAACCGCAAGAGCCCGCGCTCGGTCGATCCGGTCGTGCAACCACGAGACGACTTGAACCCTGTCGATGCCCGGGAACTGTTGTTATTGCCGGATGACGAGTTGAAACGCCGTTTCAGCACTTCGCCACTCGCGCGACCTGGTCCGGTGGGTCTCAAACGGAACGCGGCGATCGTGCTGGGGAACGCGCGCCATCCTGCGGCGATCTCGACATTGGTTCACGGATTGCAGCATGCCGACCCTGTTGTCCGCGGGAGTTGTGCCTGGGCCTTGGGACAGTTCCGGCAAGAGTCGGCCCGCGTGGCATTGATGCAGCGGCAGTCGATTGAAGATAATGCCGAGGTGCTGGCGGAACTGGCCAACGCCCTGGATCACTTGGCCACGGAGACCTCTCAGGAAACGACGTGACGACATGCCCCGTTTGATTGAACAACCAACCCAGATAACCGCGATGGGGAACAAACCCAAGATCATTCGCGAATACTTCGGTCGCGTCAACTCGCAGACCGCCGCGCTCAGTGTAGCCCGCATGTCGAGCCCCGGTGGTTGGATAGAACCGGGACAGCGGCCCGAGTTCGATGAATACACGCTGGTCCTTTCCGGTATGCTGCGCGTGGAAGCCGAGTCGGGAACCCTCGACGTCGAGGCCGGGCAGGCCATACTGACGTTCGCAGGGGATTGGGTTCGTTACAGTACCCCTGGCGAAGCCGGTGCCGAGTACGTGGCGATCTGTCTTCCCGCGTTTTCGCCAGAGTCTGTACATCGCGATCACTAATTCCTCACTGTTGAATAGACCTCCACAGAAAGTTCGTTGTCATGTCGACTGCAATTCAATTGGCCGTGCATGGTGCCGCCGGACGGATGGGGCAACGCGTTGTCGCGTTGGCCAGACAAGATCCGACATTTCACCTGATGGCGGCCTATGAATCGGCCAACTCACCACGCCTGGGGCAAGATGCCGGAACGATTGCGGGCGTGGGAGAGTTGGGGGTGAGAATCAGTTCGACCATCGGCCCGCATCCTGAGGTGATCATCGATTTTTCGCTGCCGGAAGCGACGGTCGGCCTGGCCAAAATCTGCGAGGAACGCCGCATTCCGCTGGTGGTGGCCACCACGGGGTTATCGGATGAGCAGCGCGCCATCGTCGCGACGGCGGCCCAATTCACCCCCGTGCTGATGGCCCCCAGCATGAGCTACGCCGTCAACCTCGCGATGAAGCTGGTCGCCGATGCCGGCCGTATTCTTAAGCAATTGCCCAGCGGCGTGGATGTCGAAATCATCGAGCGGCATCATCGCTACAAGGAAGATGCCCCGAGTGGCACAGCATTGAAGTTTGGCCAGATCGTTGCCGAGTCGATGGGGCAGGACCAGCATGTGCATGGTCGTGAAGGCCGCACGGGTCAGCGTCCGCGGAATGAAATCGGTTATCACGCCTTGCGCGTGGGAGACAACGTCGGCGAGCACACCATCGTGTTCGGCATGCTGGGTGAAACGCTGGAAATCGCCGTGCGTGGGCAATCGCGCGACAGCTATGCAGTGGGTGCCCTCGCCGCCGCGAAGTTCCTCGTCACCCAGAAAGCGGGTCTGTACTCGATGGCAGATGTGCTGGGGTTGTGACATTGCCAGAACTGTGGGAGCAACTGCCGCTGCAGGAGCCACTGGATCTACGGACTTATCCGCGGGATCCACGTGCCAGAATACTGACCTCGCAGTGTTCTAGCGGTCGTTATGTTTACGCTGTCGATGAAGCCGGTACGATCTGGCTACTGCCAGATTCCGCAGCACATTTGCACCCGAAAATCTTGGGATCGGCGAAGCCGGCGCGGTATGCTGGCGAAGTGGTCGTGGCTGCAGGTGAGGTTCTGGAACTGACGAATTGCTCTGGTACCTTTCAGTTCCAGGATGAAGCGGGGTTGATCGTGGTCGCTCATCTGATGATGAACTGCGGCTTGTCGATTTGTCCCAGTGCGGTCGTACTGCATTATTTTGACAAGGTCTCCCGGCCCAAAGTTTTGGACATTCCTCCACTCCCGTGAGGTTGAAATGGTTCGTCACGCGGATTCACTGGCGATCATCATTCTGGAAGACAATCAGGACCGTCGCGATGCCATGGCCGAACGGCTGGCAGATCGTCTGCCCCAGTATGATGTCATTTTCGCCGCGACCTCAGCAGAGTGCATCGACTGGCTGCATCGGAAGGGGGCATCACTGGTCGCGATCTCGCTGGATCATGATCTGGAACCGATTCCGCGCGAGTCTCAACGCTGGATGGAGCCCGGGTCGGGACTCGATGTCGCCGAGTTTCTAGCTGAACAGCAGCCGATGTGCCCCGTCCTGATTCATTCCACAAATCTCTCGGCCGCACAACAGATGTCTGCCCTGCTAACCCCAGCAGATTGGCCCGTGAAGTGTGTGGTCCCATATGGAGATACCGAGTGGGTCTCTGAAGTCTGGTTTCCTGCGTTGCGGCAAGGCATGGACCAGTGGGTCAGGCAGCGGTCTGCACAAACGCACAATCCAGAGATCGTCCCGTCGCGGTCCTGCTAATCCGCTTTCGCTTCCAGACGGATCACCTGATTGTTCGCGGCGGCATCAACTTCAAGGGGAATCTGCCACAGGCCCGTCCCCAACTTGCACAGGCCGCTGCCTTCCGCGCGGCAGTAGGTATAGTGGACCGCGACCTGGAATTCACCGTTGCCGGTTTTCGCCGTCAACGGCAGTGCGAACCGCACCACGCGTCCATCAATGTCGGCTTCCCCGCGCACGCCCAGTTCATCAGCGGGAACCAGCGTTTGTGAACCCACTGCGACCACGCGGTAAGTGACAGAGGCCTCGGGATTCAATTTATAACCCGCAGGGAGTGACAGTGAAATTTCCAGCGTAACGGAGGCACCCGCCGCGATGCGTTGAGGCTCCACTTTTGTCACCTCTTCGGTGGCAGGTGTGAACCCCGGTGAGGTCGGCAACTCTGGCGGTGTCAGTCCGTCAATCGTCAGAATTTGCATCGCCTTGGTCTCCAGGTTCACGGTGCAAATCCGATGATTGTTCGTATCAGCGACATATAGCAGGTTCCCCGCGATCGCCAGGCCCGCCGGTTCAGCGAAATGAGAAGGTTGCACGCCCGTCGCCGGGTCGGCCCCCGAAATCCAACTGCTGACTTCCTTGGTCGCCAGGTGAATTTTGCGAATCTTGTGATTGTAACTGTCGGCCACATACAGGTTGCCATCGTGCTGCACGATGCCCAGCGGATGCTGCAATCGCGATTCCCCACCCACACCGTCGACATCGCCAAACTCGAACAGCGAACGGCCACCCGGCAGATCGGAAGTCCCGGCGATGGTGGTGACCGTGCCGGTCGGTTTGGCGAGATTGTTATCGGGTTTCGTGGTGATCTTGCGCACCGCGGAACCTTCGCTGTCAACGACGTACAAGAACCGGCCATCGGTCGCTAACCCCGAGGGTTGTGCGAGGGCCGACTCTTCCAGCGAACCATTCAGAATGTCTTCGCGACCCGACCCCGCATAGGGCTGAATAGTGCTCGAACCCAGCTTGTGCGACCAGATTTGATGGGGCCCGGCCATGGCGATGTACAACACGCCATCCAAGGGCAGTACATCCCACGGGCTGTTGAGTGCCGTCTGTTTCAAGGCGCCGGTTCCCATGCGGGAATGGCCTTGTTCGCCGGTTCCCGCTAGCGTGCGAACGGTCTTCTGTTTGAGATCGACGACTCGCAGCAGATGGTTTTCCGTATCCGCCACGTAGAGTTCATCGCCAACCAGCGCCATCCCCTGCGGATGATCGAACTGAGCAGCGTTGTAAGCACCATCGGCGCGGCCAATCGCTCCCGTGCCGATGATCTCTTGCAGTTGACCGTCGAGGCTGGTGATCACGATGCGGTTATGATTGCTGTCGGAAATGAAGAGCCGGTTCGAGGCGGCATCGGCGACCAGTTTCCCGGGGAAGCGTAAGGGCGTGGGGGGCTGCTTCTGACGTTCGAGGGCAAACTCCACCGGGGTTTCGTCCAGCGTCCCTTTGGCACGATGATACGCAATCAGCCGGTCCACCACTTTTTCGAGGAGTTCGCGATTTCCTTCCCCCGAGGTGTAGCCACAGTAGTAACCCTCGGGGTCGACCAAGGCGAGCGTGGGCCAGGCCCGTACCGCAAACTTCCGCCAGATGACCATTTCTGCATCGTTCACCACCGGATGTTCAATCTCATACCGCAGGATCGCCTTGCGGATGTTGCCGGTTTCTTTCTCGTTATCGAACTTCGCGGAATGCACGCCGATCACCACAATCTGGTTTGGATACTTCTTTTCGAGGTATTCCAGATCGGGCAGCACATGCATGCAGTTGATGCAGCAGAACGTCCAGAAGTCGAGCAGGACAATTTTGCCCCGCAGGTCTTTCATTGAAATCGGCCCGGACGCATTCAGCCATTCTACGCCCCCCTCCAGATCGGCCGCGGGCAGACGGTTCGGAAACGGGTTCTCAGGAGCCACGGGGGCTTCCGCCGCCGGTTGTGCTTTCGGGGCCTCATCGGCGGCGAACGTTGTCGCGAAACCGAGACTCCATGCCGCGGCAATCATCCCGATCACCAGATGCGTGGCAGACATACCCATTCGACGACCGTCCATAGAATTCTCTCCAAAAGCCTGTCGCGTTTCATCAGAGATCGTATCAACGAGACTTGATCCTGCCAAACGCGAATGCCTGGGCAGTCTCATCTGGCGCGACTTTTCCGCGTCGCGTTTACATGAACAGATCTCCGCTGAAGGCCAATACGATCTCGACGTGTTACACTGACTGCATTCCGACAAAACCTCTGCGGGATCAGCACGGCCACTGCAACAATAGCGGTTTTCGCGTTCCGCAACCGGTTTTGACAGATGGCTCTAAAGCCATTGTTCCTCGCCTTCCGAGATACCACTTGAGCACCAGTTTACAAGCCTTGCCTGCGGCGATCGCGACCGACGCCAACTGTGAATTGCTTCAGCGACTGCGGCAGTCGCCCGGGGTCTTTACCGATCTGACGGAAGCGACGGGCAGCGAGTTTCAGATTCAGGCCCGCCTGCGCTCAAAATACGCCGACGATGTCGTCCGTGCCGCGCTCACGCTGGCAGAACTCCGCCGCAAAGCCACCACCAAGTTTGCCGCCGCGGATCGCCTCTGGTTTGACCGGCAGGGGCTCGAACAGGCGACGGCGGAAATCGTCGCCAATTATAAAGCCCAACGCTTTGACGGCCCGGCATGGGACTGGTGCTGTGGGATCGGGAGTGATGCTGCGGCGCTATCGCGAAGGGTCGCCGTGACCGCAGTTGATCTGTCACCAGAGGCCTGTTTGCGAACCGCCTGGAATACGGAAGTCCTCGGTCAGCCAGAGCAACTGACCGTGCTTTGTGGCGATGTCACCACGATCCTTCCGGAAGATCGGCTGGTGCATATCGACCCCGATCGACGTCCCGGCGGTGGCAGTCGGATGCAGCGCATCGAAGATTATGCGCCCAATCTTGCCCACTTGCAGCAACTCGCCACGACCGCTCGCGGCGGCGCGATCAAACTCAGTCCGGCATCGAATTTTGGCGGAAAATTTGCCAACTGCGAGGTCGAACTGATCAGCCTGCACGGGGAATGTAAAGAGGCCACGATCTGGTTTGGCGAACTCGCGCGGTCGGCACCTTACCGGGCGACCGTGCTACCGGCAGGGCAATCGATTGCCGGTCATCCGCTGGATGTGCTCGCGGAACGCTCGACACTGGGAGCATACATCTATGACCCCGATCCGGCCGTGGTCCGCGCGGGACTGGTCGATCTGCTCGCGGAGACGCTGGGACTGCGTCGGTTAGATGAAGCGGAAGAATACCTCACCAGCGATACACCGGTCTGGTCTCCGTTCGTGCAGACGTTTGCGGTGTTGCAGTCGTTACCCAATCAGGACCGCGAAATTCGCCATGCACTGCGGGCGAGCGACTTCGGACCTTTGGAGATTAAATGTCGGCACATCCCCATTCAAGCCGACGCGCTGCGCAAGAAGCTACCCCGCGGCGGCGATCAACCGGGCGTGCTGATCTTTGCTCGTGAACAAGGTAAGGCCCGTGCGATTCTGGCTCGCCGGTCAGTGTCTCAATAAAAACATCCTGGGAGGTTATCCCAGGATGTTGCAGCTGACGCAGCAGGGCATTGTGTGGCCAGTGTGTTACTCGGCGATCGCTTCACGGAACGTGAACTGATCGAGGGGCTCAATGGCCACGGGCGGCAATGGGGTACGGCTGATGCGCACCGGGTAACGGTAAGCGATCACCTTGCCAGAGATCAGTTCGCCAATGTACAGAACAGAGGCCCCGGTGGAGGCACCGCGACCGCTGGTCAAATCGGCCCGACCCGCCATGATCACGTATTTTGGCTTGCTGGCAGGGTCCAGACCAAAATCACCCGCCACCACGCGATAGAAGAAGTTGGTGAACGTGCCGGTCTGCTGATTCAGCGTGGCTCCGGCGAGTCGCCCGGTGAGAAAATCGAGCACGAAGACCGATTCCGGCTGCCCCAGGCCTGTATCACAGGTCATGATCGCAAAACGTTCCTCGCGGTCGGTGGCGACCGCCTGCGCCGTCTCGACCGGCCATAAGTACGACAAAGCGACGCCAGCCGCGAGGCCGGCCAGCAGCCATAGGGTTCGACGATCATTGCCTGTGTGTTGCACTCGGTCTCACTCCCGGGCCGCGCCCTGCTGAACTTCCAGTTGAGGCATCCGTAACAGTGACTCCATGTTACGGCGAGAATTTATCCTACTGTACGAAGGCCAGAACTGCCAGATCGAACCACTTTGTCGGCTCTTCGGAACTCGACGATTGTGGCAGTCGTGCGTGTACCACCACTGTACATTGCCCATTCCCCTTGAACCGTACAGACACCGGGGAAACGGCTTGACGCTGGGGGACCGACCTTCGGATAGTTGAGGACTTGTCCGGTCGACTTTCCATGATCAATTTCGCAAAGGTGCTCCGATGTCGTTCCGCAGGTTTTGGCCGTTATTCTCGCTGGGACTGGTCTTGCTAGTCATCGGTTCCAGCCTCGCAATGGGTCGTGATCCGCGCGTGATCAGGCTCAATATCGTGTTCGTCGATTTCTGCGATGGGCTCGATTTGCAGTTTCGTGACCGGCTGGGAATCGTTGGCCGTCACACCGGATGTGGCTTCAACGAGGTGGTGCGAGGCAACGAATTTACGACCGACGATGGCGAACAGGGTGTCAGCCTTCTGTACTTCGATCGAACGCTCGGTCGTCGTGTGCAGGTCGATGTCTTCCAGACCGGGTTCCGCGCGGGCAATTTTTACGTTTACGACGTGTTGCGGGGAGAACTGCTCCGTTTCGGAGACTGGGAGCCCGTACCCTAGGGGGGAGGGCTAAAGGGCAAGAGCTAAGTGCTAAGAGTCAAGGGCGAGGAGTGATTTGATTGGCTGCCATGGGGCTGGCCACTTTGAGTCCCGGCATCGTTTCGAGGTGATCTATCGCTGATGGGGTGCCTTGCGCCAACGAATGACAGTGCTGCGATTTGAGGGACTCGGGGGGGCTCAGAAAATCCTGAAAATTTGTCCTTGCCAAATTTTCTCCGCGTCGATACCCTCATGGCTAGTGGTGGTCTTGTCTCAACGCAAAGTGCCAAGGCAACGTTCGCCGTTCCTGTTCCGAACCAAGTCGTTTCCAGGCTTGGTCCGTTGCCGAAACAACGTTTCCCGCGAATTCACGCAGACATACTGATCTTTCCGTATTTCGGCCGATCTGCCACCTGACTTGTCTTTTTGAATGTATGCGAACGGCTGGATGTTGCATTGCTGGGCTGCTTTTGGACTGTTAGACCTTGGTCAAAATCCAGGGTGTCTTGTGGTCCGGTCTTCGTTGCCCATCCGCTTGCACTCTCTTTTCGCGGTGTGCCGCCGTGTTCCTGGTCGCTGTACCAACACTTCGTGGATTTTCCCTATGTGGTTATTCTTGAAGAGTTCGTGTGCGCCCCGGTCGCTGCGGGTGTGTTCGGTGTTTGACAGTCTGGCGGCGGAGACTCCGCTGCCACTGTGATCTGGAAATGGTTTGGCCGCTGTGGCCAAGCCTGTTTGTGTGGTTCGTCTCGCAGACCGGTTCGGTTGGACGTCGGGTTGGCCAGGACGAAGTGAGAAGTGTGAAGGATAGTCGATGGGAACGAAATTGTACGTGGGCAACCTGACCTACAGCACCACCAACGATGTGCTCGAGCAAATGTTTGCTCAGCACGGCGAAGTGCGCTCGGCTCAGGTGGTCATGGACCGCGAAACCGGCCGCTCCAAGGGCTTTGGTTTCGTCGAAATGGGTGACGAAGCCGGTGCTCAGGCCGCGATTGCTGGCCTCAACGGCCAAGACGTCGGTGGTCGCCAATTGACCGTGAACGAAGCCCGTCCGCGTGAAGAGCGTGGCGGTGGCGGTGGTTACGGCGGCGGTGGCGGCGGTCGTCGTAGTGGCGGCGGCGGTTACGGCGGTGGTGGCGGCGGCAGCTGCGGCGGTGGCGGCGGCGGTGACCGTGGTGGTTACGGCGGCGGCGGTGGCGGCAGCTACGGCGGTGGTGGCGGCGGCGGTCGTCGCGGCGGCGGATACTAATCCCCGACGGTCTGTCGGCTGACTCAGTCAAAGCCTGATCTGCGAACTGACCATTCCAACCGATGCTTGTGATTTCCAGCCGTGTGGCTTCGGATCTTGATCCGAGACCACACGGCTGTTGCATTTTCTGATCGCAGATCTCTTACCGTTCGTAGGCTCTTCTCACCAGAATTCGATGTTGAGCATATTCCGACGGATTCACATGGCTGGTCTCTTGTCCGGTGATCTTGAAAGTCACGGTCCCCTGCGGTGGAACGGTGAGCCACAAATTCTGATTGAGGGAGTCAACCAACTGGTCATTATGATCGAAGAAACTGACCTCCACCTCGCAACCGCCTAAGGTAAGCTCGCTGGTGTTCGTCAATTCTCCGATGACGACCGGAATTCTCTCCCCTTCTTTCTGACCAAAAAATACTTTGGAACCTTTGACCGAGACCTGCGACGAATGATTAATCTGCTGCCGCCGTTTCTTTAGATAATCCGGGAACACATCGAAGGCCATTACGACAAAGATGATAGCAACAAAGGCAACAAGCCCTCCTAGAAACCAAGGAAGAGCCGTGCGTCGCCAATCCTGATACGCATGACAATACGGACACTTGGCAGCGCGTCGGTCGATGGACTGAAAACAACAGTAACAGAGCTTGGACTCACTCGGGGCTGTTGACATCAAAGCACTCCGTTTCGGAGGTGGCTCGGTCATGGTGAGGGGTTGGGGGTGCGACGTACTGGCTGAGGAGTCGTCGGATCGCACTTGATCACAACGCCGGTTGCAAACGCGAATCAACAAGTCCGATTCGGAAGGGCTGGTCCATCAATTCGATTGCCATTCTCCTTCAAAGGGATCATCGTCGACTGTCGACTGTCGACTGTCGACTGTCGTCTGTTGGCTCGGGCGTAGGCAGGGCCGTCAGATACCGATACGTCATCCGCCACAAGATCGTTCCGAAGAGCGCGATCCACCCCAGGGACATGACCGCATACTCGGCCGCGATGATGAATTCGCTGGTCGTGCGGAGTGGGAACATCTGGCGGAAACCCAGCCCGCTGTAAGCCATCGTCGCGACGGTGATCGGGCCAAAGATCAGCCAGACGCCCAGCAGTCCCAGCAGGTGGGGATGCCGAAAGGCCCTGCGGACCACCTCGGCTTCCGTCCGAATCCGTGCGATGGGGTCGGTCGCCGCGAAACTGGTCAGCGGGGCATTGCACTGCTGGCAGAAGTGCTGTCGCGCGGAAATGGGCTCGAGACAACTCGGGCAGATCAGTGTTCTTCCGCGATGGCTGCGGGTGAATCGGGCATGTTCAGTTCTCCCGAATGATCCGGATCTCAGAAGGAGTGTTCAAAGACACGGTGGTTCGTTTTGCCAAGTGCTGAGTGCCCAGCGCCCAGTGGGAATACACAAAAGGCCGGGCATTACTGACACTTGGCACTTGCCACGACGTTTTACGGCCGACCATCAGTTAGAACGGTCACGCTACGGGATCGGATCATACCCGGCGAACTCTGCCGATTCTGCGGCAAATTCTGTCTGGGAAAGCGAAAACTCCTATGTGGACGCCTCTAAGCAGCTAGACTTCAGGAGTCAGGCAAGTTGCCGCATCACAAGCTGGGAAAGCCTTAGAGAGCTCGCTGGCTACCGGGAAGTTGCTGAAGCCGTGTGGCAATCTGTGCCGAGACTCACCGAGAACCCCCGTCGTTCGTAGAAGAGTCCGCGACCATGTCGAATCGTACAACCTGGTGGATTGGTGGAGTCGCGCTGGTGGCGGGGCTGTTGCTGGGCGTAGGATGGACCAGTTGGTCGACACCGTCGGTCCATGCCGATGGGGCCGGACCTACCGATCGTGAACTCGCAGAACTTTCGCGTGATACCGCGCAATTGCAGCAGGTCAGCCGCGTTCTCTCCCGCATCGCCAATACCGTCACCCCCGCCGTAGTCCATATTCAAAGTGAGCGCACTTCGCCAAACCGGGGGCGTGTCGAAGAAACGGGTTCGGGTGTGATCATCGCCGGAACGGTGAAGCCGGGGCTGTTTGTCGTGACGAATCGGCATGTCATCGAAGGGGCGGCGCTCTCCGATATTTTCATTCAGGTCGATGATGGTCGCGAACTGCATCCCGAGGAAGTTCTCAGTGATGCCGCGACCGATCTGGCGGTCCTGCGCATCAATGCCCCGGGGTTATCACCCGCCAAATGGGGCGACAGCAACGAGGTCGACATTGGACACCTCGTTCTGGCGATGGGGAGCCCGTTCGGCCTCAGTCGCTCGGTCACGCTGGGAATCATTTCCGCCAAAGGACGCCGCCAGTTGAAACTCGGTGCGGCCGATGTGTTGAATCAGGATTTCCTGCAGACCGACGCGGCGATCAACCCCGGCAACAGTGGCGGTCCTCTGGTCGATTTGCAGGGCCGGATCATCGGTATCAACACGGCGATTGCCTCCAGCAGTGGCGGCAACGAGGGTATCGGTTTCAGCATCCCCAGTAACCTCGCCCAGCGTGTGATGGAACAACTTATCGAACATGGTGTGGTGCGTCGGGCGTATCTCGGGGTGCGGCTTGACCCACAGTTTGATGCCGCTGCTGCCGGTCAGTTGAAACTCGACCGGGTGCGTGGTGCCCGTGTGACCCAGGTCTACCCGAATACTCCGGCGGCGAAAGCCCAGTTGCAGAACGACGATGTCGTGCTGTCTTTCGATGGCGTTGTCGTGCAGGATGAAAATCACCTGATCAATCTGGTCAGTCTGACACCGATCGGCAGGCAAGTGAAACTCAGCGTCTGGCGGGCGGGCAAAGCGATCACGCTGACGCTCATTCTGGCCGACCGCAACGACCTGCAACAGTCGAGTGAGGCACCGGTCGAGCCCGGCATGGGGGCCCCGATTCGCAAGATGGGTCTCACGGTGCATCCGCTCGATGGGGAGCTGGCCGACCAACTCGGTTATGACCCGACAACCAAGGGTCTGCTGATTCTCAAGGTAGAACCCCACAGCCAGCTTTCGGCGGAAGTTCAGGTCTACGATGTACTGGAAGAGGTCGCGCGGAAGCCGGTGCAGACGGTCAACGAGTTGGAAGCCACGCTCTCGGAAATGTCGGAATCTGAAAGTGTGCTCATTCGCGTCAGCCGCACGGCCGGGAAAACCCAGCGGCCACACCTCATCGTCTGGCATCAGTAGTTGGGTATAGGGCCAAGTGCTAAGTGCCAAGTGCTAAGTGAGAGCCACATACTTGTGGAATGTTGTGGGCCAGTTGTCGCTGGGCCTGTGTTGATCAGGCCGAGGGGAGCGTGCGGGCCACGTAATCGAGCACGCCGACGGCATCCACTTCGGTCAGCACTTCGATGTTGGGTCGCCACCGCGGTCGCGGGCGACGATCGAACAGCGTCATGCCGCGGGTGGTACGGCCTTCCGTTTCCACTTCGACGGCCATGTTCTCGCGCTGAAAGAACTGCGGCTGGGCCACGGCGGCAATCGCCACCAGATCGTTCAGCCACAGGCCTTCCATGCCCAGTTCCTCATGCTGACTGCGCAGGGCATAACCCAGAATCGATCGTAAAAAATGTCCGGTCATTCGGTCTTCATCGAACCGGATCTGCTGGACACGATCAAACGTGAGGATCGCTTTTCGGGCCAGATCGAGCGGGACCAGCGTTTTCGTGCTCGGGTACCGCAGCACATACCGCGCAGAGGTGGGATGATAGCCCACATTGAACTCCGCCGCGGGCGAGATGTCTCCCGGGCCCAGGCTGCCAGCCATCGACACCAAGCCTCCCAGCCGCATGGGGAATTCCGGGTCCAACTCGATGGCCAGGGCCACGGTGGTTAACGGCCCCAGCGTGATCAACGTGACTTCACCGGGATGCTCGCGCGTGGTTTCAATCATCAGTTTGGCGGCACTCCGCGGATGATGCAGTTCCGCATCCCCCACGGGCCAATCGCCCAGCCCCTGCGGCCCATGCAACCGCCGGTCGGTCTCGATATCTTCGGGAAATTCCCCCGCGAAGAGGACCGGGTCGGCCACCACCTCGGGAGAATCGGCGACTCCCAGCCGGGGATATTTGGGCGGGTCGATGGTTTCCAGCAGTGTGAAGAGATTGCGGCTGGCCTGTGTTGCCGAGACTCGTCCCGCGACGGCGGTTAACGCCACAACATCCAGTTCCGGATCATGCAAAGCCAGCGCGATGGCCAGCGCATCGCTGATACCGGGGTCGGCGTCGATCATCACTTTTTTGGGCACGGGTATGCACTCCCTTGTCTCAGTTCCCAATTCGATCCTATCGTGGTTTGGACCGTGAGCCAACTGGAATGTGTTCGCCGTTGCCGCGTGGAATGTTTTCTGGCAATCACAAGACAGTCGACGGGCCAGTTGATACGTTACCGGAGAGGTCTCGAGCGCGTTGAAACCCAATGAAGTCTGATCGCAGTCATGACGGAACTTTCCCATCTCCCCCTCGCCGGGATTGTTCTCTGTGGTGGGCAAAGCCGGCGAATGGGGCAACCCAAGTGCTGGTTGCCGTGGCAACAGACGTCGCTACTCAATTTTGTGGTGAGTCAACTGGCTCCGGTCTGCAAGCCTCTCGTCGTTGCCGCCTCCGCGGACCTCACCCTGCCGGACTTGTCGAGTCCGGTGATCGTGCAGCGCGATGCCCGAGCCTATCAAGGCCCGTTATCTGGACTGATCACCGGTTTTGCCGGCGTCCCCAGCGAATTCGAGTCAGCGATTGTCACGGCTTGCGATTTGCCGTTCCTGAGTTCGGCGGTGCTCCAGCGCCTGTCGACCCTCTGGACCACATGCCCAGCCGACGCGCTCATCTGTTCCGATGGCGTCCGTCGGCATCCCTTACTCGGAATCTATCGCCGTTCGGTCGTGGCCATCGCCGAACAGATGCTGGCGGAAGATCAGCGGCGGCTGCTCGATCTGTTGGAGCGGGTGAAGACAGCCGTTGTGCCTCCGGAAGAATTGCGAGCTGTGGATCGGGAACTGAGGTGCCTGAGAAATCTCAATTCGCTGGCTGACTATGCGGCGGCGCTTCAACAGGCGACGCAGAGTCCATAACGTGTGCCGTCCCTTGTCGTGAATCTTCCAGCAGCAGTTCGCGCAATTCCGAGACCAGGAACAACGAACCGGTAATGACAATCAGATCGGTCGGGTGGGCAAACTTCCGCGAGAGTTTCCAGGCCGAAACCGGATCCTGGGCCACATGCGATGGGCGGTCGAACGTTAATGCCAGATGCCGGCGCAACTCTTCCGGCGCGACCGCACGGGGGTTATCGACGAACTTGGTGAAAATCAGCGTGTCAAACTGTGGGCCGAGTTGGCGGATCAGTCCGCGGTAGTCCTTATCTTTGGAACACGCGAAGACCAGAATACGGCGCCGTGCCGGGAAGTCCTGCTCGATGGTCTGCATCAAGGCCTGTGCGGAGGCCCAGTTGTGGGCTGCGTCGAGAATCACGGTGGGTGATGTGCTCATCACTTCAATCCGGGCCGGCCAGGTCGTGGTTCTTAAACCGCGACGGACAACGTCTGGAGATGATATGGCATGGTCGGCAGGGAGTCGATCCAAAGTGGCCAATGCGATCGCGGCATTCTCGGCCTGATGTTCCCCCCGCAGCGGCACAGGCACGTTGTCCCACACCCGGTTCGGCGTGGTCACCCGCATAATTCGACGCGACTGGTCTTGCCAACTCCACTGGAAATCACGGTCAATCAGCCACAACTCCGCATTCCGTTCAGCACTCACCTGTTTCATCACCTCCACGGCATCGGGATGTCGACACCCGGAAACGACGGGAATGCCCGACTTGATAATGCCCGCCTTTTCCCCGGCGATCTCGCGGATGGTGCTGCCCAGAATATGCGTGTGATCGCGGCTGATATTGGTGATGACGGTGACCCACGGCTCGCAAAGATTGGTGGAATCGAGCCGCCCGCCCAGTCCGGTTTCCAGCACCGCAACCCCCGCGTGACGCTCCAGGAAGTAGATCCACGCCATCGCCGTGGCGATTTCAAAATAAGTGGGATGCATGCGGGCCGGTGAGCGGTCCATCTCGGCGATGAGGGGCTGCAACTGACGGACAAGTTCGACGACTTCGGCTGAGGTGGGAGCTTGACCGTCGACCTGCATCCGCTCTTCAAAACGCACGAGATGCGGAGATGTGAACAAGCCTGTGGTCCAACCGGCGGAGGTGAACACCGACGCGAGCATGCTGCAGACCGAGCCTTTGCCCTTGGTTCCCGCGACATGAATGGCCGGCACTTGCAGATGCGGATTGTGCAGGCCGCCAAGGAAGTGCCGCATGCGGTCCAACTTGAAGTCGTTGGCGGAATACGCCTCGGGCAGCGTGCGCTCGTAGTTGATGCGACCAAACAGAAACTCGATCGCCTGTTCATATGTCTCGACCAGAACCGTCATCCTCACGTCCCGCAAAACTGGCATGTCCCCGACCGAACGACCAGAAGATTCCCGATTCTAACAGGAACGGCCATGCAGGCGACAGCGGGCGTGTCGCGGTCATTGTCAGCGGTGATTTCAAGATCGGCAGCTTCTACGTGGTCGAGAGTCGAGAGTCGAGAGACGAAAGACCAGAGCTACTGACACGCGTGGAAGTGACTCAAGGCGAGCGAGGGGACGTAAGTCCCTTCCGTGATGGAATGCGAGTTTTCAGCAATAATCACCGGGGGGAGTCACCTCCCCCCGCTCGCCAGACTTTAGCCACTTCGACGCGGATCAGTAAGCAAAATGCCTGGCTGACAGCGATTTTCTGGCTCTCGTCTCTGGACCCTCGTCTCTTGATCGTCCACCGCATCCACTCGGCTGCAACACAGCGCTGGCCCGCGATCGCCCTAGTGTCGCCCTTGGCGCATGCCGCCCGATGCCGCATGATGCCTGTGTTGCCACTCGAATGCTGGGTGCTCGCCCGTGGGCGATGGCCCGACGAGTCTTTTTCCGCGGTTTCTCGGTGAACCAGCCATGTCAACGATTCAAATCTACCTGCGCCAGATGGATTTTCAGCGGACCCGCACGCTAGCCACATTAGACGAAGTGGCCAAGCAGGCCGATCCCGTGCGAGCCCTGGGCTTTCGACCAGGCCCCGGGCGGGCACATATCGCCTGGCAGATTACGCATGTGGGCATCACCGAAGAGTTGTTCGCCACCGAGCGACTGTTCGGAAGAACTCCGGCGTACAGCGATCTGGTCCCGCGTTTCAAAGGGGGCAGCACTCCCGATGACGATCTGCCTTCGTTCGATCTGATTCGCGAGATTCTGACCGAATCGCGGACCCACATCCGCAATGCCCTCGGCAGTTTCACCGATCAGGATCTGGACGTCATTCCCGAATGCTTTCGCGAACGGGGCTGGACTCTCGAACGCATATTGCAAGTCCTCTGCTGGCATGAGGCCCATCATCAGGGACAGGCGCATATCACCTTGAACTTGTGGAAGGCGCTCCATCCGGCGACCTGATTTTGGTCGAGGTATAGCCAGAATTCGATGGTCCTTCCTGACACAATTTCGTGGGTAGTGTTCGATGCCGTGGGGACGGTGATCACGCCGCAACCTACCGTCTCCGCAGCCTACTGGAGCATCGGTCAGCGGTGGGGATCTCAACTCGATTGCGAGACGGTACGGGCCCGGTTTCGCGTGGCGTTTACCGCCAGTGAAACGGCGTGCTTTCCCGCGAACCGCCGTGGCCAGACATCGGAAGCCGAAGAGTGGTCGCGTTGGCAATGGATCGTGTCCGAAGCCTTGCCAGACGTACAAGACCCGGAGGCCTGCTTTCAGGAACTCTGGGAGCATTTCGCTCGGCCTCAACACTGGACGATCTATCCGGAAGTCCCCGCCGTGATCGCCGAATTGCAGCGGCGCGGCTATCGCTGCGCGATCGCTTCCAATTTTGATGCCCGCTTACATGGACTGCTCGAAACACAGCCCGTGTTGTCCACATGCCTGCCGCGACTGGTCTCATCGGAAGTCGGTTATCGCAAGCCGGCGACCGGGTTCTATCGAGAGGTCTTGTCTCGCTGTGACGCACTCCCGCACCAGGTGCTGATGGTTGGCGATGACCTGGCTGCCGATGTCACTGCCCCCCGCGAACTAGGCCTGTCCGCCTTGTGGTTGAACCGCCCACAGGCCGATCCGCCCGCCCTCTCATCTCTGGTTGGACTGCTGGATCTGTTGCCGCCGCGCGAGCTGCGTTGATGATGTCGCTGGCGGGCATCAGGGAGTGCGCTTGATGACTACAATGGTGGTGTCGTCGGGCGGCAGTCGTTGTCCATGAAACTGTGTGACATCGCGACCAATGCGGGCCACGATTTCCTCGGCGGGCAAGTGGCTATGTTCTGCGATCAATTGTTCCAGTCGGTGTTGTCCGTACATCACGTCGTCGGCGTTTCGTACCTCGATCACGCCGTCGGTCCCCAGCACCAGAATGTCTCCCGGGTCGAGTTGACTGTGACTGTAAGGTGTGGGCCAGGTGATGGTCGGAAACCCCAGCGGTACCGTCGTCGGTGAAAAGCGATGCACCTGCTGCTTCGCGCGATGGTAACAGAAGGCCGGTGCATGGCCCGCGTTGGCCCACTCGATGGCATGCGTCCGGGGATCGAGCACCACATAACAGCAGGTGACGAAACGACTGTTCTGCAAGTCGGGAGTGATGCTGTCGCGCAAGGTTTCGATGAACGGTTCCGCCGCGGAAACCGTCCGTGCCAGCACATGGGCCATCGCCCGCAATGTGGCCATGATCAATGCCGCGGCGAGCCCATGCCCGCTGACATCGCCCACCGTGAAGCCCCAGCGACCATCGGGCAGCGGCAGCCAGTCGTAATAATCACCGCTGACGAACTCCGCCGGTTGCCACCACGAAGCGACTTCGTAACCGGGAATCTCGGGCCAGGCGGTCGGCAGGAAGGTCGCCTGAATGCGATGTCCCATTTCAAGGGCTTGCCGCATCTCGATCGCTTGCCGGGCTTCTTCTTCCAGTCGTCGCCGTTCGAGGGCCACCGCGACGTGTGCCGCAAACGCCTGGACCAACTGTTCATCCAGCGGCGAGAACCGATCATGCTTGTTGAGCAACTGCAACACGCCGAGCAAGCGTTGGTCGTTGGCGAGCACGGGTGTCGCCAGAATGTTGCGCGTGCGGAAGCCCGTCCGCCTATCGACACTCGAATCCCAGCGCGGATCTTCCGCCGGAATCGGGACCGACAGCAACTGTTTCTCCTGGGCGACCCAACCGACGATCCCCTGCGATAACGGAAAGCGAATCTCCGAGATTTCCAGTTCGGTCACGACGCGGGTGTAAAGTTGCTGCCGTGATTCATCATGTATGAACAGGCTGGCCCGCTCACAGCCGACGGCCTGACAGACACCCGTGGTTGCGATCCGCAGAATCTGGTCGAGTTCCCGTTCCGAACCGAGTTCGAGGGCAATCTCCAAGAGGCGCGCCAAAGCCTCGGTGGGTGCGTCATCGTTCTCAATGGTCTCCCAGGCCGACATCGACACGCTCTCAACTCTTGGCAGGTTCCGCGGAATCCGACCAGCGGACAGGAGGGGCATAGCAGGGTCTCGACAGCGAGTCTCCGCGCTCTCGATCAGACTGCCACGTTGGCGTTCACATGTCGAGCGCGAGCGGTGCGGCTTCTGTCTCACGGTGTCCGATCCGCTGATCGATCCAGGCCGGATCCACAAACCGCCGGAGAAACCAACGCAAAGCCTGTTCCACGGCGAGACGCGTCTCTGGGGTGGGTGTGGACGTCCACTCGATGCCACTCGCCATCAACCGGCACGGCCACTGATGTTTGTCCACCAGCACCTGAAAGCGATCGAGCAACCGCCGCGACCAGACGAGGCCGTACAACGTCACAAAGTCTTGCCACACGCGGTTTACTCCGTCATCGGCCCGACTGCAAATGCTGAGAATACTCAGGGCCAACCGGGCACTCATACCGAGCAGTATCGTGGAGACGTGTTGATAGAGAGTGATTTCTTCAGCGTTCCAGTCTGGTAAACGTGACAACGAGATTTGTAAGACCAACAACGCCAACCCGGCAAACAGGGCGGGAAGCGACAACCGCGTCCCCATGAAATTGCCGTAGCCCATCACGATCACCAGTCCGTACACCAGGACCGACGCGGTTTCCAGCTCCAGCGGTTTCGCTCCCCGGGTGAGAAAACCAACATTGATCACCGGCCAACTGAGCACCACGAGCAACGGCAACAGGACGAACATCGGCCAGGCACGACACGTCGGCCGCCGCGCTCCCAACACGGCAATGGGTGGCAACGTACTGGTCATCGCAAGCGTGGCGTACAGATAGTCGCGATGGATCCACGAGGAATCGATCCACTCCGAGACAGCCGTGATCACGCCGGTAACGACCGCGAGCAGCCACCACGGACGCACGGTGGTCACCGTGGTTCCGGCCACCATCCGCCACGCCAATCCCGTCTGGATGAGTAGCCATGCCCAGACAATCGCATTCAACACCGCCAGCAATGTGTCCTCCCCAACCCGTCGGTTCTCGCATCCCACGATTCGATCCCTTATGATAACCGAACACCAAGGAATTCACTCATGGCTCAGTGCGAACAAGGTTATCTCTGCGACGTCTGCGGCGACGAGGTCGAAGACATCACCGGCAGCGACCTGTACCTGCGGTACGTCACCGGCGAAGTCCCGGCCCGTGTGTTGATGACCGCGAAAGAACGCCACCTCCGCTGCAATCCCACGCTATCGCAATTCATCGTCGATCCCGCATTTGAACCCGTGGTCGTCGATGGGCCCTTCGGCAAACGGCATCTCGACCCGGCCGACGTCGCCCGGCGCGAAGACCTCGTCACAAGAGGCTGGAGGCGGTTACAAGAAGTACGGGGGTTGGGAATTCCGATTTCGGAGTATCCGCTGGATGAAGTAAAACCCAAATCACAAGAGCCAAATCCCAAGGAAATCCCAAGGTCTCAAGTTCCAACTCCATCAGTTCCGTAAACACTTTCGTAGTTGTCAGTTGAGATTTTCTTGGGATTTGTTGTTTGAATTTTGGATCTTTCCTGATGCCACCTGGCCTTTGGCCTAACACCGTTGAAACGCAGCAACTCCTCGCGAGCGCCGGGCAGGGGAACGGTGCCGCCGTGAATGATCTGCTCGAGCGGCATCGCGAATCGCTGCGGAAAATGGTGCGGGTGCGGCTCGACCGGGCGATGGCCCGCCGCGTCGATGCCAGCGACATCGTGCAGGACGTACTCATCGAAGCCAATCAGCGACTTAGCGATTATCTCGCCGATCCCCGCTTGCCGTTTCATCTCTGGCTGCGGCATCTCGCCAAAGACCGCATCATCGATATGCACCGCCAGCATCGCGGGGCCAAACGCCGTAGTCTCGACCGCGAACAACCCTTGGCGGCGGCGTCCAACGGCGAACACTCCGCGTTCGATCTCGCCCAGCAACTGGCGGCGAGCGAACTCACCCCGGCCGCCGAAAACATCCGCCGCGAACTGGAGCAACGTTTCCTGGTCGCGGTCGATCAGTTGGAAGAGGACGACCGGGATATCATTCTGATGCGGCACTACGAACAACTGGGCAACACCGAGGCCGCGACGGCGCTGGGACTATCCCCCGCTGCCGCCGGCATGCGCCACCTGCGGGCCCTACGGAAACTCCGCACGATCCTCGGCGAACGCCCGTCGCTCACCGGCAACGAATCCCTCACCCCTTAGCCGCGAGGCAAAGCCGAGCGCTGCGTTGAACGTCGACATTAATTAATCTCATCGAGGAATTGCCATGAAAGGTCGTGGACTTCTGCAACGTCAGGTCATTGAGGCTTGGCGCCAAACGATTGCGGATGATTACGGGCGAATCAATTCAGAGCGTAGTCTACAAGCAGCTTTTTGGGGACGTTTGAATTCTGCGATGTCAAACAATAGGCTGATTTTGATAGAGCCGAGAATAACACTAAAATCTATTCCCAACACTTATGTTATTCCTGACATCGTGATCTGCAACTCAAGGACAGTTATCGGAGTAATTGAATTGAAGTACCAGCCAAGGGTGGCGCCGAGATTCAATAAAGACATTGATACGTTATCTGGCCTTGTCGAACCAAATGTTCCGGTTGAGATCCAGAATGTGCGGTACAAGGGTGATAGCCCACCGAAGCAACAGTACGTTTTTTCTCCAAATGTTCTAATTGCCTGGGGTGGTGTCTACAGCGGTGAACATGCGTTGGATGTGGTTTCTCATGGGATATCTGGATCACTAAATGACAGTGTGAAGATTCGTTTTCTTGAACTGCATGCGGCTACAAATCACGGGGGTACTCCAGAAGTCGTGATTCGTATGAATGGTCGAATTCGGCGTTGAATGATGATTTCCTCGATCTCACTTTGTGCCCAGCGCTCGGCGTTGCCTCGCGGCTAAGGAAAAATACGATCCACCATGACCTCACCCGCTGAAATGCCCACTCTCACGCCCGATGCCGATTCGCTGCTCATTGAGATCATCGAAGATCTGCTTGCGCAGTCGCGCGATGGCCGCATGCCTGATCTGGATGGCGTGATTCGGCAGTATCCGCAACTCGAACAGGAGATTCGCGAACTCTGGGCGACGATGATGATCGCCGAGGACTTCGCCAGCTTTCATGGCGAACTCGATCCGCTCATTGGCGGCGAGGAACCGTCGGGGAGCGGTTCGTTGCAGGTCTTCCCGCGGGACTTCGCTGATTTCACGTTGCTGGATGAGATCGGCCGGGGAGGCATGGGCATCGTCTACAAGGCCCGGCAGCACAGTCCCGACCGCATCGTAGCGCTCAAAATGATCTTGCGGGGTGATGTCGCGACGGCGGTCGATCTGGCCCGCTTTCGTGCCGAAGCCGAAGCCGCCGCGAAGGTGCTGCATCCGCATATTGTACCAGTGTATGAAGTCGGCGAGCACGATGGCCGTCCGTACTTCAGCATGAAACTCATCGAGGGGACCACGCTGGCCCGCCGGTTGGCCGATGGTCCGTTACCGTCACGGCAAGCCGCCGAGATGTTGATCCCCGTCTGCCGGGCCATCGCCGATGCCCATCGTCGCGGCGTGCTGCATCGAGATTTGAAGCCGTCAAACGTTCTCATCGACCGTGAAGGCCGCACGTATGTCACCGACTTCGGATTAGCGAAACGCATTTCCACCGATAATGCCGACGCTTCCTTGTCGGGCAGCCTCACGCAAAGCGGAGCGATTCTGGGGACACCGGGGTACATGGCTCCGGAACAGGCGGCCGGACGACGCGGCGAAGTCAGCCCGCTGACCGATGTTTATGCCCTCGGCGCGATTCTGTACGCGATGCTCACCGGGCGACCGCCGTTTCAGGCGGCCAGTGCGCTCGATACCGTGCTGATGGTGCTCGAACAGGAACCGTTGCCGCCGCGGATGCTGAACCCCAAGGCCGACAGTGATCTGGAGATGATCACGCTGAAGGCGTTGCAGAAACCGGCCGACTTGCGGTACCGCGATGCCGATGCCCTGGCGGATGATTTGCAGGCCTACCTCGCGAATGAGCCGATCGCCGCCCGCAGTTCGCACTTCTCGCAGATCATCACGCTGGCCTTTCGGGAAACGCATCACGCGTCGATATTGGAGAACTGGGGGCTGTTATGGATGTGGCACAGCGTGGTGGTCTTCATCCTCTGCGTGATCACGAACATCATCTACTCTCAGGGGGTGGATCAACGCTGGCCTTTCGTGGCACTGTGGGGCTGCGGCGTCGGTACCTGGGCGGCGATCTTCTGGGAACTGCGACGGCGATCGGGGCCGATCACGTTTGTCGAACGGCAGATCGCCCATGTGTGGGCTGGCAGCACGATCGCCAGTACGCTGCTCTACGGATTGGAATGGATGCTCGACCTGCCCGTGCTGACGTTGTCGCCGGTGCTGGCCCTCATCGCGGGGAGCGTCTTTCTCGTGAAAGCCGGCATTCTGTCGGGTAAGTTCTACATCCAGTCGGCCGTGCTCTATGCGACCTCGTTCGCGATGGCGTTGTTGCATCGCACCCCCGGCTGGGACTGCGGCCTGACCCTGTTCGGCTTCGTGATGGGCCTCTGCTTCGCGTTACCCGGTTGGAAGTACTGGAAGCAACGGCAAGCCGCTGGCAACTAACCAGCCCGCAGCGCCAACCAGGGTTGTGTCCGAATGTCGATGGAAATCGTGAATTCCAAACCGTGAACAAGTGGTTGGTCGATCGAGAGTCGATCGAGATTTGTACAATGAATCACCCCATCTCACTGCATTTGGAGCATGTGGAGACATCTTTGCCGATCTCGCATTTTCGCCTGACGATGGCAAATGAATCATCCTTACGACTCCTTTTTCCCTATCCGAGTTGCACTCATTTGCATTTCGGAGATAAAGAGACCCACCAGGAATCTGCTTGGTGGGTCGCATCTACGCAGAGTACTGATTGGCTGGGCTTAACTTTGAATGCCGGTGAGTGTCGCTCGCTGGAATTGTTCGTGAGAGCGAAAGCCTGGGAATACACAAAAACTTCCTCGATCAATGTCCGTGAGGACTGGGACGCCTGGCGGTGGTGTGTTGATCTGCGTGCGTCAGAGTATCTGGTGTGGTACCAGCTATCTGTCGATGAGAAAACATACTTCTGTGGCAATTCTCACTATCGCTGGCCCGATCTCTTACGCGAAGCGGATGATCGGCAGGCAACTCTCTGGTCAGGCGACGTGCTGTCCAATCGAGTTCACTATTACTACAGCGGCCATCCACAAAGGTAGTATGACTCCGTTCATGGAGAGAAGAAGGCAGGAGATTCTCAGCCACAAAAAAGCACAAAAGACGCAAAAAATGGAATCTTCAGTAGCCGCGAGGCAACTCCGAGCGATCGACTTGATGTATGTCGAATGACGAAATCCGAATGTCGAAATAAAGGCCCGTGTCATGACGCTACCAACAGCCTCCGAAATCAACGTCTATGACACGCTCGACGAGCGGGAGGCTTGCAAGAACTACCTCGGCAAGTCGGTGGAAGAAGTTCGACAGATGCTCGCTTCGGGGATCGGCAACTATTGGGAAGATTTGGCGTGGATGGGCCCGAATGCGTTTCATTTCTATTTACCGATTGTGATTGAGGCTGTGCGAATAGCGATCGATAAGTCCGAATCTGATCATCTCGGTGAATTCCTCACGCTCGTGGAATGCCGGATCGTTCTCGATTCTGACTCACTTCTCCCCTGTGCCAGCGAATTGATTGATGTCTGTCAGGAGATGGCGGCAAGTCTGCCTCGGTTGGATCCCGAAGAAGTCGAGATGGACAATTTACCGAGACGGATTACGGAGGTCGTCTCTAAACTCGACGCTATGCGGTAAATGAGAGTCACACGCCAGTTGGCAGTCTGACGAATTTATCCCTTAGCCCTGAACCCTCAACCCTTAGCCTTCCGCAACCACGCCAGCGTGAACGCCAGCGAATTCAACCGCGTGTCAGTCGTATCAGCACGGGACATGAAGACCACCGGGGCCGAGGTGCCGACGAGGACGCCGCCGAAGCGGCAGTCGGCGGTGTACATGATCGCCTTCACCGTCAGGTTCGCCGCCTGCAAACTGGGAAAGAGCATGGCGTCCGCGGCGCCGATGACCGACCCGGCGAGTTGCTTCTTTTCCCCGGCGTCGCTCGCATACGCAAGATCGAACGACAACGGCCCCTGCACGATGCAACCGGTGATCTCGCCTGTTTCGTTGAGTCGTTGCAACTCGGCGGCTTCAAGCGTGTCGGGCATGGCGTCGCTGGTTTTTTCGCTGGCCGCCATCACGGCGATCAGTGGCACAGACATTCCTGTCTGTGTTCCTGCCGGTGCTGCACAGACAGGAATGTCTGTGCTCCTGTTGTAGGAATGGGATTCGCTGAGGGCCGTGGCGACACTGACGAGGCTTTGCAGTAGATCGCGTTTCTGTTCGAGCGTGGGTTGAATGGTGATGCCCGTGTCGGTGAGCAGAAACCGCCGTTGATCGCGCGGGATTTCCATCAGCACCACCTGACCGATGACGCGACCGGTGCGGAGCCCCGTCTCGCGCGACAGCACGGCTTTCATGAGGGCCGGGGTCGCGATCTGGCCTTTCATCAGCAATGCCGCCCGACCTGCTTTGACTTCCGCGACGGCGGCGGCTGCGGGGTCAGCGGTATCCAGAATCGTGATGGCGGAGATGTCGAGTTGATGATCGCTGGCCAGCGTCTCAATCTCGCCGCGCGATCCCGTGACAAACGGCTTCACCCAGCCCCGTCCGGATGCAATGACCAGCGCTTCCAACACCGTGCGATCCGCCCCGCCAGCAGCGATGACGGGAACCGGTTCCGCCGTGCGGTCGGCCTGGGTGTACAACGCATCGAAACTCAGCAGACTCATCGGTCGTCCATTCCTCAGCGAGCGGCGGGCGTGAGCCCGCTGATTGAGTGTGAGAGTCACAGAGTATCAAAGAGACCAACGGATGAGTACGGCGGCGTCTCGATCCATCCAGCGTCCATTCAGGGGGCTCACGCCCCCCGCTCGCGAAGCGCCCGTAGTGACAAGAACTCGAACACCAGATTCGCGGCCAGAATCGCCGTGATGCCCGCGTGATCATACGGCGGCGAGACCTCGACGAGATCAAACCCGACAGTGTTGACCGACTTGAGACCGCGAACGAGTTGCAGGATTTCATAACTCGTCAGCCCGCCGACTTCAGGTGTCCCCGTGCCCGGTGCGAACGCAGGGTCGACACAGTCGATATCCAACGTCACATAGCACGGTCGGTTACCGATACGCTGCGTGATTTCTTCGAGCACCGACGACATGGTCCGCGTGCGGAATTCTTCGAGTGTGATCATCCGGGCACCGAGATTCACGGCGTCGATGTAATCCTGCGGACTCCCCGTTGGACCCCGGATACCGATCTGGATGTAGGCATCTCGGTCGATCAATCCCGCTTCCAGGGCCCGGATGAAGGGCGTGCCGTGGCTGAGCGGTTGGCCGAGGTATTCATAGTCCCACGTATCGGGATGGGCATCAAAATGGACCACGGCGAGCGGGCCATGCTTCGCGGCATGGGCTTTCAACAGCGGCAGCGAGATCGAATGATCGCCGCCGAGCGTGATCAATGTGGCCTGTTGATCGAGGACTGCTGTCGCAGCGGCTTCGATCGCATCATGCGTCGCGAGAATGCTCGGTGGCACGACCGCGACATCGCCCAGATCGACCAGCTTCAGGGCCTCAAAGGGATTGACCTGCTGGACGTTGTTGTAGCCCCACAACAGCAGCGACTGCTCCCGAATGGCTCGCGGCCCGAACCGCGTACCACTGCGGTTGGATGTGGAACTATCATACGGCACGCCCAGAATCGCGGTATCAAACCCGGCCGCCGATGTGACATGCGGCGCCCGTCCGAAGGTCGCGATGCCAGAGAATGGAGCGGGGGGCAATAGGGATGTCATGAGGGCTAGGCCTTAATGCTCTGTATCACCTCATCGGCGGGACTCGCCTTGCTGGCTCCGGCCAGAAAACTTTGCCACCGATCCTCGGCTTCATTCAACCACGCCTCTTTAATGTGCTGATCCACAGCTTCAGGAAGACTGCGCAGAATTTGACCGGCGAGCAGCAATCGCTCGGCCACCGGCAAGTTCAGAACTTGCAGTGTCAGTTCATCGATGGTCGTGGACATTGGCACCCTCCGGTCGTTGTGAAGACCTATGAGGAACCCATGTTATCACAAAAACGCCCGGGGATGGCGATCCCCGGGCTTCTAAAAAGACGTTCATCGATTGATGAAAGGCCCGCCACACGGCGGTGGCGGCTTTTCACCATCAACTCTCAACCATCCACCTTACACCGTGACGTCGATCTCATAGCCCTTGCGTTGTTCCCGCGCGAGCCATTGATTCGCATCGGCGTCATCCACGATCATTTCCTTCTCGGAATCCCATTGGATTTTGCGACCCAACCGGATCGCGATGTTCGCGAGGTGGCAGGTGGTCATCGCGCGGTGATGCGAGTAGACATCGGAAATCGGGTCGGTGCGATCGGCGATGCACTCGAAGAAGTTGGCCATGTGGTTGCCGGGTTTTTTGCCCTTGTACAACTGCATGATACGTTCTTCGGTGATGGGGTTGTCCTTCAGGTCTTCCGCCGGCTTGCCCTTCATCGAACCGCGGCTGACATGGAAGCGGCCTTCGGTCCCCTCAAACAGGATGCCGTTGCCATCCTGCGAATCGCTGACGATGTGCATTTCGACATCGTTCGGGCACATCACGGTGACATCAAACTTGGTCGCCGTGTTGTAGCAGTCATCGCGTTGCGGCACACCATTTTTGTACTCGCAAGGATGTTCGGCGGTCCCTTCGACCGTCAACGGGCCGGTTTCATCGATGCCCAGCGCCCACGAGGCAATGTCGACATGGTGGGCACCCCAGTCGGTCATCTTCCCGCCAGAATATTCGTACCACCAGCGGAATTCATAATGCACGCGGCTGTGGGGGTACTTGCCGCCCGAGGGTTTGCTGCGGTAGGTGACCATCGGGGCTTGGCCGAGCCACATGTCCCAGTTGAGTTCCGCGGGGACCGGAGCTTCCGGGATCTCGGTGGCGGAGGGGGCTCCACCGATGTTGCAGATCACTCTCTTCACTTGGCCGATGCGGCCATCTTTGATCATGGCGACAGCCTGCAGGAACCGCAGACCCATTTCGCTACGCTGTTGCGTACCCACCTGGAAGACCCGCTTGGTCTCCTGCAAGACTTTGCGAATCTGCTTGCCTTCATGAATGGTGAGCGTCAGGGGCTTTTCGCAGTAAACGTCTTTCCCCGCGCGTAAGGCCTCGATGGCGATTTTCGAGTGCCAATGGTCGGGCGTGACGATGGTGACGACATCGATATCTTTGCGTTCGAGCACGGCGCGATAATCTTCGTACATCGCGACGTCGATCGTCTTGCCCTTCTTTTCAGCCGACTCCAGAGCCTTGGCCTTGCCCTTTTCGACATGCTGCTTATCGACATCGCAGACGGCGACGCAATCGGCGTGCTGCATGGCTTGCGGGCCGACCCCGTCCCAGCGGTCGCCATTCCCGATGCACCCCAACACGTGCTGGCCGTTCACCAGATTGTAACCGAGGGCGCGGTTTTGTGCCGAAGTGTACCAGTAGGGCAGCGTGGCTCCGGCGAGGGCCGCGGTTGTTTTCAAGAAAGTCCGACGAGTGGAGCGTGTGGCCATCGATGTCGTCCCAGAAATGTTGGTCTGAATGGAGAGTTGTGGGCAACGGAAGAATTTGTTCAGGGCCGAGTAGCCCCGAATCAATCAGCAATCGTCGTTGCATCGAGGTCTTTGTACACTGAGAGGCAACCCAGCGGCAAGGGACAGGCACGCAACGCCATAGGAAAGATCCCTCGATGTGTAACGAAAAGGAAAGCTCAGACATGTCGCAAGAAGTCAGCAAGGATACGGTTTATCGTGAAATGTACACGGAAATGCGGAGATTCCGCGATTATCAGTTCACAAGTTCCATGTGGTACACATTGCAGTTGATTGCCATCGAAGCCGGACTTATCAGTTCCAAATACGACAATAAGTGGTGCGACCTTGAGAAGGCACTTTCAAATTGCTGCTGTCTGAAACTGTTGGTAGCACTGGTAGCAATCGTTATTGCTACGATTGCTAGTTTCTTGATCTGGTATTCGCATTCGCGCTACGAAGCAATTCGTGCTGCGACTGACAAGTACCTCGAACCTTCATGGAAGGGATCGACCGAAGACCTACGGGATACCAAAAGACAGTTGGTTTGTGAACAAAAATCTTCAAATTTCAACCAACTGATGAAATGCACGCTTGAGACGTCCAAGTGGCAGATTTTGGGATGCCGCGGGCGACTTCAGCCCCACTGGGTGTACATAGGAACTGTCTGGACGTTGTTCGCAACTATCCTGGTTACGATCTTCTGTTATTGAGGTGGTAATAGTTGTTTGTGATTGCCAAATGCTTTCGGAACGGTTGATTTCCAAGCCATTTCACGGACACTGTGGGCACCGTCGCTCGCGGACCAATGCCCTGGGATTGCGGTTCCCCGGGTCGCATAGAGCCAACCGACAAAACCGGTTGCGGAACTCGGAAATCGCTGTCGTTGCAGTGAACGGGTCGATCCCGCAGTGGTTTTGTCGGAATGCACTTAGGGAAAACCAATGCCTGTGGGAAATGCGTTAATCGGACAGTCGGGTGGGCCGACGTCTGTCATCAATTCGTCTCTAGCGGGTGTCGTTGACGCCGCCGGGAAAGCGAAATCCATCGGCCGGGTGTTCGGCATGCGGTTCGGCATCGAAGGGGTGTTGAACGATTTTCTGATCGACCTGGGGGCGGAATCGGCCGAGGTCCGCAAAGGACTGCGTCACACGCCCGGCAGCGCGCTCGGTTCCAGCCGATTGAAGCTGAAGGACGAGCATTTCCCCACGATCATGAAGCAACTGAAGAAGTACAACATTCGCTACTTCTTCATGTGCGGCGGCAACGATACGATGGACACCATTCACCGCGTGGTGGAATATGCCAACGCGAATGGTCACGAGATGGTCGGCATCGGCGTGCCCAAGACGGTCGACAACGATCTCTATGGGACCGATCACACGCCAGGCTATCCGAGCGCGGCCCGGTATGTCGCCTTGAGCGTCTTGCAGGCGGGTGTCCTCGCCCGTGACATGCAGAAGGTCGACCAGTTCGTGGTCTTTCAGACGATTGGTCGCAGTGCTGGTTGGTTGCCCGCGGCCGCCGCGGCGGTGCGGAGTGCGACCTCGGCCCCGCATATTCTGTTGCTGCCGGAACGCAAGTTCGATCGCGACAGCTTTTTGCAGGCGGTGGCCGTTGCGCAGAAGAAGCATGGTTTTGTGTCGATCGTGTGTGGCGAAGGCATCACCAATGCCGACGGTTCGCCCGTGAGTGCATCGACCACGCGGGACAAATTCGGCAACGTTGAGTTCGGGGCGATGGGAGGGACCAGCGTGGCGATCACGCTGCATCAGATGCTCTCGAAAGAGTTCGGCTGGCGGGGCGAGTTCCAGGTGACGGAATCGCTGCCGATGTCGGCCGCCGATCGGGGTGTCAAACTCGATTTCCTCGAAGCCTATGCCTGCGGACAGCAAGCCGTGAAGCTGGCACTCAAGGGCGAAGGGGGCGTGATGGTGACGATGCAACGCACCAATAAATCCAGCGAGCCCTACCGCATGGAGTTCGGCACGATTGCGCTGAAAGAAGTCGCCAACCACGAACGCCCACTGCCGGAGAACTTCATCAGCAAAGAGGGTTATGATGTGACGAAGGCGTTCGTGAATTACGTGACACCGCTGTTGGGCGACATTCCGGAGTACGTGTCGCTGTCGGGCAAACGCGCCAAGCCCTAACGGCGAGCGGGGGGCGTGAGCCCCCTGAATGCGTTCGCAATCGCTCTTGAAATTCGTCAGTTACACGGCAGATCACGACAGAAATTGCCGTGCCGTCCGTAAACAATCAGGGGGCTCACGCCCCCCCCGCTCGCTGGAAACACCAATGCAAACCAATACCGCTCCTTACTCGCAATACGGCCTGGTGCAGGACATGTGTGCGGTGCCAGATGTGATCCGCAACTTTGATCCAACCGTGGTGCAGTCGCTCGTCGAACCGATCAAGGCAGCAGGCAAGCTCTTCCTGACGGGCGAAGGGTCGAGCCGCTTGTTCCCCGGTAAGGCGGCGATCATGCACAGCCGTCGTCAAGGCTGGCCGCTGGTGCTGCATACCGAGGCGGGTCGTCAGTCGCAGGAATATCCGCTGGCGGACTGGGCGGTGCTGGGGATGTCGAATTCCGGTCGCACCGCGGAAGTTATTCGCCTGTTCCACATGTTGAAAGATGGCGGCCATAAGCGACTCTTCTCGCTGACCGCGCTCGCCCAGTCGACGTTGGAGGGACTGGCTCATCAAGGCTTCGTGTTGAAGTGTGGCAAGGAAGGGGCCGTCGCGGCGACCAAGAGCGTCATCGAGCAGGCCCTCTTCTGCCGGGCTCTGGTGGAAGCCGTGAATGGATCCACCGACTTCGCCAGCAAACTGCCGAAGCTGGCGAGTGCCGTCGAAACTGCACTCACCATGCCGCTGGATACCGAGTGGATCGACAAGCTCGCGAACGCCGGGACCATCTATTTTGCGGGTCGCAACGATGGGGTCGCGGAAGAACTCGCCCTGAAGACGAACGAAATCACCCGCAAACGGAGTGACTTCCTCGAAGGAACTTACGCGGTTCACGGCATCGAAGAGATTATGACCGCGGACGACGTGGTGATCTGGATCGATCCGTATATCGAATCGGAACAGAAGTTCCACGATTGCCTGGTGCAGGGTGTCGGCCTGACCGTGATCGCGGTGGCAACGCGGCCCACCAAGTTTCCCACGATCATGATTCCCGATGCGGGCGACCTGAACAGCTTCGTGCAACTGTGTGCCGGGTGGAACATCCTCGTCGAAATCGGCATGAAGCTGGGCATCAACGTCGATAAGCCGCAACGCGCCCGCAAAGTGGGCAACGAGTTCACCGGTTGATTGTTTTTAGCCGCGAGGCGCAGCAGAGCGCTGGGTGGATCGAGCGCAGCGCCCGGCTGCGCCTTGCGGCTAACGATGCGACGATCTATGCGACGATGCGTAACTGCGGCGGTTGACCGCTGGTTTCACTGGAACCGGTGAAGATCTCGCGGGTGATCAGCACGCAGAGGTGACCCATGACCCAGCCGACTGCGGCCCCGGCGAAGACATCGCTGGGGAAGTGGGCCGAACTTTGAACGCGGTGGAACCCCACCAGCGTTGCCAGCGTGAAGAACCACCAGCGACCTCGCGGGTAGATCGCGGCGAGCGCCACGGCGAATCCGAAGGCGGTCGCGGTATGTGCTGAAGGAAAGCTCTGGGCGGCTGAACCCCCGGCACCCAACGGAAACCAGGATTCAAACGTCTGCCAGACATCGGCCGATGCGAAGCTGAAATTCCGCGGCCGAGTACGGGCAATCAGCAGCTTGATCACATTGGCGGTCAGGCCTCCTGAGATAGCACCTGCAGCGCAGAGAGCCGGTGCCCACGCGCGGCGTTCCGTATCCAGAATGGCAATCGTCGCCACCACGAACGCAACGCCAATGCCATGTCCGAACGGTTCCACCTTGTTCAGCACATCCAGCAGAAATTTGGGCAGATGCCCTGCATGGCAGGCCCGTGCAACGGCGATGTCGATGCTGAAAGCCAACAGGGCCAGCACCACCAGCAGGGCGGGGACGATGGTGCGAATGGGGCGTGGGATGGGAGTTAAATGACGCGTCGACATGCCACAGTGGTCCGCAGGCAAAAGGAGATCCGACGAATCGTACTGCCCACGTCACAAATCGAGAAGAGCAGTTCGGAACTTAACTTCCGTGGTGCAGGCAGCTTGGGGCAAACTCCCGTTGGCAGAATCGGCAGGATCTTCTACAGTCCGCCATTCCGATCGATCTATGGTGACTCTCGAAGGGATTCCGGGTCATGCACGAGACCCCGCGGCGAGAACTCTGGTGGCATCAGCTTCTGATTCTGATCACCGCCGGGTTGGTCTTTTTCACCAATCTCGGGGCAGCGGCGCTCTTCGATGAAGACGAACCAAAAAACGCGGTCTGCGGTCGCGAAATGTATCTGCGCGGTGACTGGATAGTTCCCACATTCAATGCTGAACTGCGAACCGACAAGCCCATTCTGATCTACTGGATCATGCTGTGTTCGTACTCGGTGTTGGGAGTGAGTGAGTTCGCTGCCCGGTTCGGGTCATCCGTGCTCGCAATGGGAACATCTCTGCTGACATATCACATCGGTCGGCGGTTGTTTCATCCGCAAGTGGGCCTGTATGCCGCCGTGATCTTGTGTACCTGTCTGATGTTCTCGGCGGTCGGTCGCGCGGTAACGCCCGATTCCACGCTGATTTTCTGCACCACTTTGGCGTTTTTCTGCTATGTCTGGTCAGTCACAACGCGCTACGGTGGCAACTTTGGTGAACCAGAACTGGAGAGCGGTCGCCGTCGCACCTGGGATGAATACTCCGCCCTGAATGTCTGGTCGGCCCTGCCGATGTACATCGCTATGGGCTTCGCCGTGCTGGCCAAAGGACCGATCGGGTTCCTGCTGCCCTGTTCGATCATTGGATTGAATCTGCTGGTGCGGCGGGAACTGGATGAGCAGATCGGAAAGCCGAAAGCGGAAAGCGACAAGCCAGGCCAGGAAGTGCCAGGCCTTCCGCCTTCCGCCTTCCGCCTTCCGCCTTTCTCATCTGGCTTTTTGCTTTCCGCTTTCCGCTTTCCGCTCAGATTTTTCCATCCCGTGCGATTCGGTGGCGCGTTGCTGGCCATGCGCGCGTTCTGGGGGTTGCCGATTGTCGCGGCGATTGCGTTGCCGTGGTACATCGCTGTCGGACAAGCGACCGAGGGTGCCTGGCTGGCGGGTTTCCTGGGCGATCACAATGTCGGCCGGTTTCTGGAACCGAAAGAGAATCACAGCGGGCCGGTCTTCTATTATCTGATCGTGATCTTCCTGGGCACCTTTCCGTGGTCGGTCTTCCTCCCGTTGGCGATCTGGAATCTGGTGCAACGGCTGAAACAGGGAGCTCAATGGTCGCCGGGACTCGTCTTCGTCAGTGGCTGGGCCGGATTCTGGATCGCGTTCTTTTCGCTGGCGAGTACCAAGCTGCCGAACTACATCTTGCCGTCTTATCCCGCGGTGGCATTGTTAATTGCGGTGTTTCTGTATGAATGGCAGCACCAGTTGGCTGCGATCTCTCTCCAGGCGTTTCAGCGGAGTTGCACGGCCCTTGTCGTGGCGGGTGCGGCTTTTCTGATCGCCGTGCCGATTGCCATGGCGATCCTGCTTCCCGATTTACTGGGTCTGGCGATGATCGGCTTCATCCCCCTTATGGGGGGCATCATCGCCTATCGGGCGGTGTCTCAGAATCAGCGACAACACGCCGTGTGGGTGGTCGCGCTCACGGCGGTCTGCCTCGCGGTCAGTGTCGTCGGCATCGCTCCGGGTTATGTGGCCCCGTATCAGGATGGCCCGCAGTTCGGTCGTCGCGCCAAAGCGATGGCGAATGGGGAAACGCCACAACTGGCGACGTTTGATTATTTCGCTCCCACGCTCGTTTTCTATGCCGAAACGCCGGTCCAGAAGTTGCAACTGGCTGACGACATCCCCGCGTTCTTTGGCGCACATCCCGAGGGCTTGCTGCTGACCCGCGAAGATCGTCTCGACGAGTTGAAAGCCTTGTTACCCGCCGACATCACCGTGCTGGGGCAACAACGCCGCTTCCTCCGCCGGCATGACCTGGTGCTGCTCGGACGGCAAGCGAAAACGCAGGCGGTGCAGCCGGTGTCGCATTCGTCATCGCGATGAGGAAATATCAAATCCGAAAAAACGAAATCCGAAATCTCAAGGAAGCACCAAATCTCAAACTCTAAACGGCTTTGGTCAAAATCTGTTTCGAGTCTGGAAGTTAAGAGTTCCTTCGAATTTCGGATTTGCGATTTCGGATTTCTGCCTTGAGATTTGAGATTTTGAAACGAAGTGACTGCTATTTCTTCCGCAGAATATAGACGACATCTTCCGTTCCATCGTTGATCTCGATCGGCCATTCAGTGTCGTAGCGGAAGTCGTAGGTTTCGACGAGTTCCAAGGCCGGGGTGACATCGAACAGGCGTTGCATCTGCTGCCGCGTGTAGGTGCGGAAGTGGGTTTCGTCCTGAATGCGGAACTGTTTGGTCGGTGTGTAGACGTCATACGTCATGCCGATGCGCTCGTTACGCTTCTTCAGATCGACTTCGATCGACCACAGGCACGAGTTCACCGTCAAAGAACCGCGCGATGCCGACCAGCGCTCTTCCGTGCAGCGCTGCTCGGTTTGCGGTGTGAGATGCAGGCCGAGGACATATATCCCGCCCTTGTTGAGGCAGTTCGCGATGCACTGAAAATGCGATTCCGCGGCGGCTTCATCGGGCAGGTGGCGATAGGTGTTGATCATGTTGAAGCAGGCATCGACCTTGCGCTTCAACTGGAAGTTGGCCATGTCGCCGATGAACGCCGTCTCGGGTTGGCCATGTCGTTTCAGCCGTTCGTTGCAGAACTTCACGGCATGCGGGTTCAAGTCGAGGCCGCTGATTTCATACCCAGCCTGGGCGAGCTTGATCATCAACCGGCCGGTGCCGCAACCGGGTTCAAAGATGCGTTTGACCTCGCGTCGGGCATGTTCCTGGAACATCGCGAGGAGGAATTTGTATTCGGCTTTCCAGTCCGACCCGAAGATCAGGTCGTAGTATTTCGGGAAGTCGTACAGGTGGCCGGCGATGGTTTCCATAAGTTCAGAGCTTCAGAGTCTGTGGGAACGGGCGAATTCGTCGCCAGAGTCTACCGAAAGTTGACGGAAATCGCCCCTGCTGGCAGACTCTGCGGCCAGTCGTTCAGTCTTCTGCGATCGACTTGCTGAGAATGTTCGGTCTCGATTCGCGATTCGACGCCAACCCGTTATTCTGCTGGCTGCAAACCTGATGGCTGATGGCCAGCGCCTGACAGGTTTTCGCAACCGTCAAGGTGCCCGCAAACGATTCGGCTTGCCGTATGCCCGTGAATGACCGTTCGTTATCGCCGCGTTCGCGAATGCAGCGCTATGCTGCGGCATGCCGTGCCTGGACGCACCGTTTTTTTGTGCCGCTGATGGTGTCGGCCCTCGCCTGGGTGTATGTGATGTGTCATCTCGACCCGGCGGGGAGCTATCCCAACATGCCGGCGGGATCGGGGCTGACCATCGACGAGACCTTCAACGTCCAACAGGGTGTGGTACTGGTCGAGGCCATCCGGCAGTATGGGGTGGGGCTGCTATCGCCGTCGGCCATCCAAGAAGTCTTTTCGCCGCCGCTGCACCTGCCCGATCATCCTCCCCTGGGCCGGTTATGGCTGGGCGTGCATCATCACCTGGTGTGGGCTATCGCTCCACCGGCCAATGAAGGCGAACTGTTTGTCACGGCGTGTGCGCGGGCTGGTTCCGCGACGGCGTTTGCACTCACGTTGTTGCTCGTGGGCTGTTGCTGCACCGCCTGGTATGGCGACTGGGCCGGGCTGATGGCCTCGCTGGGGTTTGCCGTATTGCCACGACTGTTGGGGCATGCGCATCTGGCGGCGTTGGAAACGATCACCAATCTCACCTACACGGCGGCGGTGCTGTCGGTGGCGGTGTGGTGGGATACCAAGTCACCCCCGACGTTGCGAACCGCCGCGTGGACCGGTTGCTTTTTTGGTTTGGCGCTGCTGACGAAAATTCAGGCAGTGATGCTGCCCGTGCCCATGCTGATCATCGCGTTGATTCGCTGGCGAAGGTTTGGCATACCCGCCGTGCTGGTCTGGGGTTTGACTGGCTTGGCGGTCTTCTTCATGGGCTGGCCCTGGCTTTGGCTCGATCCCGTGGGGCATGCAACGCAGTATGTGCAGGGGGCGACCGATCGGGCAGCGGTTTCGGTCTGGTTCTGTGGCCAGAAATACACCGATCAGACGGTGCCCTGGTATTACGTGCTGGCCTATTTCTGGTGGAGCGTGCCATTCAAGCTGCACCTTGTGACTTTCGCGGGGTACTTTGGAAAACCGGCGACACCCGTCGCCGAACCCGTGGTCAAAACCCCCTTCCTGAGATCACGCATCACCTTCCGTGAACTGGTGCTGATGGTGCATGCGGTCTGGCCGTTGTGCTTTTTTTGCTTGCCGGGAATTTCCGTCTACGATTGCGAGCGCTTATGGTTGCCTGCGATTCCGATCTGGATGGTCCTGTTCGGTCGCGGATCGGAATTCATTCTGCGGCGGTTACAGGGGTGGTGGCCCGCGGGGGGCACGCTCATCTGTTACGCCTTTCTCGGGTTGACCCTGGCCCAGTGCCTGATGCTCAATCGCTTTGCTCCCGCGTATCTCAGCTATTACAGCGGCACGGCGTTGGGCATGTCAGGCGCGGTTCGTGGCGACTACGAACGCAACTACTGGGGCGATGCCATCAACCGGGCCCTGCTCGAAGAACTGACCCGCAAAGTCCCACGTGATACAAGCGTGGCGATGTCGCCCGTACTGCATCAGTTCCAGTTGGAAGAGTACTGGCGGCAATCACCGATCTTGAAGCAGCACGGCACACACTTCACGCCTTACACGGCCACGGGCGAAGAGAAGTACCTGCTGCTGTTCCGTCGACTCGCCGACCTGCCCAGCGAACTGCACGGCGATCCGGAAGGTTGGGAATTGCTGGCGGAAAACGAAATCGACGGTATGCAACTCGCCGCGCTCTACCGCCGCAAGCCGGGCCACATCAAACCGCCGGAAACTGTCACCGGTTCCGAGTGATCACCGACACAAAACTCACGACACGATGGTGCCGGTCTCGGGGCTGGAGGCGGTCGCGTAAAGCTTCTTCGGAATGCGTCCGGCGAGATAGGCTTCTCGACCCGCCCAGCAGGCATGCTTCATCGCATGGGCCATCAGCAGGGCCTCGCGCGCGCTGGCGATACCCGTGTTAAGCAACACACCATCGCATCCGAGTTCCATGGCGATCGCGACATCGCTCGCGGTGCCGACACCGGCATCGATAATCACCGGGTACTGCGGGTCGCCTTCTTTAAGGTACTCCAGGCAGATGCGGATATTGTTCGGATTGAGCACGCCTTGCCCGCTGCCGATGGGGCTGCCCGCGGGCATCACCGAGACGGCACCGGCGTCTTTTAACCGCCGCGCGGTGATCGGGTCGTCCGTCGTATAACACAAGACCTGAAAGCCGTCCTTCACCAGTTCCCGCGTGGCTTCTAGGGTCGCCACAGGATCGGGCAGTAACGTCTTCTTGTCGCCCAAAACTTCCAGTTTCACCCAGTCGGCTCCGGGATTTTCCAGGCCGAGCAGAATCTCGCGACCCAACCGGGCCACGCGGACGGCATCTTCAGCCGTAAAGCACCCCGCCGTGTTGGGCAGAATGGTGTATTTCGCCAGATCAATGAAATCGAGAATGTTGCGGCCTTGCGCGTCGATCAACCGTTCCCGCCGCACCGCCACCGTGATCACCTCGGCCTCACTGGCGGCCAGGCATTGCTGCATAAGTTCGAATGTGGGGTACTTGCCCGTGCCGACGATCAGCCGCGCAGTTAACCGATGCGTACCGAGTTGCCACTCCGCCTCGGTGGGACGAATCTCGCCAGACACAGAACTCTCCTGCTCAGATGAGGAACCCTTGGGAGCAGGCGGCAGTATAACACAACACAAGAACCGTCGCCGACTCAGCCGCCGCCGACGAGCGTGACGATTTCCACGTGGTCGCCGTCCGCCAGCAGGGTTTCTGCATGCCTGAGTCGCGAGAGCACCTGCCGGTTCAGTTCCACGGCGAGATACTTCGGGTTCAGTTGAAGTTCGACCAGCAACGCCGCGACGGTCCAGCCGTCGGGGATACTGCGAAGTTGACCATTGACCAGAATCGACATGCACCACCTGCCACGGAACGCGAGACACAACGAGCCGAAATCAGAAATCCTGAGTACTGATACTCTCACGTCCGTTGCGGGTCATCAAGGCGGAAAACAGGATGGGATCGATGGCTTTGCTCACCGTGCGGGCGCTGCCATCAACCATCGTGAGGTTCAGCGTGTCTCCATGCTGGCTCGAAAAGGAGAAGCGGTGATTGCCGTTTCCCGCGGAGAGCCAGTGTCCGCCGGTGTAGGCATTCCCCGTCACCGTCTCTCCCACGGAATTGCGATCGCTGGATGTGGCTCCGCCGATGCAGCAACTGTCACCATCGGCCCAACCGCCCAGCAGGGTCTCACCGATCAAAATGGTCGTGGTGGTGCCATCGGTGGCATCGCGAAAGCGGGTGCGGCTGTTGGTGTAGAGCATGCCATTGTACCCGCCGACCAGAGCCCCCAGAGACGAGTCGTAAGTATAGGTTCCGGCGGACCCCCGATAGGTGCAGTAGGCAGGCCGAAAACTGACCGGCGGATCCGTATCGGGGACGACAATGATGGGGCGCTCGTGGGGCAGTGAAACACTCGGGCAGACATAGGAGGGGATCTGGATCTCCTGAATGGGAATGTTGCTCGACGGCGGAAAGGGGGGCGCATTTGACGGGCAGGAGGCGTAGAACTTGCCCTCATGATCGGCCCAGTTGCCCGCGGCGATGGTTTGATCCAGTTGATAAAGAATGCGGGTCTGCCAGGGACGTTGTTGCGTATAGACCCACCAGTTCACCGTGATTTGAGCGGGTTGGCCCTGAAACTGTTGAATGATGGGGAGGAACGGTTCCGGAAAGTTGGCCAGCACACTGGGAGGGTCGCAAGGGACCGGCGAGGGGTCATCCAGCCCCGTGGGAAAGTGTCCATGGGCGCCTTCAAAGTTGTGGAGCGCCAAGGCAATTTGATGCGAATTATTCAGGCATTGGGTCCGCCGGGCGGCTTCGCGCGCCTGCTGCACGGCGGGCAGCAGCAGGGAAATCAGCAAGGCGATAATCGCCATCACCACCAGAAGTTCCACGAGCGTAAACCCTCGCGGGGCTATGCTCTGACCATGACAGGGAGATCGACGGAGAGCAGTCATCGAAGGACTCCAGAGAATGCCGGAATGACTTTAATCGATGGGCACATCCTTGGTTCCAGGCGTCGGAGAGAGAAACTCGGCGCCTAGTCTGAGAAACGCTCGTTCAGCAGGGTGATCAACAACCACCTGCATAAAAAAGCGAAAACCGGCGTTACCAGTGAGAGCACTCCACCAGCAACGTCGGTCACGCGTTTTTCACCCTACGCACACCGAGCGAGGTTCGATTAGAAGTTCTGGTCGGAAATGGTTTCCCGGCCGTTGCGTGTCAGCAAAGCCTTGAAGACACCGCGGTCGACCTTCGAGGAGATGGACCGGCTGCTGGCGTCGACCATGGCGAAGTTGATCAGGTCGCCGTGCGAGCTACCGAAAGTGAAGCGATAGCCACCCGACTGCCAGTAACCGTCTGTCAGACCATTGGGATCCGACCCCGTAACTGCCGCCTGGCCAATGTTGCCGCGCGTGGCGTTGTCGGCATTGGCCACACAGCAACTGAATCCGTCGGCCCAGAAGCCATAGTAGGAGTCGCCCATCATAATGGTGGTGGGCGAGCCATCGCTGACGTCACGGAAGCCGATGGCACTGTTCAGCGAGAGCATGCCGTTCGTGGGCGGGTACTGCGTCTGACCCAGGGCCGAGTCGGCAAGACCCATGTTGCCCCGGTAGGTCGCATATCCCAACGCAATGCCATTCACCATCGGTTTGGTGTTCGGTAGTGACATGCTGGGGCAGATATAAGTCGGAATCGTCGCACTCAGCGGGGAAGTGTTCGTGGGGGGGTACAGCAGGGCATTCGGCGACTGAGTGCCATCGCAATTCGTGAATTTCCCGAACGGCGGATAACTGATTTGCAGTGTCCCCTGGTCCAGCTGAGGGAGAATGAATGAGTGCCAGCTCCAGAAGACGTCAAACTGCCACGTTGGAATGGCGATCACACCCGCCTGGCCGGTGATCCGAATGGGCAACAGCATCGGCTCCGGCAAGTTGACCGGAGGGGGCGGCGTTTCACAAGGTGGGGCAATCGTGGTCATCCCGGTCGAGGGATCGACCACGGTGTCCGACACAAAACCAGGCGGAAAGACGCGATGCGCACTTTCATAGTTGTGCATCGCCAGCATGAGATTGTGCAGATTGTTCAGGCATTGCGTCCGGCGGGCCGCTTCCCGCGCCTGTTGGACAGCAGGCAGCAGCAATGCGATCAGCAGGGCGATGATGGCCATGACCACCAAGAGTTCAATCAGCGTAAACCCCCGCTTGTGCCGGGATGCGACCGATGTGCCAATCATGCGAGCAGACTCCTGCGACAGGCCCGAAATGTATGTACCGCAGTTCAGCGCGACAGCAGGGATCGCTCGCGCATGTCTCGGTGAACTTATCTGTCCAACGCCACGCTACGGAAAAATTCATCAATCAGCAACGGTAAAATTCGGAGTTTCACTCGCATCGTGCAAAATTGTTCACTGACACACAGACCACGGCAAGGGCGACCCCGCTGGTGGCAGACGAATCATCTGCACTTCCTGCACGGCATCGTTCTGGGCGACCTCCGCCAACGCCGCGGCGGAAGGCTCGTTGTCGAGATGCAGCACGGCAATCGACACTCCGCCCGGTTCGTTCTTGATGCGTCCCAAGGCCATGTGGGCAATATTCACACTGTGCTTGCCACACACACTTCCTACGTAACCAATCACGCCCGGCTTGTCGATATGCCGGTACAGCAGCAGCAGGCCATCCAAATACGCGTCCAACTGGAATTGTTCCAGCTTCACCAGTCGCAGGAACTGCTTGCCGAAAATGGTCCCCGCCGCGGTGATTTCGCCATGATCGGTCACGAGCGTCGCAGAAACCAGCGTGGAAAAGTCACCGGTTTCATTGGACTGAGATTCCGAGATTTCGATGCCGCGTTCGCGGGCCAGCATCTCGGCATTCACGATGTTGACGTTTTCGGCAAACGCCGAAGACATCAGTCCGGCGGCAAAGGCTGAAGAGATTAACTTGGTCTTTTTGGTGGCGGCCTCACCACGGTATTGGAGCCTGGCACTGCGGACGCCGGCATCTTTGATCAGTTGCGACATCAGCAGTCCCAACCGCAAGCCGAGGTCGAGGTAGGCTCCCATTTCGGCCATTTCCGCGGCGGAAATCGGGGCCATGTTGACCGCGTGACGGACTTCATTCCGGGTGAGGAAGCCGCTGAGAATCTCGGCCGCTTCGACGGCAACAAGCTCCTGGGCCTCATCGGTAGACGCTCCAAGGTGAGGCGTGACAAGGACTTGGGGAAGTCCGATCAGGCGATGGTCCGCCGGGGGCGGTTCTTTGCTGAAGACGTCAACGGCAGCCCCGGCGACATGGCCCGATTCGATCGCATCGGCGAGGGCGTTTTCATCGACGATGCCCCCACGGGCGCAATTGATGATGCGGACGCCCGCTCGCATTTTGCTGATGCGGGTGGCATTGATCAGCCCTTCGGTTTCGGGCGACATCGGCGTGTGAACTGTCAGGTAATCGCATTTCGGCAACAGTTCATCGAGATCGCGGTAAAGCTCGATGCCCTCCTGCGCGGCCCGTTCCTGTGACAGGAAGGGGTCGTAACCGACCACCTTCATTTCCAGGCCGATAGCCCGGCGGGCGACGGAAAGCCCGATGCGGCCAAGACCTACGACGGCCAGCGTCTTGCCGGCAAGTTGTGTTCCCATGTAGTTTTTGCGGTCCCACTTGCCTCCCTTGAGGGTCGCACAGGCCGGGGCAATATTCCGCGACAGCGCCATCATCATGGCAATGGTGTGTTCCGCCGTGCTGATGGTATTCCCCGCCGGGGTATTCATCACCACGATGCCTTCGCGGGTCGCGGCGGGCAGGTCTATGTTATCGACGCCGACACCAGCACGGACCACGGCCCGCAGGCGTTTCTGATCTTTCAGAATGTCGGGAGTCAACTTGTAGCCGCTACGGACGATGACGCCGTCGGCTTGCGAAAGGGCCTCGCGCAGTTGCTCTGAAGTCATCTTTTGCGAGCCACGGTCATCAATTTCGATGCCGGGAGTTTCCCGGAGAATTTTGAGGCCAGCGGGAGACAGGCTGTCGGTGATCAGAACGCGATACATGCTGCGGGCACAATCTTGAGACAGAACTGGGGGCGAACTTCGTCCGACCGACGGACAAAAGTGAAGGCTGTACTATACCAGAATCGTTCAGGAGAATCGCCTCTCGATCAATTCCGGCCGAGGGGCATGCGACAGGCTCGACACTCCGGTGCCTGTACGGGTTCAGATTCCCACCGTCTGGCAGCAATTGGCGTTAGCGCCGCACAAGAAATCCTGTAACCTGAAAGCTTGCATCCACATCCGTTGATCACTCCGACGAGTTTCTGGAATGTCCACCCACTCCACAGCGGCCGCGCCTGCGAAAGACTGGTTGAGTCAGGCGTGGCTGATTCCGAGTTGGGTGTTATCGCTGTTTTTGCATGCGGCGTTACTGATTGGCTTGTCGACCTGGATGGAATACTCGCGTGTAGAGCCCGTGGGGTTCACAGATGAACCGTCTCGCGAGTTCGGGATTGTCTTGAAGTCGAGCGGACGCGCGGTTCAGGACTCAGCTTCGACCCAGCCGACCGAGACAATCGATCCGCCCCCGGTCGAATCTGTCCCCGCACCGCCTGTGACGAGGCCGTCCAGCGTGGCCTCCCCTGCATCTCCCACGGATCATGGCACTCCGACTGCGACTCCCTTTCCCGCGATCGGTGCCGGCAATGCCTTCGCGGAGGCCGCGACCGATCCGCGCGAGCGCATCAAACCGGGCACGGCACAGACCGCATCGGCGGCGCTGGGGTCTGCGATGCCAGGGGCCGCGTTTATGGGGGCCCGAGACAATGGCACGCGCGTGGTCTTTGTGATCGATTGCTCGGCGAGCATGAACAACCACGGAGCCATGCGATCGGCCAAGGCGGCGCTGGTTTCCAGTTTGCAATCGTTAGCGGAAACTCAGCAGTTTCAGATCATTTTTTATAACCAGACACCCCGTTTGCTCTCCCCCGCGAATGGGAAATCGTCGGTGCTGATGTTCGCTACCGAACTCAACAAAACCCTGGCGCGACAGCAGATCTCCGGGACCGAACCCGATTTGGGAACCGCGCATATTCCGGCGTTGGAACTGGCATTGCGATTGAATCCGGAAGTGATGTTCTTTCTCACCGACGCCGACCAACCGCAAATGACAGCTCAGGAGCTGAGCAGCATTCAGAAGCTGAATTCCGGTCGCACCCGCATTCATGCGATTGAGTTTGGTGAAGGTGGCGAGGTCGATGTCGAGAACTTTCTCAAGAAGCTGGCCCGTCAGAATGGCGGGACCTATCGCTACTTCGATGTGAAACGACTCTCTCAGGAATAGGGTCTTTCATGTCAGCCACGACCGCCATGCCCCGTTATCTGCGGCGTGATCACCGTCGAAAACAGCGGGTCATGAACTCTCTGGTCCTGGCGTGTGGACTGGCTTGGCCATTGCTCCTGCATGAGGCTCGGGTTACGGCGGAAGATCGCGTCGTGGTGCAGATCCCGGGACAAAGCAGCCGCATCACCGTCATCGGCCATATCGTCGATTTCACCGGACGGGAACTGGTGTTACAGACCGGCGTGGGAGCCGGGATCAAACGCTTTCCCGCCGCTGAAGTGGTCGAAGTCTCCACGAGTTATCTGCCCGAACATCAGGCCGGCTTGAAGCACCTCGCAGACGGGGACGTGACCGCCGCCTGGCAAAGTTTATCGATAGCCTTGGAAGAGGAGACACGCCCCTGGGTACGGCGCGAGATTCTGGCGGCCCAAGTGAAATGTGCCTTGTGGACAGGTGATTTGGGACGCGGCGCGAATCGATTTCTGGCGATTGTCGCGGCAGATGATCTCTCGCCGCATTACCGGTTGATGCCGCTCGTCTGGACGGAAACGGCACCCAGCCAGTTGTCGGAAAGTGAAGCCCTGCGCTGGTTGAATGGGAAAGTACTGCCGGCGAAACTGCTGGCCGCGAGTTGGTTGCTGTCTCAGCCTGCGACACAGGCTCAGGCGCACGAGGCCTTAAAATCGCTCGCTGGTGAATCTCACCCATATATTCAACGGTTGGCACAGGCCCAACTCTGGCGGGTGCGGTTAGAGACGGGGACGTTGTCCACGGCAGAAATTCAACGCTGGGAGCAGTTCACCGAGTCTTTACCCGAAGAATTACGTGGCGGGCTCTACTTTTTGATCGGCCAGGCCTATGCCGATCGACAAGACTGGCTTTCTTCCGCGGGGGCATGGTTATGGTTGCCGCTGGAGTACCCGGGCCAGCGGTATCTGGCCATCGAAGCGCAATGGCGCGCTGCTCAGGCCTTGCAGTCGGCAGGAGACCAGGGGGCGGCGCTACAACTGGCACAAGAGATCATCGGGCGATATGCGGATTCTCCCCAGGCGATTGAGGCCCGTGCTCTAGTGCAAAATGTCTTGAAACGAGACAATCCCGCACAGTGACCTCAGCAGGATGCCAGGCAAGATCGCCGGGACGAAGGGATGCGTATGTTGCGGACAGGAGTTTGGCTGGCCATCAGTTTGGGCATCGTTGCCAGCATGTTCACGCCCGGTTGGGTCTTGGGCCAAGATCCACAGGCTGCCGGGCCCTTGCCACCGATGCAGGTCGATCTGGTGCAACTGTTTCACGATGGCGGCGCGATCGGTTACATCATCTGCGTGATGAGCCTGGCGATGGTCGCCATGGTGGTCGAACAGGCCCTCGCCATCCGTCGCGGTGCCCTGATGCCCTTCGGTCTGGCCGAAGAAACACATCGCCTGATTCTGCAGGGGCAGTTCAAACAGGCCGAGGAACTCTGCCGAAAGCGGCCCAGCTTTCTCGGCCATTTGCTGCAAGCCGGTTTGTCGGAGGTCGACCTGGGATATGCCGCGGTGGAAAAGGCGATGGAAGACGCCGCGGCCCAGCAGTCGGCCAGGTTGGCTCGCAAACTCGAATATCTCGCGGTCATCAGCACGGTGGCTCCGATGCTGGGTTTGATGGGGACCGTGTGGGGGATGATTCTGGCCTTCATGGAGTTTGAACGGAAAGCCAATCCGCAGGTCTCAGAATTGGCACCGGGCGTGTACAAAGCCCTGGTGACCACGCTGTTCGGGTTGATTGTCGCAGTCCCGGCGATTTCCGCATTCGCCTATTTTCGCAATCGGATTGATGAACTGGTCGCCCAGTCTGCTCTGCTCGCGGAGCATGTGTTCGCCGATTTCAAACGCGCCATGGCCGCTCGACGCAAAGCCGAACGGCAAGCCAAACGAAAGCCGGTTCCCCGAACCGGCCCGCGACCAACGGCCGGATAAGAAGGAAGATGGAAGTAGAGATCTCGCGAGTCTTTCACTTGGCACTCAGCACTCAGCCCTTGACTCCTAGCAACAATTTTCGCCTCGCCCTTGCATAAGACTTCGTCATGCGTTTACCGACTGCCCGCCGCACTCCGCTGGAAATGAATCTGACACCGCTCATTGATGTTGTGTTTCTGCTCAACATTTTCTTTCTGGTGGCGGCGTATTTCATTCGTCATGAACAGGTCGATCCCGTCGACTTGCCATTCGCGATTCAGGGCGTGGAAGACGTGGAATCTTCCGCACGTGTGGTGGTCACCATTTCGGCTGACGGATTACTGACGATTGGCGGAGAGCCTGTTACGGTCGAAGACGCGGTGCAACGAGTTTCGGCGATGCATGTCGAACATCCGGAAGGGGCCGAGTTCCGGTTACGGTGCGATCGCCGCTCGCCGTATTCTGCGGTGGAGCCGTTGCTGCTGGGGGCTGTCGCGCACGGTGTCGCCAAAGTTCGCTTCAGTGTGCTGCCGGAATAGCGAGACCTGTTCATGAAGATCCCCACCATCAGTCATCGTCGAGCCATGTTTGATCAATCGGTGATGACTCCGTTGATTGACGTGGTGTTTCAACTGCTGATCTTCTTTATGTGTGCCTCGGTGGGTCACATCCGGGAATGGCTGCTGCCCATCGATTTTGGTTCGGGGACAGGTGCGGCCGCCGCGATTCCTGTCGAAAAACCCTTGGGAGAAGTCTGGATTCGCCTGGAACAGCGTGCGGGGGAGACGGTGGTCAACATTGCGGGCACCGATTACCCCGACTGGTCGCAGGTGGCAGTGGTGTTGAGAACGTTGGGCGAAACGGCCACCGAGATTCCGGTGATTCTGGAAATTGGTCCTGAAGTCCCGATGGGAGACGTGATTCGCGTGGATGATCTGTGCCGCATCTCGCGCTTTGCATCGGTTTCCTTCGCAGCCGACGCGATTCCAGAGAGTAGCGCGGCAGACTCTGCGGACCAGTGAAACTGGGGATTCCCAAAGCTGGGAATGGGTTTGAATGCAAGGCGGTTGACTTGAATCGCTGAAAGTCGCGCGTCATAGTTTCGCCGCTCCCTTGTGTAAGCGTACGCCGGGAGTTGGACTTCGCGGTTGAACTCAGTTCCGAGGCTCGCCGCGGGTCTGGCCAGACGGCTCCCCCAGAATAGAATTCGTTTCTGATTCACGATGAAGTTCATCGTTAGTGATTGGGACGGATTCCTGACCAAGGCAACCTGATGCAGGCTCTGTTTGCCGCAGCGACACTGCAGGAATTCCTCACGGGAATGTGGGTTCCCGGTGTGGAAGGTGGTTTGTCACCCGGGTGGGCATTGGCAGTGGCCGCGGGCATTCACGCGGCCCTGTTGTTCTCGCTGTTCGGTCTGTTGCCGCTGTTTTACATCTGGCTGGAACGTAAGGTCGCGGGCCGCATTCAAGACCGTCTGGGCCCCACGCGCGTCGGTGGCCGCTTCGGCTGGCTGCAAACGCTAGCCGACGGCATCAAGCTGATTCAGAAAGAAGATTTGGCCCCTGGTGCGGCCGATCGCTGGATTTTTCAGATCTCGCCCTACCTCGCAATTGTGGCCTCGTTTGCGGCCTTTATGGTGTTGCCATTCTCCAGCACCTGGGTGGCTGTCGGCCTGGATGCCAGCGTGTTTGTGATTCTGGCGCTGATGTCGCTGGAAGTGCTGGGGATTATTCTCGCGGGTTACTCCAGTGCCTCGAAGTGGGCACTGTTTGGGGCCATGCGTGAAGCTGCCCAGATGGTGAGCTACGAAGTGCCGATGGCGCTCTGTCTGCTGGTGCCGCTAGTGGCGGTGGGAACATTGAATCTGACGGAGATTGGGTCGCTGCAAGCGGGCCCGCTGTCGAACTGGCTGATTTTCCATGATCCGTTCTGCTTTATCGGGTTCTTCACCTATTTCACCGTGGCAACGGCCAGCGTGAAGCGGGCCCCGTTCGACCTGGCGGAAGCAGAGAGCGAGCTGGTGGCCGGTTTTCATACCGAGTACAGCGGCTTACGGTGGTCGTTCTTCTTCATGGCGGAATACGCCAGCATGTTCGCCGTGAGCGCCATTGCGGTCATCGTCTTCCTGGGAGGCTGGAATACCGGTCTGATGGTGGAAGAGGGGCTGTCCGGCTTTCACGGCTGGATGCCGAATTTCATGGTCGATGGCTTCACGTTGGGCAATTACCTGCTGAATGTGCTGGGTGCCAAGGTCTTGATTCTGAAGGCCTGTTTGCTGGTGTTCGTGCAGATCTGGGTGCGTTGGACCTTGCCCCGCTTGCGAATCGATCAGGTGATGACCACTTGTTTGAAGTATCTGGTGCCAATCAGTTGCGTGCTGTTTCTCGGGGCGGTGTTGTGGCCGCTGGTGCTGCTGAGCACGCTGAAGCGGACTACGATTCTCGAGACGGCACCTTCCATGGGGCAGGGGAGTCTGCGAATCCAGGCGGCTGCCGACTCTGATGCCGGCGCGGCCGTGAGTGTCGTGCAGCGTGATGAGGAGTTGGCTCAATGAGTCTCCCGCTGGAAGCCGTCTTATTCTACCTGTTTGCCGGCATCACCTGTGGAGCCGCGCTCGCCGTGGTGCTCACCGATAACGTGGTCCGCATGGCGTTCTGGCTGGTGATGTCGCTGGGCTCGGTCGCCGCCTTGTTCTTCCTGCTGGAAGCGGACTTTCTGGCGGCGACACAGTTGCTGATCTATGTGGGTGGCACGGTGGTGCTGTTGGTGTTCGGCGTGATGTTGACCGCCAGCGGGCCCTACATGCAGATCAAAACGGCCCCTGCGGAAATGTTCCTCGGGGCGGGCGTGGGGGGATTGCTCCTTCTGGTTTTGGCGTCGTCACTGCTCGGTCTGAATTGGGAGACGGACGTCGCCCATTCCCTGGGGACTGAAGCGGAGGCCGCTTTGACATCGACCGCCCCCGTTGACCAGTCGGGAACAACGGGGCGTCCGTTGGGCTTGGCGCTGGTGGGGGTTCGTCCCGATGCGCTGGGGCCAGACGGGGCGGCCACTCGACCGGGTTACCTGTTGCCGTTTGAAATTGTGTCGGTGCATCTGCTGGTGGTGCTGGTTGGTGCGGCGTATCTGGCGCGAGCCAAGCGTCGCGTGGACCCGACCGCCGACCTTGTGGCGTGATTGCGTTCAGTCTGTGGAACGGATCTGGATATGGATACGGTTGGTCTGAATTCCTATCTGCTGGTCGCGGCGATCCTGTTCGTCTGCGGGGTGGTCTGCATGGCTGTCAAGCGGAACGGGATCGGTGTGCTGATGGGGGTCGAGCTGGTGCTGAACGGGGCCAATTTGAATCTGGTTGCGTTTTCGCGCTACACGATTCTGGGACTCGATGGGCAGGTGCTGGCCTTGTTTGTGATTGTGCTGGCCGCGGCAGAAGCCGCCATCGCCCTGGCGATTGCCCTGAATTTTTACAATAACCACTTAACGATCGATATCGACCGCGGGAGTGAGCTGCAGGGTTAGCGTCGAAGACCAAGGGGTCTCGCGAACCACACAGTTTTGAGTGAAGCTGCCACGCCTCGAGGAACGGAAACGAGATGGGATCGACCGGCGAAACGCTGCGAAACCTGCTAACCTTGGCGTGGCTGTTGCCGCTCGTGGGGTTTCTGGTCGAAATCTATGCCCTCTGCTGGACGCACCGTCTCAGCAAGGCCCCGGCTTATCTCGCCGTGGGTTGCATTGCCGCCGGATTTCTCTGCAGTTTTACCGCCCTTGTGACGTGGGGTGTGCAGACCGACTGGGCTGTCTTCGCGGCGTCGCACCACGATGAACACCATGACGGCGAGGCTCACGCGGACGAACATCATGCCGCCGAGATGGCTGACCACGCTCATGCGGAAGAGCATGCCACTCCCGACCATCCTGCCGATGCCTTGGCCGCGACAGATGCCGCGGGTGAGCCGGGTCACGCCGAGCAGGCCACGCCGCCCGCGGTTTTTTACGGGACGTTCTACAAACTGGGCAGTTTCGGCCCGCTGACCGTGTCGCTCGACTGGTACATCGACAGTTTGACCCTAGTGATGTTCACGATGGTGACCTTCATTGCCACGTGCATTCACATCTTCGCGATGGGCTACATGCACGAAGAGTTGACGGAAGACTACGTCGATCATGAAGTGCATCTGGCGAACCACGATCACTTCCATCGACCGGGCCGCTTCTACCGTTTCTTCTCGTTTCTGTCGTTGTTCTGCTTCTCGATGCTGGGCCTCGTGCTCGCCGGGAACATCTTCCAGGTCTTCATCTTCTGGGAACTGGTGGGAGTGTGCAGTTACCTCCTGATCGGTTTCTATGTGGAGCGCAAATCGGCGAGCACCGCGGCGAACAAAGCCTTTATCATGAACCGCGTGGGCGACTTCGGTTTCCTCATCGGCCTGATGATTATCTGGTCATCATTGGGCACGTTTCAGTTCTTTGATACCGTGAATGCGGAAGGCCATGCCGAGCAGGTCGGCCTGTTCCACATGATTCGTGGGACAACGGGCGAACTGCAACTTTCCGCCGATGGTCAGCAGGTGCTGCTGCAGGATGAGCACGGGGAGTTGCTGACAGCGGGAGACAATCTGCGAACCATACCCTACTGGCTGCTAGTGACGGCGGGCCTGGGGATCTTCGCGGGCTGCATCGGCAAGAGTGCCCAATTCCCGTTGCAGACCTGGTTGCCCGACGCGATGGAAGGACCGACGCCGGTTTCAGCTCTCGTTCACTCCGCGACGATGGTCGCCGCCGGGGTCTATCTCGCGGGACGGTTCTATCCGGTCTTCACACCGGAAGTGCTGCTGGTCATCGCGTATATTGGTTGTATCACGCTGTTCCTGGCAGCGACGATCGCCGTCGTTGCGACCGACATTAAGAAGGTGCTGGCTTACTCGACCATCAGTCAACTTGGCTACATGATGCTGGGGATAGGTGTCGGCGGTTGGGGTGCCGGTCTGTTCCATCTGATTACGCATGCCTTCTTCAAGTCGCTGTTGTTCCTGTGTTCGGGCAGCGTGATCGCCGGGTGCCATCACGAACAAGACATGCGGAAGATGGGCGGGCTGTGGAGCAAATTGCCCATCACCGCGGCGACGATGCTGGTCGGCGTGATCGCGATCGCCGGTCTGGCGATTCCGGGAATCAGCATTTTTGGCGAGAAGATCGCCTTCTCGGGGTTCCACTCGAAGGATGCCATCGTCGCGACGGCGTTAGCTTACTCCAAGTTGAATCCTGTGCATGGGCTGCTGTTCATCACGCCGCTGATTACGGCGGGGATCACCGCGTTCTACATGTTCCGTTTGTGGTTCATGACGTTTGCTGGTGCTCCACAAGATGAGCATGTTTACGAACATGCTCGTGAAAACCCGGCGGTGATGACCGCTCCGTTGCTGGTGCTTTCGCTGTTGGCGGCGACCTGTGCGATCGGTGGCGAATCAGGCCCGCTCTTCAAAATGCTCGCATTCAGTGAACCCGTTCCGGCTGGTGCCACCACGGCAGCTTCCAGTCCGGTCACGGTCGCGCTTCCCACGCACGCTCAGGTGCATAATGTCCACGGCACGGCCGGTGGACTCGCCCTGCTCGCCGCAGCTTTGGGAACGCTCGTGGCTTACCTGCTGTACTGTCGGAAGGTGCTGAACCCGGCGGAGATTGGCCGTCAGTTCTCGGGGGTCTATGGCTTCCTGGTCGATAAGTGGCGGTTCGACGAACTCTACGATTTCCTGTTCGTGCGGCCGGCACATAGCGTCGCCCGCTGGTGCCAGTCGTTTGATAAAGTGGTGCTCGACGGGATTCTGCACGGAGCATCGTCCTTGATGGTCATGGTCTCAACGTGGGATCGCTGGTTCGATGAGCGCATGGTCGATGGGTTGGTGAACCTCATCGGGCAAGTGACCGGGCAGGCGGGGCGTTCGTTACGCGTGGTACAGACCGGTCGGTTACGACAATACGTGATGTGGATTGCCGTGGGGGTCGTCGTGTTGTTCGCCGCCCTCTTCACCACCTTGCCGAAGTAGTAGACATTCAGCAGTCAGACACGCTGCGCGGCTGAGCGCAGGGTATAGAAAGATCGGGAGCAGAGATGGACAGTCCGGAGCTGCTGTTGACGGCGGTGGTATTCCTGCCGACGCTGTGGGCGCTCATGACAGCGTTTTTCGAGCCCAAGGCGACCGAGGCCATTCGGTATTTTGGCCTGTTCGGGACCGCCCTGACCTTCGTGCTGACGCTCGTGCTGTTGAGTCAGTTCAATGCGGGTATTGATCCGAAAGAGACCCACGCCGGGTTTCAGATGTGGTTTCAGATTCCCTGGGTTCCCGACTGGAATGTCAATTACTCGATGGGGGTCGATGGGATCAGTCTGCCACTGGTGCTGCTGACAGGACTCGTCAGCTTCCTGGCGATGCTGGCCAGTTGGAGTATCGAAAAGCACGTCAAGGGCTATGTCATTCTCTTCCTGCTGCTGGAAACGGGGATGCTGGGTGTGTTTCTCGCACTCGACTTCTTCCTGTTCTACATCTTCTGGGAAGTGATGCTGTTGCCAATGTACTTCCTCATCGGCGTCTGGGGTGGACCGCGGCGCGAGTATGCCGCCATCAAGTTCTTCCTGTACACCCTGGCGGGCGGCGTGCTGATGCTGATCGCCATGCTGATGCTGTACTTCAACAGTGGCCGCAGTTTCGACCTGATTGCCCTCGCGGACATCGGTCAGGGAAAGGTCGCCGAGTATGCCTTCGGGCCTACGTTCCAGATTACGGCATTCATTCTGCTGTTCATCGGTTTTGCGATTAAGCTCCCCGCCTTTCCGTTCCACACCTGGCTGCCCGATGCCCACGTGGAAGCTCCGACGCCGATCAGTATGATTCTGGCGGGTGTGCTCTTGAAGATGGGGGGCTATGGCATTCTCCGCATCGCTTTCCCGATCTGTCCGTATGGTGCCCAGTACTGTGCGTATGGCATCGTGGCCCTCGGGGTCTTCAGCATTATCTACGGGGCCTTCGCGGCTTTGGCACAGACCGACTTCAAACGACTGGTCGCCTATAGCTCGGTCAGTCACATGGGCTATGTGCTGCTGGGCATGGGGGTCTGGAAGGTGAGCGAGCAGGCCGACGACGCCATCTATTACTGGCAGATGGGCGTGAGTGCCGCGATGTTTCAGATGATCGCGCACGGGATTTCGTCGGCGGGCATGTTCTTTATGGTCGGCGTGCTCTACGACCGGGTGCATCACCGCGACTTGAACAAGTTCGGTGGCATCGCCGGACTGATGCCTCAATACACCGGCGTGGCGGCGGTGCTGTTCTTCGCCGGTCTGGGTCTGCCCGGCTTGTGCGGGTTCATTGGCGAAGTCTTCACCGTGCTGAGCGCGTGGCAGTACGACAAGATGCTGGCGATTATTGCGGCGAGCGGTGTGATTCTGACCGCCGGCTACATTCTGTGGACGGTGCAGCGGGTCTACTTTGGACCCAGCTACAAGGGACCGCACGCGGAAGCGATTGTCCCGGCGAACAGTCGCGAACTGCTGGTGGGTTACACGTTGCTGGGCTTTGCCATTCTGCTCGGCGTGTTTCCGAACCTGCTGTTCAGCATGATGAACCCCAGCGTGGCGTATTTGGTTCATAATGTCGACGCGGGGTATCATCAGGTGGTCGAGCAGAATCCGGCGATCTCCGCGACCGTCTCGCAGAACCTGGAAACGACATGGGTTCCATAGTGTGACCGTGGGCATCAGAGAAAGCTTCTTGCACGAGACGCGACAGGTCGATGGCGGCCATCGCCAGGGAAAGTAACCAGACTGTGTTTTCCACACTGCTCAACCAGATCCTCAGTGATTCCACGGGGCAACCGTATGGATCGCTGCAGTTGTTCGGCCCGGAACTTGTGGTGTCGGCGGGCATTGTGCTGATGCTGCTGGCTCGTTTGTTCGGCGTAGATCGGTGGCTGCCGACGCACTGGATTGCCCTGTGGAGCACCTTTATTGCGTTTTCGCTGGCGGTGTTTCATTTTCTGGATTTCAGCGCGGCCGATCTCGGGCAGGTCGAGTATTTCTCGGGGCTAATGGTCTTCGATCGCTTCAGTGCCTTATTCCGGTTGGGCCTGCTGCTGTTTCTGATTTTTACGATCACATTGACAGTTCTCAGCGGGATTCCTGACCGCGAGGATGCGCCCGATTTCTACAGCCTGCTGATGGGTGCCTCGGTCGGTATGCTGCTGATGGGCGGGGCCAATCATCTCCTGATGCTGTTCCTGGGCGTGGAAATGTCGAGCGTGCCCAGCTATGCGATGGTCGGGTTTCTGAAGGGCCGGAAAACGGCCAGTGAAGCGTCTCTGAAGTTTGTCGTATATGGTGCCGGTGCCGCGGGGGTGATGCTGTACGGTATCAGCCTCATTGCCGGTCTGCTGGGAACGGCCGAGTTCCCGCAGATCGCCCTGCAGTTGCAAGCTCTGTTCGCCGGGGAAGCCGTGACCTTATCGAACCCCGCCATTCGACTGCTGGCGTTGGGAATACTGATGCTGCTGTGTGGGTTTGCCTTCAAGCTCTCAATTGTCCCCTTCCATTTCTGGACGCCCGACGCCTTTCATGGTGCCTCGGCGGAAGTGGGTGGCTTTCTCAGCGTGGCCTCGAAGTCGGCCGCGTTTGTGTTGCTGGTGCGAACGGTGCTGGCGTTTGTGACCCCGGCGGCCGCGGCCGATCTCGGTGGCATCTATCTGACTCTGGGTGTGGGCATTGGTGTGATCGCCGCAATCACGGCGACGTTTGGAAATCTCGCGGCCTATGGGCAGACCAACATGAAGCGTCTGCTCGCCTATTCCACCATCGCCCACTCGGGCTACATGTTGATGGCGGTCGCCGCGCTAATCGTGCTGCGGTCGGGCCTTGATCCCAGTTCGGCCGAGTTCGATGAGCGCAGTGCCCGTGCCGTGGAAGGTCTGCTGTATTATCTGGCGGTCTACTTCTTCATGAATCTGGGGGCGTTCGCGATTACAGCGCTAATCCGCAATGAAATTTTCAGCGAGGAAATCGAAGACTATGCGGGGCTGGGCTTTCAGGCTCCGGTGCTCGCGATTGGTATGGGCCTGTGCCTGTTCAGTCTGGTCGGTTTGCCTCCGTTGGGTGGGTTTGTGGGCAAGTTGTTCGTGTTCGCCTCGGTCTACGATGCCGGTTTCGTCCATCCCGCGATGTGGGGCATTCTTGCCATTGGTGGTCTGAATACCGTCTTCAGCCTGTTTTATTATGTGCGCGTCATGAAGACGATGTACCTGCAGGAACGTCCGGCGGGGGCTAGTGTTGTGCGTGTGCCCACCTTCTCGAATGCGGGTCTGTTCGTGCTCATTCTCACACTGCCTTTGCTGCTACCCCTGGGCATTGCAGTCCAGTTGGTGAGCGGCGTGGCCAGTCGGGCCGCGATGTCTTTGTTTGCAGGTCTGTAATCGCCGCGCTCCGATCATCCGTGGCAGCCGTTGTTATTCGCCGTTATTTGAGGGGTCGACTCTGTGGCTGTTATTACGCATGACGCCAAGCTGAACGATTTGCTGGTAGACCTCCATTACAGCCTGTTGCAGTACGTGGCAGAGACCAGCCCCTGGTCGCAAAAGCCGCAGGCGGCGTCCACCGTGGAGCAACTTGCCGCACAGCAGCAACGGCATGTGGCCCGGCTGGTTGACCTCCTGCGCATGCGCAACTGGTCCATCGACTTTGGGACTTATCCCAGCGAATACACCGATTTGCAGTACCTCTCTGTCGAGTTCTTTCTCCCGCGATTGATTGCCGCCCAGTCTGCGGTGGTAAGTGAACTGGATGAAGCCGTGCATACCTGCATCGACGATGCCGTCGCGGTGGCTCTCCTGCGTGACCTGTTGACAGGCGAGCAGGAGATTCTGGCTCAGTTGCGTCAGCTGCAACCTCAGTCTGCCCCCGTCAATTAGTGTCATGTAGCGAACCCAACTTATGGCCGTGGAAGTACCATGTGGATCGATACCCACTGCCATTTGAATGAAGAGGCGTTCGCTCCCGACTTACAGGACGTGGTCGAACGGGCGATCGCGGCGGGTGTCCGGCAGATGCTGGTCGTGGGCTGCACGCTGGCGTCCAGTCGCAAGGCCGTCGAGCTGGCGAGTCAGTTTCCAGCGCTCTTCGCCGCCGTGGGAATTCAGCCGAATTATGTGGCCGAAGCCCAGCCGAATGACTTCGCGGAAATCGAACAGCTGGCACGGGATCCCAAGGTGGTGGCGATCGGCGAAACGGGCCTTGATCGCTATTGGGATTTTGCCCCCATCGACCTGCAGCGCGAGTATTTTGTGCGGCATATCGAGCTGTCCCGGCAGCGCGGTTTGCCCTTCATCGTGCATTGTCGAGAGGCAGAAGCCGATACCGTGGCGGTCTTGCGTGAGCAGGCACAACGGGGACCATTGGCAGGCGTCATGCATTCGTTCTCGGGTGATCTGGCCACCGCGACCGCCTGTTGGGAACTGGGGCTGTGCATTTCTTTCGCGGGGATGGTGACTTTCAAACGCAATCAACCGTTGCGGGATGTGGCTCGGGTTGTCCCGGCAGATCAGATCCTCGTCGAGACCGATTCCCCCTACTTGCTGCCTTCACCCATCAAGAACGAAAAAGGCCCGAAGCGCAATGAACCGGCGCATGTGCGTTACATCGCCAACCATCTCGCGGAAGTCCGTGGCATGGCTTCGGAAGACTTCGCCGCGCTCACAACGGCGAATGCCCGGCGACTCTTTCGGCTGGTGTAGTTCGCCTTCAGAGTCCGTGCTTGCTATTCTTTATTCTGTCGGATGAACGGAATCGCCATTCAGTGTGGATCGTCGACATGCAGTGGCTGAAGCACGCGTTTGCCATCGAACCCGCGGCGGCTTTTGTCGCAACGCCGGTTGAGCGCGAACTTGTCGGCCGGTTGACTCGTGAACTCGTGCGTCGTCGATTGGTCTTCCCCGCGTGCGTGCTCCTCGAATCGGTTCGCCCGCTGGGTTCGGTGGCCTCGCAAGCATTGGTCTTCAGCACTCCGTGGCTGGCGGCGCTCACCGATACCGCCGGCTTGCGAACTTTCAGCGATTTGCTGGCCCGTCCCGGTGCCGTCGACTGGCTGGTGGACGAGCTTTACGCCGCAGATGCTCCGGTAGGTCGCAGTGAACCCATGGCAGCCTGTTCGCCGCCCTCTGTGGAATTCCCACACGTCTCTGCCCTAACAGATTGATCGGGAGTACGCGACGTTGATGGAGCAACCCGCGAAACAGACCAGTCACATCGCCGCACCGCGGATTACCAATCCCGATGCGCTGGAAGTCATTCTCGCCACCGATTGTGGCAGCACCACCACCAAGGCCATTTTGATCGAGAAGGTGAACGGGGTCTACCGGCAGACCTTTCGTGGCGAAGCTCCGACGACGGTCGAAGAGCCGGCAGCCGATGTCACTATCGGCGTCATCAATGCCGCGACAGAGGTCGGTGAACTTGCGGGTCGCCGTCTGGTCGATGAGCAGGGCTTGCTGGTCCGTCCGTCACGTGGTCGCGATGGTTGTGATATCTACATCTCCACCTCTTCGGCGGGGGGGGGGTTGCAGATGCTGGTCGGTGGCGTGGGGAAAGAGATGACCGGCGCCAGTGCCCAGCGGGCCGCCTTGGGAGCCGGGGCCATTGTGATGGATGTGCTGGCGGCGAACGACCGCCGCAAGCCTCATGAACAGATTCAGCGCATCCGCGACCTGCGACCCGATATGCTCCTGATTGCCGGCGGGACCGACGGCGGGACCACGCGGCATGTGGTGCAACTCGCGGAACTCGTCGCGCCGGCCCGTCCGCAACCGCGGTTCGGCGGACAGTATCGCATGCCGGTGATCTATGCCGGGAACAATCAGGCGGCCGGCTTAGTGGCCGATGCCTTGCGGAACGCGTGCGAGTTGTCGATTGTCGCCAATGTGCGACCGACACTCGAGCAGGAGAATCTGGCACCGGCCCGCGATCGGATTCACGATCTGTTTCTCGAACACGTCATGGCTCACGCCCCGGGCTATGACAAGCTGATCTCATGGGCCGATGCCCCGATCATGCCGACACCCGGAGCGGTGGGCGATATTCTGCGGACGATTGCCGAGCGGCAGCAGTTGAACGTGGTCGGTGTCGATATCGGCGGCGCAACGACCGACATGTTCAGCGTGTTTGACGGTGCCTTCAATCGCACGGTGAGCGCCAACCTGGGCATGAGTTATTCCATCTCGAATGTCTGTGCCGAGGCCACGCTGCCCCGCATCTTGCGCTGGGTTCCGTATGATTGTGATGAGCGGACGCTGCGCAATCGCGTGAAGAACAAGATGATTCGTCCGACCACCATTCCGCAAACGCTGGAAGCGCTGATTTTTGAACAGGCCGTTTCGCGGGAGGCGTTGCGTCTGGCGTATGTGCAGCATCGGGAATTCGCGGTGGGCCTGTCGGGCGTGCAGCAGCAGCGCTCGGTGGGTGATGCTTTTGTGCAGCAGGGAAGCGGTAAATCCCTGGTCGATAACATGCGGTTGAATCTGCTGGTGGCATCGGGCGGAGTGTTGTCGCACGCGCCGCGGATGGTGCAGACGGCCATGATGCTCATCGATGCCTTTGAACCGGAAGGCATCACGCGGCTGGCGAAAGACAGCATCTTCATGATGCCGCACCTGGGCGTGCTGGCACAGGTGCATCCGCGCGCGGCGATGGAAGTCTTCGAGCGTGATTGCCTGATCTACCTGGGAACCTGCATCGCGCCGAAGGGGATCGCCAAGCCCGGACAGCCCTTATGCCGTTTTCGATTCACGGGTGGTCTGACCGAACAGGGTGTGTTGCACGCGGGCGAGTTACGGCGGCTTCCGCTGGCCGATCAGGTCGCGTGTGAAGTGACGTTAGAACCCTTGTCGGGTTTTGATGTCGGAAATGGTCCCGGTAAACCCATGACGGCACCCATTCACGGCGGCACCGTAGGCGTGATTCTCGATGGTCGCGGTCGACCGTTGCAACTTCCCGAGGATCGCTCCGCCGGGCAAACCGTCGTCGCCCATTGGAACGCAGCCGTTAACATGTATCCCGATTAATTTAACCACCGTCAGGTGTTCTTTAATGTGGGGGCAAAAGCTAAGAGCTAAGAGTCAAGAGTTAAGTGTCAAGAGTTAAAGAGCTTCAATTTCAACGCATTAGCACTCAGCACTTGACTTAACGGATCGTGAAGTGATCGAAAACTCATCCTAACCCCTAACCCCCAATACCTAACCCCCACCATGTCGCAAGCCTACACTCCCGGATTACTCGTGACGCCGCGAACGTGGTGGCGGTGTCGTCGCGCGCTGCCGGTTGCGGGGCGGGTGCTCGCCAGTCTGGGTCAGCAGGTTGCCGCGGAAGAGGTTGTCGCGGAGACAGAAACGCCGGGCGATGCTCTGCCGGTCAATCTGGCCCGCAGCCTCGGAGTTTCCCCCGGTCAGGCCTTGAGCTGCTTGAAGGTGGCGTTGGGCGATCGCGTTAGCGGCGGTCAGTTGCTGGCACAATCCAGCGGCTTTCTGGGATGGTTTCGCAAAGACTTTCATGCTCCCATCGCGGGGACGGTGGAATCGGTCTCCTCGATCACCGGGCAAATGATTCTGCGTGGCACGCCGCGCAAAGTGCAGGTGCGGGCCTACCTTGCCGGCAAAGTGACCGAAGTTTTGCCCGAGGAAGGCGTGGTTGTCGAAGCCACCGCCGCGGTCATACAGGGCATCTTTGGCATTGGCGGGGAAGCCTATGGACGAATCCAACTGGTGTGCGATGCGCCCGACATCGATCTAACGGATGACCGGCTGCGACCAGAACATCGAGGCACGATCGTCATCGGCGGACGACGGATCACGCGGGCCGCCGTAGAGCGCGCCCGTGAACTGGGAGTCGCGGCGATGATCGCTGGTGGAATCGACGATCAGGATCTGCGTGAAATTCTCGGCTATGACCTGGGCGTGGCGGTGACTGGGTTGGAGAAGATCGGCCTGTCGCTGATTGTGACCGAAGGGTTTGGCGATATCGCAATGGCCCGCCGCACATTTGATTTACTACGCAGCCAGCAGGGTCAACCAGCGGCGATCAATGGCACCACGCAAATTCGGGCCGGCGTCTTGCGTCCGGAAATTGTGATTCCCGTGACGTCGGCGGCTTCCAAAGAATCCTCGCGCAGCGAATTGACCGGTCTGCTCGATGTGAACGCCCCGGTGCGTGTGATTCGGGAGCCCTATTTTGGGGAACTCGGGCTGGTGGCCTCATTGCCGTCGGAACCGCAGCTATTGGCCTCGGAATCGAAAGCCCGCGTGGTGACAGTGCGCCTGCAACGCGGAGATACGGTGACCGTGCCGCGCGCGAATGTCGAACTCATTGAAGGAGCGACGGCATGAACTGGCTGCGTCGATGGGCTCTGCTCGCGCTGCTAATCTTTGGTTTGCCGATAGTCAGTCTGGCCGATGTCCCGCGTCCACCTGCGGAGGTCATGGTGACCGATCATCCCAACGATGCGGGCACGGGTCTCGACGTGCGTTGGAGTCTGTCTCCCGATGACAGCCCAGCAGCGAATTCCAGCAAAGTGATCGCCTACCAGATCTATCGGGAAGTGAATGGGAACAGAGACGCGGAACCCGTGGCCCGGCTCAACGCGGGCAACACCGAGTACAACGACAGTGACTGCCAGCCCGCTGCGACGTATCGGTATCTGGTGCAGGCCGTCGCGGCTGATGGGTCTCTATCGGAACTGGCGACGCATGCCGAACCGATGTTACCGGTCACACAATGGTTTGATCGATCACGCGGCTGGGTGGCGGTGATTGTGCTGTTCGTCTGCACGGCCGTCATCATCTGTACCGAACTGGCGAAACGGGGTTGGACCACCTACGTGAGACCGATCGCCGGTTTGACGGCGATCGATGAAGCGGTCGGCCGCGCGACGGAAATGGGGCGGCCGATGCTGTTCGTCCCAGGCATCATGGACATCGATGAAATCGAGACGGTCGCCGGTTTGACCGTCCTCGCGCATGTCGGAGAGAAGGCCGCCGTCTACGATACGCCCATCGAAGTTCCCACCGCGCGATCGCTGGTCATGACCGCGGCCCGCGAAGCCTTGGTCGGGGCCTACCTGACCGCGGGACGCACCGAAGGCTTTGATGAAGATCGTGTCTACTACGTTACCGAAGAGCAGTTCGGGTATGTCGCAGCGGTGTGCGGTTGGATGTCGCGCGAGAAGCCGGCCGCGTGCTTCTATCTCGGTAAATTCTTCGCCGAATCGCTGGTGCTCGCGGAGACCGGGAATGCTTGTGGCGCGATTCAACTCGCGGGAACAGCGGAATCGGCCCAGTTGCCGTTCTTCGTCGCCGCGTGCGACTACACGCTGATCGGCGAAGAACTCTTTGCAGCATCGGCCTATCTTTCCGGAGAACCGCAGCAATTGGGCACGTTGAAGGGGCAGGATGTTGGCAAGGTGTTTGTTGCCGTGCTATTGATTGGCGGGAGTCTGTTGGCCACCGGTGCCATGCTATGGGGGCCGGAAAGTTCGATCGGACAGGTGCATGAGTATCTCATGGTGCATGTGCTGAATAAGGGAGTCGGCGGATGAAAAATGTCGTACCCCTGGTGATCGCGTTTATCGCCGGTGTCACCATGATTCTGGCGAAGTTCATTCCGGTCGCGAAGCCGCTGGAGGAACGAGCCTCCGTCTGGTTCATCATTCTGGCGGCGATTGCCTTTCTGATCGGCGGAACCAATCTGTTTCTGCATCATGCCCGCAAGGTGCTGCGGCAAGAGGCGGGTTGGGGATTTTCCGCGGTGACGCTATTGTCGTTCATGATCACCGTATTTGTCGGACTCAGCAAATGGGGCGTCCCCGCCTCGCCGGCGTTTCCCGATCATCCGTGGTCAGGAGCTTATCTCACGGAAGGGGCTCCGCTGTGGTGGTTGTATCAGTACATTATGGACCCCGTTACCTCCACAATGTTTGCGTTGCTGTCGTTCTATGTGGCCTCCGCCGCGTATCGCGCCTTCCGCGCAAAGAACACCGAAGCCATCATTCTGCTGGTGACGGCATTTATCGTCTTGCTGGGGCGGTGCAGTGCGGGGACGTTTCTCACCTCGTGGATGCCCGAATCGCTGGAAGCCCTCACGTTTCCCGGAGCAACGGCGGTCATCATGGCGGTCTTCACCACGGCGGGACAACGCGCGATTATGATCGGTATTGCCCTCGGCGTCGCAGCAATTTCCCTGCGGATCATTCTCGGACTCGACAGGAGTTATCTCGGTGCGGATGAGTAATCAGTAAACGTGATGACCGCACAAATCATGGGGCTTGATTGAGAGAGTTTATGCTCGACTTTTTGAATACACTCGATCGCCGCTGGATCTTTCTGTTGATGGCCATTGCTGTCGCGGTGCCGGTGTTGTATCAGCCCGTGTTTCCCGAGCAGCCCTCTCCGCTCACTCGAAAACTCTTCGATGCCATCGAAGAACTGCCGGAAGGGTCGGTCGTTTATCTGGCCTTTGATTATGACCCACCCTCGCAGGCCGAATTGGGACCGATGGCGAAAGGGTTCGTCCGGCATTGCTGCCTCAAGAAGCACAAGATGATTTTCGCCAACCTCTGGCCGGTGGGACCGCCACTGGTCGATCAGAACATCCGTGAAGTCATCGAGGGCGAGTTTCAAAGCGAGGCGTTAGTCTATGGACGTGACTATGTGAATCTGGGCTATCGGCCGGGCAATCAGGTAGCCATTTCTCAGATCGCGACTGATCTGCGAAAGGTCTATGCGATTGATTCCGCCGGGACCAACCTGGATGACCTGCCGCTGACGAAGTCGTTCAAGAATATTTTCGATGCCGACCTGGTGCTGAATGTCTCGGCGGGTTACCCCGGTTGTAAAGAGTGGGTGCAGTACGCGGGCACCAAAGGGGATTTGAAGATGGGGGCAGGTGTGACGGGAGTGCAGGCCCCGCAGTTGTTCCCCTACTACCCGGATCAACTCGTGGGGTTGCTGGCGGCAATCAAAGGAGCCGCGGAGTATGAAGCGGCGATCGCCCAGAAGTATCCGCAGTACGCCGACCCGCAAAAGAACGTAGCCATCAAGCGCATGGGGCCGCAGTTGTTTGCCCACTTGCTGATGCTGGGGTTGATTGTGCTCGGCAACGTGGTGTATGTGGCGAACCGTCGCCGAGGAGCGCAGCGATGACGCGTGAAACCACGATCTGGTGGCTGTTGTTTCTCCTGGGTGGTCTGGGGCTGTTGTGGCAATCGACCCAGTCGGAAACGGGCGTGGGCACGGTCTACGTCAAACCCGTGGAACCAGCCACTCAGCCTGTGACCTGGACCGAAACCGAGCCCACCGATCCACAGGCCACGCTGAGCTTCTATCGCACGGCGGGAGTCTGGCTCGCCGCGTTCCTCACCCTCGCCGTCTTTTCCTACCTCTACAAAGACAATGTGTTTTACAAGCTGGCCGAATCGATGATTGTCGGTGTGTCGGCGGGGTACTACCTCGTTGCAAACTTCTGGGATTCGATTGTCGCGCAGTTGATGAAGGAACTCTCGCCGACGTTGGTCCGCGATTGGGCCATTCCCAGTCTGGCGAAAGACACCCCCGTGGATTTGTGGTACCTGATTCCGCTGATTTTGAGTGTCTTTCTCTTCTGCCGATTTGTGCCCAGGGTGAGTTGGCTGGCGCGTTGGCCGCTGGCCTTTGTAGTGGGGACCTTCGCGGGGTTACGTCTGGTTTCGATTCTCGATGCCGATTTCATCAGCCAGATTCGCAGTACCATCGTGCCCTTGATCGTGCTCACCGATGGGTCGTTCAACGTATGGGCATCGATACGGAATGTGGGCTTGCTGTTGAGCGTGCTGACCTGCTTGTCCTATTTCTTCTTCTCGGTGCCGCATCAGGGAGTGTTCGGCAAGGTGTCGCGCGTGGGGGTGTGGGTGCTGATGATCACGTTCGGTGCCTCGTTCGCCTTCACCGTCATGGGCCGCATCACCCTGCTCACCAAGCGTTTTGAGTTTTTGTTCTTCGACTGGTTAAGGCTTTAGGGGTTGGGTCTTGGGCATTGGGTATTGGGGATGAGGTATGCACCCAACGCCCAACGCCCAACGCCCAACACCCAACACCCAACACCCAACACCCAACACCCAACACCCAACACCCAACACCCAACACCCAACACCCGGCCCCATCCATGCCTGCATTGCTTGAAATTGAAGGCCTCAAAACCTACTTCGATACCGACAGCGGTACGGTGAAGGCCGTCGACGATCTGACGTTGCAACTTCATCCTGGCAAGACCCTGGGACTGGTCGGCGAATCGGGATCGGGCAAGTCGGTCACGTCATTGACGGTACTGCGGTTGCTGCCCGATGTCGGGGCGCGGATCGCTGCGGGGAAGATTTCATTTCTGGGTCGCGATCTCGTTCGCATGCCATTGCCGGAATTGCGCAAGCTGCGTGGCAAAGAGATCAGCATGATCTTTCAGGAACCGGGCACCTCGCTCAACCCGGTCTACCGCGTGGGAGATCAGGTGATGGAAGCCATGCTGCTGCATCAATCGATCACCCGCGCCGAAGCCCGTGAAAAGGCGATTGCCCTGTTCCGTGAAGTCGGCATTCCGGAACCGGAACGCCGTATCGATTCCTATCCGCACGAAATGTCGGGCGGTCAGAAGCAACGCGTGATGATCGCCATGGCGCTCAGTTGCGGACCCAAGGTGCTGATCGCCGACGAACCGACCACCGCGCTCGATGTCACCATTCAGAAACAGATTCTCGACCTGATCCGCAAGCTGCAGCAGGAACGGCAGATGGCCGTGCTGTTCATCACACACGACTTGGGTGTGATCGCGGAAATTGCTGATGAGGTCGCGGTGATGTATCGCGGCAAACTGGTCGAACAAGGGCCCGTGCTCGACATTTTCCGCGCGCCGCAACATCCCTACACCAAGGGACTGCTGGCCTGTCGTCCCAAGCTTGATACTGTCCGCCGACGGTTACCCACGGTCGCCGATTACATGCAGTCGACCGTGACAGACGCGGGTGAATTGCAGATCACAGAAAAGGCCTTAAGTCCCGAACGGTTACGGGAGATCGAAAGTCGTGGACGCGGGCGGCTGTTGCATCCGGAAGCCGATCTGCTGGCGCTCGGATACCCCTTTGATGCGGCTGTGCATCCCCCGGGCACAAACACGGTCCCCGCGAATGAAGCTCCGGTCCTTCGCGTCCAGAATCTCAAGGTGCATTTCCCGATTCGCAAGGGCTTGTTGCGACAAGTCAGCGGCCAGGTGCGCGCAGTCGATGGCGTGAGCTTTGATGTCTATCGCGGTCAGACGCTGGGATTGGTGGGCGAATCGGGCTGCGGGAAGACCACGACGGGCCGGGCCATCATGCGGCTGGTTCCCATCACCACGGGTCGCGTGGAATTTGCCGGTGAGGACTGGAGCGCACTGGGCGGCGCTCATCTGCGGCGACAACGGCGCAAGCTGCAGATCATCTTCCAGGATCCCTACAACTCGTTGAACCCGCGGTTGACCGTGGAAGACATGCTGACTGAAGCCATGTCGGTGCATCAATTGGGGAAGCATCCCGCCGATCGTCGCGACAAAGCGGCGGCACTGCTGGAAGAAGTGGGCCTGCTCGCCGAGCATCTGCGCCGCTATCCGCATGAATTTTCCGGAGGGCAACGGCAGCGCATCGGGATTGCCCGCGCGCTCGCCGTAGAGCCCGAGTTCATCATCTGTGATGAATCGGTCTCGGCACTCGATGTTTCCGTACAGGCCCAGGTGCTCAACCTGCTGAAAGACCTGCAGGAACGCCGGGGGTTGACCTATATTTTCATCAGCCACGACTTGAGCGTGGTGAAGTTCATGGCCGACATGATGGCCGTGATGAACGCGGGCGAGATCGTGGAGTTTGGCCCGTCGGAACAGATTTATGCCCATCCGCAGCAGGACTACACACGCAAGCTGATCGCGGCGATTCCGCAAGTCTCACTGGAAGCGATTGAATCGCGAATGCGGGTCAATACCGCCCAGTCGTAGTTCAGCCATCGAACGCAGCCGCGGCAGAGGCTCTGGCCTGTGTCTGGGGGTGACCATAAGCCGATGAAAGGTCGGGGCCCCCGCCCCGACAAACACTGCCCCCCATCCGCTTACGGCAGCAACTGCATCCGTTCAAAATCGGGCAGCCGCAATTGTGTCTCTAAAGGGCCAAGGCGCAAACGGGCTGGTTTCGAGGGCAGATGCACCACAAAGGGCTTGCCCACCAGCAGGCTCAGGTTCACGGCTCCATCGGGCCAGCGGCGGCTATCGTGCGAAACCGGGCTGTTATCGCCCAGCACAAACAGCTCATCGGCATCCAGAGTGTAAGGGGCCTGAATCGCGTGGCGGCTGCGCGTTCCGGTGTAATACACATCCCGGTAGACCGTGACACCCGTGACATGCGCCGCCAGGCCCTGCGCTCCAAATCGAAGGGGGTAGCGTGTGTGTGGTGCCTGTTCGGGGGTCGAAAATGTCCAGGGGCTTAAGACCGGAATGCCATCCAAAGCGACCAGCACCTGCTGATCAAACAGCGACATTTCGATGGTGACCGGTTGCTGGCCGAATCGATCAGGCAGATGATCTTCACACACCGGTTCCGGATGATCGGCCGCATACAGCCGCACGGAATGGCGTCCGAGATCAAAGACACAGGTGAAATTGACATGGCCGTCGGTCATTTCAATGGCGAATTCTCCCGACCCCAGCGCAGATGCCAATTCGAGCGACAGCGAAAGATCGCGCGTGGGCAAAGGGACGATGTTGCCATCGTGCGGATTATAGCCGTAAGTGTCCGTCACCGGGGCGACTTGCGATTGGTCATAAAGTTGAGCCACGGCCTGATGGAATTCCTCATCCGCGGGATGTGCAAGTAGTTGATCGCGCACGCGCTGTGGCAAGGCACCTATGCAACTCAGTTCTTGAGTTCTGAGATCGTACTTGAGACCGGCGGGGGGAATCTGTGACGGCTCGATATCTTCCGGCCAGGCAACGGGGCCGACCGTGGTGAGATGCTGACCGCGATATCGCACCCGGCTGGCATACTCCACCCAGGCCCATGTGCTGCCGGCTGCCGAGGATACATCAAATCCGCTTCCGTCTGGCTGCCAGCCCGGAACGTCCGCAGCGGTGGGTAGGGCGCGCCAGTACGGCGACTCTTCGCGGTTATCAGATTCAAAGCGATGGTCATGCACCGGAATGCGCAAGGCGTGCTGAGTGGCCAGATCCTTGCGACATAACCGGCCATCCGCATAGACGTCGCCATCAATAATCTGTATCCGTTCTCCGGGCAGTCCAACAACCCGCTTGACGTAGGCCTCCCGCGCATTGTGAGGATTGCGGAATACAATTATTTCCCACCGGCGGGGCGGTCGCAGGGCATAGGCCGGCTTGAAGACGAGAAGTTGATCGCCATGGTTGCGGGGGACAGCGCCCAGGCTAATGCCGCGCTGTCCGCAATTGGGGCACGTGGCGTGTGTGCGGCCCGGTTCATCCTCCGCGGCGGAGACATCGGCGGCATCGGTGTCGTAGGCGACACCAAAGGGAAAGTGATAGTGGCAGGTGGGGCATTCGACGCGTTTGTGAAAACCCAGCAAGTGCGGGGCCATCGATCCCGTGGAAATCATGTAGCCTTCCGCCGCGAATGTGCGAAAGAGCATGACCGCCAGCAGCAGACAGACCGCCGATTCCACCAGCGAACGCAAAATGCTGCGACGATCTCGCCCGGCACTTGTGGTGGCCGCATCCATCGCGGTCGCTGTTGTTGCTGCGTCATCCATCAATGCACCGGGGGAGAGACCCGACTGAGACCGTGCTCGCTGCTGCTGAACATTCGCCACAGCGCACACAACCCGGCATTGTAGAGGCTGAAGAGGTTGCAGGGCTAGATCAACGCCCGCAAACAGCGCCCCGTGTGAGCCGCAAGGCGCAGCCGAGCGCTGCTCCGATCCATGCGCCGCTCATCCACCGCCCGATTACCGAACCACCCAGGCGTCAAACATCGTAATACATGGCGAATTCAAACGGATGCGGCCGCTGGCGCAACGCATCGACTTCCTTTTCGCTCTTGTACCAGATCCAGGTGTCGATGACATCTTCCGTGAAGACATCGCCCCGCAGCAGAAACTCATGATCCCGCCGCAGAGCCTGCAACGATTCTTCGAGCGTAATGGGCGTCCGCGGCACATCAGCCAGTTCGTCCGGTCCCAGATCGTACAGGTCTTTGTCGAGCGGACGGCCCGGATCGATCCGCTGCTGAATGCCGTCCAGTGCGGCCATCAGCATCGCTGACATGGCCAGATATCCGTTGGCGGCAGCATCGGGGCAGCGGAACTCGATGCGTTTATTCTGTGGATAAGGCGTATGTACGGGGATCCGAATGGCCGCCGAGCGATTGCGGCTGCTGTACGTCAAATTCACCGGGGCTTCAAAGCCAGGAATCAGACGTTTGTAGCTGTTTGTCGTGGGGCAGCAGAATGCCAGGATCGCCGGCGTATGCTTCAAAATGCCGCCGATGGCATACATCGCCAGATCACTGAGGCCGGAATACCCTTCCCCCGCGAAGAGATTCTGCTCACCTTTCCAAAGTGACAGGTGCAGATGCAAACCGGAACCATTGTCGTTCCACAACGGCTTCGGCATAAACGTTGCCGTCTTTCCGTGGCGGGCAGCAACGTTTTTCGCGATGTATTTGGCCAGCAGCAGGTGGTCGGCAATTTTAAGGAGCGAGCCGTAACGCAGATCAATTTCCGATTGGCCCGCGGTCGCGACTTCGTGATGCTGGGCTTCAATGGCGACGCCACAATCCTGAAGAACCAGCATGATTTCTGTGCGCAAATCTTGCAGAGTGTCTGTAGGGGGGATGGGGAAATAGCCCTCTTTGTAGCGAATCTGGTAGCCGGAGTTGTACGGGCCTTCGCCGCGTCCCCGGGTCCACTGACCTTCCCGGCTTTCGACGTGGTAGAAGCATTCGTGTTCGTTCTGGTCGAAACTGACGGCGTCGAAGATGAAGAATTCGAGTTCCGGACCAAAATGGGCGATTTCCGCCAGTCCGGTCGACTTCATGTAGTTTTCTGCTTTTCGCGCAACGTTGCGCGGATCTTTAGCATAGTCTTCCCGGGTGATGGGGTCCTGAATGTTGCAGGTCATCACCAGCGTGTGCTTCATGAACGGATCAACAAACGCCGTGCTGGCTTCGGGAACGACCAGCATGTCGCTTTCGTTGATGGTCTGCCAACCGCGAATCGACGAGCCGTCAAAACCCAATCCTTCTTCAAAACTCTTTTCTGTTAAAGCAGTTACAGGGATGGTGAAGTGCTTTTGCGTGCCCGGGAAGTCCATGAATCGCAAATCGATGGCGCGCACTTCATGCTGACGGCATAAAGCCAGCACTTCTCTCGGGGTAAGTTCCGACACGTTCCGTGATCTCCGTGGGCACTGCGGATGACGAATCGCCTAGCTGCAACAACCACTTCAGCAAATGCGATACCCGGAGGCAAGTGGTGCGCGCCAAATGTGCAGCCAATTCCCAGATCGCGATTCCCGAGTCCGTAGCGGCTACGGGCGGCGCACACACAGTGATTAACGAAGATATTCGTTCTAAAGCCGCCACTGGTCAGTGCGACCCGCACTAGGTGCTCGCCAACTTCAACTGCCGGAGTTCACGTGGCAACGGGAACGACACGTGCTCTTCCCGGGTGATAATTTCCGTGAGTTCGGCGCCAAAGGTCTGGCTCAGCCAGGCAATCACATCCTGAACAACGATTTCCGGAGCGCTGGCGCCCGCGGTGATCAGCACGGTTTCCACCCCGGTAAACCAGTCCTCCTGCAATTCCTGGGCACCATCAATCAGATAGGCCGGCTTGCCAAACGTGCGGCCGATTTCCATGAGTCGACGGCTGTTGGAACTGTTTTGGCTACCGAGAACCAGCACGAGATCGGCACGAGGTGCCAAAGTGGCGACCGCATCTTGCCGGTTCGTGGTGGCGTAGCAGATGTCTTCTTTGGGAGGGCTGACGATCGCGGGAAAGGTCTCTTTCAGTGCGGTTATCACACGGCCCGCTTCCTCCACGCTCAGCGTAGTTTGGGTGAGATAGGCCAGCTTTGCGTCTGTGGGGAACGTCAACCGCCGGACATCTTCTGGCGTCTCCACCAATGTGATGCTCGCGGGAGCCTCGCCCATCGTCCCAATGACTTCGTCGTGCCCCTCATGGCCAATGAGGATGATATGGTAGCCTTCGTTGGCATATTTGATGGCTTCCAGATGCACCTTGGTGACCAGGGGGCAGGTGGCATCGATGGTGCGGAGACGCCGGGCGCGCGCGGCGGCGCGGACCTCCGGAGAGACTCCGTGCGCGCTGTAGAGCAGAATTGAACCTTCGGGTGCTTCGGAAATGTGATCGACGAATGTCACACCCTGCTGGGTAAATCGCTCCACGACATATTTGTTGTGTACGATTTCGTGATAGACGTAGATGTTCGAGCCGAACATCCGCAGGGTCTCATCGAGACATTCGATGGCCATATTGACCCCGGCACAAAAGCCTCGGGGATTCGCCAGCAAGATCTTCATGAACAACTTCCTGAGTGCGTGATCTCAGGATTGTAGCATGGGGCGAAAAGGAAAGCCCGGAAGCAGCGGAGTCCCAGGGGGGCGCAGGACACACACTGCTTCCGGGGCGATCGGACTCACTGAATTCGAGCCAAACGGGAGACATGGCGTCCTTGCCAAGACTCCCGAATGTACCACCCTGACGAAGAGCATCTGCGGCATCCGTGCCTCAAACGCAACTCGCGCCGATACCCGTGATTCCCGCAGGAAATCGCAGCATCATGCGGTGGACTCTCTGCCGTGCTGCTGGCTGTCAGCTTGCCGCACGGCGGGGGAACATAGGAACTGCCGGGAAAAGCGTCAATCGCGATTTGAGAGAATCGCCGAGAATTGTAAGTTCTACGAATTCTTGCACGTGCGGATCAGAATCCTCTCTGACCAACGGACAGGATTGGCTGGCGACCGGAAGACTGCACACCGGCGCTTCCAACCGGTACGATGTCGGAGAATCATCATCGTTTCCCCGTCGGAGTTGCCTCTGTGCCTACGCTTACCGCTGCCGCGTTGACTCGTTTCACGGAAGCCTTATTTGAAACCGCGGGGGTTGGTCCTGCGGAAGCGCAACTGGTGGCCCGCAGTCTGGTCGACGCCAACTTGCGCGGACATGATTCCCATGGCGTGATGCGGGCCCCGTTTTATATCGGTCGCCTGAAAGATGGCGGTCTCGATCCGCACGCGAAACTGGTGGTCGAAAAGGAAACCCCATCGTCCATGGTGTGCGATGGCGGCTGGGGACTCGGCCAGGTCATTACCTACGATCTGATGCACAGGCTGATCGCGAAATGCGAATCGACCGCCATCGCCTGTGGCACGCTGAAGCGGTCTACGCATATCGGCCGCCTGGGGGAATACGCCGAACTCGCCGCCGAGCGGGGCTTCATGTCGATGATTATGGCGAATACCCACGGTGCGGCTCAGCGTGTCGCGCCGGTGGGAGGCAAACGGCCCCGGTTGGGGACCAACCCGATCTGCATCGGGATGCCGGGGGGTGCCAGTGGCCCGTTCATTTTTGATATCGGGACCAGTGCCACGGCCGAGGGGAAAGTACGAGTCAAAAAGATCGCGGGTCAACAGGTTCCCTCAGGCTGGATCCTGGACCCGGAAGGCCAGCCGACGAATGATCCGAATCAGCTCTATGGGAATCCTCCCGGAACAATTCTGCCCTTGGGCGGCGATCAGGCTTACAAAGGTTTTGGGTTGGCATTCATGATTGAAATGATGTGCGGTGGGCTTTCGGGGGGGCAATGTGCCTATCCCGAGCCCCCGCCTCCCGTGGGGAATTGTGCGTTCTTTTTGGTGTTGAATCCGGAGTTCTTCGGCGGACAGCAGCACCTGTTGCAGGAAGTGGCTCAGTTGGAAACCTACGTTCGTGCGGTCCCGCGGATCGACGGAGTCAACGAGGTCTTTTTGCCGGGAGACCCGGAGCGCAAGACCCTCGCGCAGCGGCAATCCGCCGGGATTCCGATCGACGAGGGAAATTGGAAGGCGTTGACCGATCTGGCTGGACAGTTGGGGGTCATCCCCCCCGCCACCTGAGAATCGTCAACGCGATTTTCTGGGCGATCACCGTCACGAGGGGAGTGAGGAGATCTCGAACGTGGACCAGACACCATCAACGAATCCCGAACCCAATTCCGAGGTGGGGCGCGCGACCGACGCCTTGCCCGATGTGCGGCTGTACGTCCCCGACAGTGAAGACTGGCAGGCCCGGGTAAAAACCGATAGCGAAAAGGTCTATTGCTATCAGAAAAATCCGGGCGAGAACTACTTCCATTTGATTCTGGGCGGTGAGCTTTACCTAGTGAGCGGGACGGAAAAACTGTGCCTGACTTGTGCCCTGAGTCGCGGAGTCGTCACCACGGATCGACTCTTCTGGCAAAATCGGGTGCGGAGGCAAAAGCCGGGGGTGCGATGACGCCGGCCAAGATGCGGGACCCACTCGGACGGTTTCAGGTCAGTTGAGTGTTCTTCTGTTTAGTTTGTTAGGTCGGTTCTCCGCCAAAGTTACAACCTGCTGATATTTCAAATGTTACGGAACGCAGACTGCTTCCGGAAAGCGTGGCGTTGGGGATACTACACAAAATGTCAGTGGATTTGTGTTTGCATGGGGCGCGAAATTTGTTAAATTCCATGTAACCTATGCAGGATTCCCTCATCACAAATGACGTGAATCTGCATACAAATGGATGAGAGATGCAGTTTTGGATGCTGCACCCCACAACGATCAAGGAGGAGATGATGCTAGTACTCACACGAAAACGCGGCGAATCGATCCAGATTGGTGGAGAGGTTCAAGTTCAGGTGCTGTCAGTTCAGGGGAACCGGGTCCGTCTCGGGATCACCGCGCCGTCTTCGGTGGGTGTCCGTCGCGGCGAACTGGTCTTCGATCTGGACTCAAACACTGAAGAGCTGACCCTCGAACCTGAGTCGAGCCTGGATCAGGAGTTGGTCGTGTCGTAAAGCACGACGGATTACGTTCCACCGATCACGTCACCGACGAGCGTCCGGCAAATACCGGACGCTTTCTTTTTTTGATGGGTGACCGGGCCCGCGTTGGATGGTGGCCACTACTCCGTCACCTCCTGTCCAAAGGCCAGCCGCATCTGAGAATCGGGCTGCGCGGACTCAAAATCCTTAAACAGCAGGCTGGGCTGAATGTCGTGGTTGTTCTGATACTTCCCCCCGCGATATTCGGTGATTTCGCCTTCCAGCGTGTGATAGAAGATCTGGCAGATCGGCACGCCGGGATAGATGCGGATGGGATGTACCGCGAACATTTCCAGGGTCCAGTAACCACAAAAACCGACATCGCCGAACCCCGCGGTTACATGCACGAATAACCCCAGCCGACCGACCGACGAACGGCCTTCCAGCATCGGCACGTAGTTGTGGGTTTCCGTGCGCTCCAGGGTGCGCCCCAGGTAAAGCTGACGCGGTTGCAGCACCAGGCCTTCCGGGGGAATGATGTAGCGGCGATACCGGTTCGGCCGACGCATGTCGAGCACGATTTCCTCGTAAACCAGCAGTTCATCGTGCAGTCGCAGGTTGTAACTGTTGGGGTTGAGGAGCGCTTCTTCAAAGGGCTCGATGACGAGGTGCTTGCCGAGCTGCGCTTTGATCTCAGAGCCGGTGAGGATCATGTCGGCAGCGCTTTGCACGGAGAGCATGTGGGAAGGAAGTCGTCCGCAATCACATCACCCTACGTGACATGGCCCGCCGGTGCAACTGCCGTCAGGATGTCAACGGCGGCAGACCGACGCGCGGGCAATCCTTCAACAGCGGGCATTGCTGGCATCGGGGGCGGCGGGCGATGCAAATCTGTCGACCGTGATGAATCAGGCGATGTGAGAAGTTGACCCATTCCGATGCGGGCAAGATCGCGATCAGGTCTTGCTCGATCTTTTCGGGCTGCGCAGAGGACGTAAGCCCGAGCAGTTGCGTGAGCCGTTTCACATGCGTGTCGACCACGACTCCACTGGCGATGCCAAACGCGGTTCCCAACAGGACATTCGCCGTTTTGCGGCCGACGCCGGGCAGTAACACCAGTTCTGCCAGAGTCCGGGGCAACTCCCCCGCGAACTGCTCCATGAGTGCGCGAGCCATGCCGATGAGATTCTTCGCTTTGGCGTGATAAAAGCCCGTGGAACGAATGAGCTGTTCGACATCTGCCTGTTGCGCCTGGGCCAAGGCCGGGGCATCGGGAAAGCGTGCGAACAAGGCGGGAGTGACCAGATTGACCCGTTCATCGGTGCATTGAGCCGACAGGATGGTCGCGACCAGTAATTGAAAGGGGGTATCGTGATGCAGCGCACACAAGGCTGTGGGATATGTCGCGGCGAGTGATTTCAGCAAACGGCGCACGCGGGCGGGCTGCGGGGCGGGGGCAGGTGGTCGACTGGGCATAGAATACCATGATCTCAGAAATCATTCTCTGGATGGGAGATCATACCGATAGACGCTGCCGCGGGCACTGGACTACGATGGTTCTCTGTGACTCACGCTCTGCCTGCTCGACCGAAAAGTGATGCGAATCATGGATGAATTGCCAGCGCAATACCTGGAAGGGATCCGACTCTTCAACGAGGAAGAGTTTTTTGAGTGTCACGATGTGCTGGAAGAACTCTGGTCGGAAATTGAGGGACGCGAAAAAAAGTTTATTCAGGGCCTGATTCAGGCGGCGATTTCGTTGTTCCACTTTGGAAATGAGAATTTCGGCGGTGCGAAGAAGTTGTATCTTTCGTCGACCAAACTATTGACTCAGTACGAAGACGGGTTCATGGGGCTCGATCTGCAAGGCTTCCTGGCAGACTATGCGCTCTGTTTTCAGGAACTGCTGGCGAACGCAGAGGTCTATCCCACGACGGTCGCCCTGCAAGATGATCTGGTGCCCCGGTTGCGTTGGAAAGCGGAGTCGTAAGCGCATGTCGGCATTTTCCGATCCAGACCCGATTCTTACAGGCTTTTCCGGTCAGGCCCCGCTGTTTCCCTTACCGAATGTGGTGTTGTTTCCGCAGGCGTTACTGCCGTTGCATATCTTTGAGCCCCGATATCGCCAGATGACCGCTGACGTTCTGGCGGGAGATGCGTTGATCGCGATGGCGCTGTTGCGAGCAGAACCGGGCGAGCCACGCCCCATTCACGAGGTGGTTGGGCTAGGGCGAATTATCACCCATGAGCGACTGGAAGATGGCCGCTATCATCTGGTGCTGCGTGGCATCGCCCGCGCGAGAATTCAGCGAGAAGTCCCGACCGATCGACTCTATCGGCTGGCGGAACTGGAAATCCTGCGCGATCACGAGCCCTTGGCGACCGCGGGAGAGGCGATGTCTCGCCGGCTGCTACACAAGTTCGAGCGGCTGTTCCCGAATGTCAAATCGCACCCCATCTGGCAGGCCGTCGCTCAGAGCGAGGTGCCGTTGGGCGTCGTTTGCGACCTGCTGGCATCGGCTTTGCCAATTGCTCCCGAAGTGGCTCAGCAGTTCCTGGCCGATGTGGATGTGGTCAGCCGCAGCCGTGCCTTGTGGGCGGCCCTCGAACAACTGCGGTCTCGCCAGCCAGATTCTTCTCCCCAATCCGAATCCGTCACAGAATCTCTGCTGGGCTTTCCGCCGGAATTCAGCCTGAATTGACGGAGTTGTCGCGGTTGATCTGCAAGTCACAGAGACCTGATGAATTTGACGGCTTGGGCTGGGCCGCCTAGCATAACTCAACAAAATCCCGATCGGCTTCGCAGATTTTCAACAAGGTTGTACAGAGCGTGACCAACATCGATTCCGACCCAGAGTTCAGCGACGATTGCCTGCACGATGCGGCGGGCCGCAGCCCAGCAGGAAACTCTCTCACGGGGAACGTGGTCGATTTACCGCGGATGGAGCGGGCCGTGCGGGAACTGCTGGCCGCGGTCGGCGAAGACCCTGATCGCGAAGGCCTGTTAGAAACCCCGGCCCGGGTGGCACGCATGTATGCCGAACTGTTCTCGGGCTTGCGGCTCGATCCCGGACGACACTTGAAGAAGGTTTTTTCAGAGCAGTACGACGAACTGGTGCTGATTCGTGACATTACCTTCAACAGCATGTGCGAGCATCACTTGCTGCCCTTTATCGGCGTGGCCCACGTGGGGTACCTGCCGCGCGGTAAGGTTGTGGGCCTCAGCAAGTTAGCGCGGGTGGTCGAAGAAGTTTCCAAGCGTCCGCAGGTACAAGAACGGATGACCCAGCAGATTGTCGACCTGCTGCAGACGGAACTCGATCCCAAGGGTGCCATCGTGGTGATCGAAGCGAGCCATTCGTGCATGACAATCCGAGGCATCCGCAAGCCGGGCAGCCTGACAATCACCAGCGCGGTTCGGGGCCTGTTCAAGACAAATACCTCCAGTCGCGCGGAGGTCATGGCCTTCATTCAAGGACCACGGCCCATGCAGTCGTAGGTTTGACCAAGTGGCTTGACCGCTCCCGCGCAGAGAACCTAGCATCAGGGACTTGTCCTCTCGATCCGGTTTTCTCAGCACTTCTGCGGAAAGAGTCCGTTCTGTGGACCAGCAGCCACCGTCTGATGCCCCAACGCCTCCCCCCGAGCCTCTGCCGGATGGTCAGCCCGAAAGTCCGGCAGCCGCTGCGGCCACTCATCCCGCCTCACCCGCGGACGATCTGCCGGAATGGGAACCCCTGACACCCGAATTGCTGGAAGACGAGGCGATTCGCGGCGATTTTGTGCTGCGCTGGGCCGTGGTGGGGCTGGCCCTGTTGATCGGTTGTACGGAAATTTTTGATGCCCGGGCTTTGGTGCATGTCCGCTCGGGAACCTGGCTCGCCACACATGGCTGGCTGCCACCCGCAAACGATCCGTTCTCGATCACGGCGGCCGATCGACGGTGGGTGAATCTCTCGTGGGGGTTTGACTTACTCTCGGCAGGGGTGCATGCGGTAAGTGGCGGCGTGGGCCTGTCTCTGATGAAAGGCTTGCTGGTTGCCTTGGCGATCGGTTTGCTGGTTCACTGCGTGCGTCCCGGGATACGGACATGGTGGGGCTCGTTGTGTGGTGCCCTGGTGCTTCTGGCGGCTTACTCCCAGTGGGAATGGCAGCCGGACCTGATGACGTTTCTGGGCGTTGCCTGCCTGATGTGGCTGCTGGTTACAAGTGAAACACCGCGTCCGCGGCTTGTATCGCCGTGGCTGTTTCCCGTGCTGCTGCTGGTGTGGGGACAACTCGATCCCCGGGCTTGGATCGGTCTGCTGATCTTGCTGTTGTACGTCTTGGGGCGCGGGGGGGGGCGTTCGGTTTCAGAGGCCACATGGGATGCCCCGGCTGGCCCTGGATGGCGCTTCGTGGGCGTGTCTGCTGTTGCATTGCTGGTGCATCCGTTTTTATGGGAAACCTGGCTGGCACCCGTTTCACAATATGGGGTGGAATATCCCGCGTTGCGGATGTCTTATCCGCGTCCAATGCTTGACGATCGCGTGTGGTATCCGCTGTGGTCGGCCGTCGTCTGGCAGGATGTGAATCATCGATTGGTGGCCTCGCTCTTACTGATGGCCGCCGCGTTGCTGTCCTTGCTGCTGAATCTGCGACGTGCCTCGCTGAGCCATTGGTTCTGTTTCCTGGGCGTCAACACCCTCGCCTGCCTGACGACGCACGAGCTGGCGGTGGCCAGTCTAGTCAATGGGGTGCTGGCGACGGTCCAGGCTCAGGAGTGGTACAAATCCCGGTTCGGACAAATCTATTCGCTGGCCTGGCAAGATGTGCTGTTCTCGCGCGGGGGACGCGCCATCACGGTGGCGGGGTTCTTCGGGCTGGCCTGGGTGCTGATCAGTGGCCGGTTGGATGGCCCGGATGCCCATCGCACGGGGTTGGGGATTTCCCCAAGTTTACAGCAGGAAATCGACGATTTTCGACGTCTGGATGATGTGGCGTTCGATCTCCGGGGCTTTCATTTCACGCTCGGTCAGGGAGATGCGTTGATCGCCGCCGGGCGAGCTTCCTTTGTCGATCACCGCGTGCGTATTTTTTCTGATCCAGAAGCTCCCGATCTGCTGGTCTTGCACGATCGCGTCCGCAAATCTTTACGCAGCACGCCAGGCCAACCGCCCGACGCACTGGCCCAGGAATCCCGGGAAGAGGTGTTCCAGAACTATGCGATTTCGCATGCACTGCCGCGCTTGACTTCGGAGGCGCTGCCCCCCGATTACCAGACCATGCTCGATCTGCTGTCGTCAAAACAATGGGTGTTGACCGACCTCCTGCCGACGACAGCGATCTTTCATCGGATGACCGCCGTGCCATCGGATCTTGGCGGGTTTGCTCAAAAAACGCAGTTGAATGTCATCGACCGGGCCTTTCGGACAGACCCTGCCACCACGCTGGAGCCACGGGATCGGCCGATTCCCGCGGTCTGGTCTCAAACGCTCTTGTCTCAACCCAAACGCTGGACGGGCCAGGGGACGCAACTGGCCCAACATTGGCTCACGGTGTTGCAGTCGGTTCCCACGTCGCCCATGCCCTTCCAAATGGGCATTGCCGTTCTGGCCACCCGCTCGGCCCAGCAAGGCGTGACCGAACGGCCCGACCTTCCGCGTGCGTACCTTGTGCTCTCGGAATGTGAATCGATCTGGCAGCGGCTGGAGGCGGTCGTGCTGGCCGAATACCAGCTTCCCTGGACCCAATCGTCTCGCTATTACGAAGCCGTCGCGGCGGCTCGACAGGCTGCGGAACTGGCTCCGCAAGACCCCCGCCCTCAGATGCGACTGATTGAGCTGTATCAGTCGGCTGGGTTGGCAGATGTGACTTACGAAGCCATCCAGGCATTTCTGGCCAACAATCCGAAGTTTGGCATTCAGTCTGATGCTGAACTGGCGCAGCGCGAGTCGCTGCTGCAGTTGCGTGGGCGTTTGATGGAGGTGGTCGCCGAGTCTCAGCAGCAGGCCGAGAAAGCATTGGCGGATCAGGCCGATCGATTGCAGGTCGCGTCGTTGTGTCGGCAATCGGGCTGTCTGAAGCTGGCGCTCAAAACGTTGCAGGACGATGCCGTATACGTCGAGCGGAATCCCTTTGCCCGTCTGGAGTTGTCGCAATGGTTGGCCGAGTTGGGTGCCGGGGTGGAACTGGATGATTCGGCGGCATCACTGGCCGCGATTGGCCCCGGTCTCGGTGCGTCGACCTGGCATGAACCGGTCGCTTATTCTGCCTTGTCGCGGGCCGATTTTCTCGCGGCCCGCGATGCCTGGCAGGAAGGAGCCCGTGATCTCGATTTGAGCCGGTTGCAGTCACTGCTCATCACCGCGCCGGGCAGTCTGGCCTCGCCGGTCTGGCTGGGAGATGCGCAATATCCCGTGTCGCATATGATCGCGGTTCAGGAAGCGGTGAGCCGGCAAGCAGGTCAGGCCACGCTATGGGATCTGTATCGCAGTCTGGCAGCCTTGGAACAAGGCGATTTGAATGGAGCACGCGGGGCTCTCAAAGAATCACTGCAACGCTATCCCGAATCTCCGCTGCGACCGCTGCTGCGACTGTATTGGTTCTGTTTCACCGCGGAAATTCTGGATGAAGAGCCGCCGAGTGACTGGATTCCTATCGAAGCGTCCATGTTTGCCACGGAATAACGCGGTGATCAATGCGACCGTTGGAAAGCCTGCTGCGATGACGACGGACTCATTCTCTCTGCGTGGGAAAGTGGCTGCGATTACCGGAGGCGGCAGCGGCATCGGCTTCGCCATTGCCCAAAAGCTGGGGCAAGCAGGTTGCAAGTTGGCCATCTGCGGCCGCAACGCTGAGAAGTTGGAACGTGCCGCGGAACGTCTGCGGGAAATCACGCCCGATGTCTGCGTGGTCCCCGGGGATGTTTCGCGGGAACCCGATGTCCTGCGGTTTGTCGAGCAGATCGACCAGGCCTGGGGGCGGGTTGATCTTTTGGTCAACAATGCGGGAGCCTTCGACGGCGGTCCATTTGAATCGCTGACCTTGGCCGCCTGGGACCACGTGCTGGGGGCCTGCCTGACCGGCACATTTCTATGCAGCCGGGAAGCATTCCAGCGGATGAAAACTGCGGGAGGTGGCCGCATCCTGAATATCGGGTCCATTTCCGCGCAACGTCCGCGCGAGGGTGCGGCACCGTACGCCGCCGCCAAGTTTGGCGTGTGGGGTTTAACGCAGGCGATCGCGCTCGATGGCCGGCCGTATGGCATCGTGTGCAGTTGCCTGCATCCGGGAAATGTGCAGGTGGAACGTCGTCAGGCATCGGGTCTGGCCGCCGATGAGGAATTGATGATGTCTCCGGAAGTTATTGCCAACACAGCCTTTGCGATGTTGAATCTGCCGCTGGACATCAATTTTCTGGAGGCGATTGTGTTACCGTCGTCGCAAGCGTATCTTGGACGCGGCTGATGTGCTGTTGTTAATCCCCTGTCCGGGGGCCGTCTCAACCCGCCCGCAGGTTCTAGCCGCGATTCCCATCGCGACGTGCCCGCCGTGTTGGTGGTGAGGAAATCCGCGAAACTGAGCGCGGTTGATTGACAAACACGGTGAAGGATCACTAACATCTGCGATTCCCCACACTGGGGATTTGGAGAGCGTGTACGCTCGCTTGGTGTAAGTCCTTGGCTGAAGGATGGTTGGAGTGGCCGGCAATCGACAGGAACGAATCCGCATTCGGATGGAGGCGTACGATCACTCCGTCCTAGACCAATCGGCGTCGGAAATCGTCGATACGGCCAAGCGGACGGGTGCCGTCGTGCATGGTCCGATCCCGTTGCCGACTCGCATTGAGCGCTACACGGTGCTGCGTAGCCCGCACATCGACAAGGCTTCTCGCGAGCAGTTCGAGATTCGTACGCACAAGCGGGTGATTGAGATTATTCAGCCCACAGGCAAGACGATTGATGCTTTGAATAAGCTCAGTCTGCCGGCTGGGGTGGATGTGAAAATTCGGGCTTCTGCCGGCTGAGTCGGTGGGAAAGTTCGGGGTGGCTGGCCCTCGGCTGGCAGGTGAAGCAGTAGGTGGTGGATGTAATCTGGTGTGGCGATGCCCCTCGCAAGAAGGTGGCGACGCCCGCGGCCTGTGCAAGCTGGTGCAGCTTCGCAGTGTCTTCCGGATGCGATAGTTGTGTTGTGGTGTCGTTTCTTGGTTTCGTTAGGGCTCTGGTGACGTCATGCCGAAGGGACTCCTGGGACGCAAAGTCGGGATGACGCAGGTCTACAACGCCGACGGCGTTTGTGTGCCTGTGACTGTGATTGAAGCGGGGCCGTGCGTCGTGTTGCAGGTTCGCACGCCCGAGCGCGATGGCTACTCGGCGATTCAGGTGGGCTTTGATGATAAGCCGCGCCGCCTGGCCTCGCGTGCCGAGCGCGGTCATGTGGCTGCGATCGGCAGTCAGCGCGAAAAGACGCGGCAGGCCGCGGGTGTGCAGTTGCTCGAAAAGCCGGAGTGTGAGCCCAAGCGGTATGTCCGCGAGTTTCGCACGGAAGGCGACACGACGGAGTACGCTGTCGGCCAGAGCCTGACGGTGGCGACCTTTGCTGAATGCAAAGCCGTCGACGTGGTCGGGATTGTAAAAGGCCGCGGTTTCACCGGGGCGATCAAGCGGCACGGGTTTTCGGGTTTGTGTGCCAGTCACGGCGTGAAAAAGGCTCACCGCTCGCTGGGTTCGACCGGTCAGCGTCAAGATCCGGGTCGCGTGTTCAAGAATCAAAAGATGCCGGGTCATTACGGTACAAATCAGGTCACGATTCGGAATCTGGATCTGGTCAAGGTCGATGAGGCGAATAACCTGCTGCTGGTGTACGGCGCGGTTCCGGGCCACAACGGTGCGTATGTTGTGGTGCGTGAGACGAATAAGAAGTAGTCGTCGGCTGGTGAGTCGCTGGGGTTTCGCCTGAGGGTTAAGTCATGATTTCTGTTCCTGTTCATACTGCGGAAGGTCAGCCGACGGGTCGGACGTATGAGTTCGATCCCGCCGACCTCGCGGACGGTGTGAATAAGCAGTTGCTGCACGATGCGGTGGTGATGTACCAGGCGAATCTTCGTCAGGGAACATTCAAGACCAAGTCGCGTGCCGAAGTCGCCGGTTGCTCCAAGAAGTTGTACAAGCAGAAGGGTACGGGAAACGCTCGTGCCGGTAATAAGCGAACCCCCCTGCGTCGCGGTGGTGGTCACGCTTTTGCGAAGCGCCCGGTCGATTACAGCTATCGTCTCCCCAAGAAGGCGCTGGTACTCGCGACACGAATGGCGTTGCTGAGCAAGTTCCTGGATAACGAAGTCCTGGTTCTTGACTCGCTGTCGCTGGCGACTCCCAAGACCAGTCAGATGCATGCTCTGCTGAAGACGTTGGGCCTGGTGGATCGCGTGCGTACTGTGGAAGCGGGCGCTGAACCGGTTGTGAAGAAAGCCAACAAGAAGCTGGCGGATCGAACCTGCCTGGTGGCGGTCGAGAAGCATGATCCCAACGTCTGGAAGTCCGCGCGGAACATTCCCGGGGTGAGTGTCTCGCCAGCCGTCGAGTTGAATGCTTACAAGCTGTTGCAGCGGAAATGTCTGGTGGTCACGGTGGCGGCTCTGGATCAACTGCGATCCAAGACGGCATCTACGCCGGCTTAGTTCAGAGATGTTGGTGTTCGTGGGTGTGGGCAAGGGGTCTTGCCGAGGGTAAATTATGGCGGTTCTGACAACATTCAACATTCAGCTTCAGCCGCACGAAATTGTGTTTCGCCCGGTCGTTACCGAAAAGGGAACGCACCTGTCGGAGCGTTATAATGTGTATTCGTTCGAGGTTAACCCTCGGGCGACGAAGCATGATATCAAGTCTGCCGTGGAGACACTCTGGAAGGTGCGTGTGGTTCGCGTCCGCACCCAGAATTATGTCGGCAAGCCACGGCGGCACAAGATGGTGCAGAGCTATACACAGCCTTGGAAGAAGGCGATTGTGGAATTGCACGAAGAAGATCGGATCGCGTTCTTCTAGAAATACGTCAGTCTCGGGTTAGGGTTCTGGTTTTTCTGCCTGCTGCGTGAGGTTCGTGAATCATGGGGATTCGTGTCTATAAGCCGACTAGTCCAGCCCGTCGCGGGGGAATGGTCAGCGACTTCAAGGACATTACGGACCGCAAGAAAGATCCTGAAAAGTCGTTGGTCGTGCCCCTCAAAAAGCATGGCGGACGCAACTTTCAGGGCAAAATTACGACCCGGCATCGTGGCGGTGGCGCGAAGCGCATGTACCGTCTGATTGACTTCAAGCGTAACGATAAAGACGGCGTGGTCGGTACTGTTACGCATATTGAATATGATCCCAACCGCACCTGTCGCATCGCGCTGGTGCAGTACGCGGATGGTGAAAAGCGCTACATTCTGGCTCCGGATGGTGTAGCCGCGGGAAATCAGGTTCACAACGGATCCCTCGCTGAGCCCAAAGTCGGCAACTGTATGCCGTTGGCTAACATTCCGCTCGGAACCACAATTCATAATATCGAAATGCAACCCGGTCGCGGCGGTCAACTCTGCCGGACGGCCGGTGGTGCCGCGGTGTTGAATGCCCGTGAAGGAACCTGGGCTCAGATTACATTGCCTTCGGGCGAAGTTCGCCGCGTTCCTGTGCTGTGCCGCGCCACGATTGGTACGGTCAGCAACGGCGAGCACATGAATATTGTGATTGGGAAGGCCGGTCGTGTCCGTCATAAGGGCCGCCGTCCGTATGTTCGTGGTTCGGCCATGAACCCGATTTCGCATCCGATGGGTGGCGGTGAAGGCCGTCGCTCTGGTGGTCGTCACCCGGTCAGCCCGACCGGTAAGCTCGCCAAGGGTGGTCGGACTCGGAATCCGCGTAAGACTTCACGCCGGGCGATTGTTCGCCGCCGTAAGTCGGTGCGTTATGGTCAGTTGAAGTAGTTGACAGGTTCATCGAGTTTCCGCGTGTGCCAGTTCGTGAGTTGAGACAGGATTAGTCATGGGGCGTTCGCTCAAAAAAGGTCCGTATGTTGACCACAAGCTCCTGAAGAAGGTGGAGCAGCTCGAGATGACGCGGAAGAAGGAGCCGATTAAAACCTGGGCTCGTCGATCCACGATTGCGCCGGAATTTATTGGTCATACGTTCCTGGTGCATAACGGCAAGATGCATCTGAATGTCTACGTGACGGAAGATATGGTCGGCCATAAGCTTGGCGAGTTTGCCCAGACGCGAACGTTCCGGGGACATTCCGCAAGCCGTAAGTAATTCAGAGCTGACTTCGGATTTATGCCTGGTTGGCAGGCCACGCGAAACAGGAATTGGTATCATGGCGTATCAAGCCATTCACCGCTTTGCCCGAATTGCCCCGACAAAAGTTCGTCACGTGATCGACTTGATTCGAGGTCTGAATGTGTCGGACGCGCAGGCGACTCTGCGTTATCTGCCGCATCGCGGGGCGCGCATGATTGAGAAGGTGCTGGCGAGCGCGAAAGCCAATGCCGAAGATCGTGGCGTGCGGAACGTCGACTCGCTGATCGTGACTGAAGCCAAAGTCGACGGTGGCCCGATGTTCAAGCGCATGCAACCACATGCGCGAGGGATTGGCTTCCTGATTATCAAGCGATTTTCGCACATTACCATTTCCGTGGATGTTCCGAGGTCGGCCGCGGTTACAACCGGCGGTGATGCAGAGTAGGTCGCAATAGTTGTCGGCAGCACCAGCAGTCTGTTGCCGTTGAGGATGGAACATGGGTCAGAAAGTTCGCCCGACAGGTTTTCGTGTAGGCATCGTCGAGGATTGGCGCAGCCGCTGGTACGCCACGAAGCGCGAGTACGGCGATCTCCTGATCGAAGACTTTAAGCTCCGCAGCTTTGTCAAGAAGAAATACGAGTTCGCCGGTATCGCTCGGATTGAAATCGAGCGGACCCGCGATCAAGTGATTGTCAAGCTCCATACGGCACGTCCCGGGATCATCATCGGGCGTAAGGGTCAGGAAGTCGACCGCTTGAAGGCGGAACTGGAAGATCTGACCGGTCGCCGGATGGACCTGAAGATTGTGGAGTTGAATGCCCCGCAGCGCAGTGCGTTGCTGGTGGCCGAAGATATTGCACAGCAGTTGGTCAAGCGTGGCAGCTTCCGTCGTATCATCAAGCGGACGCTTGATCAGGTGATGGAAGCCGGTGTGTACGGTGTGAAGATTGAGTTGTCTGGTCGTCTGGGCGGGGCCGAAATGTCCCGAACTGAGAAGGCCAGCCGGGGCTCGATTCCGCTGTCGACGCTGCGTAAGCATGTGGATTACGGCTATGCCGTGGCCCGCACGACCGCTGGCGTGCTGGGTGTGAAGGTCTGGATCGATCTCGGCGATTATTCGGAGGAGTCTGCTGATGGCGCTTATGCCCAAGCGGGTCAAGCACCGCAAAGAACAAAGAGGCCACGTAAAAGGTAACGCAACTCGTGGCAACACCGTCGCCTTCGGCGATTGGGGCCTGCAGACTCTCGATACCGGTCACATCAAGGGGACGACGATCGAGGCCTGCCGAGTTGCGGCAACACAATACGTGCGCGGCGAAGGCAAATTGTACATTCGCATCTTCCCGAATAAGCCCATGACGGCACGCCCGCTGGAAACCCGTATGGGTACCGGCAAGGGTGAACCAGATCACTGGGTGGCTGTAGTGAAGCCGGGCAAGGTGTTGTTTGAACTGGCGGGTGTCTCGGAAGATGCTGCCCGTGATTGCTTCAATCGCGTAGCGCACAAGTTGCCAGTGAAAACACGGTTGGTGGGACGTTTGCCGAGCGTTTGATCGAGCGTTTGACTCGATACGGTGAGCCGAGTCCTGAACTACGAAATATGGTCCAAGGCACTTTGTGATGACGAAGCCCAAAGAATTACGCGAGAAGAGCTCGGAGCAGCTGGAGTTTTCTATCCAGGAGGCTCGCGAGCAACTCTTTCGCCTGCGGTTTCAGTCGGCGACCGAGAAGCTCGAACGGCCCAGCCAGTTGAAGCAACTCCGCCGCGAGGTGGCTCGCATCCAAACGATCCTGCGTCAGCGTGAAGTCGCGGTCACTGCGAAGTAATACGGTGGCAGTCTGGCTTTGGCGGGCCACTGCTCGAAGACAAGCCCTGGGTTCTCGGCGATATTGCAGAACCAGCAGGGTGATTGCTGTAGCGAAGAGAAGACGAGTCAAACATTATGAAAAAGCGACTGACGGGTACCGTGGCTGGCGACAAAATGGACAAGTCGCGGCGTATCGAAGTCGAACGGACCTTTCGCCATCCCAAGTATGGTAAGACTGTTCGGCGGACCATGGTCTGTCACGCCCACGATGAAAACAACGAGAGCCACAAAGGCGATGTGGTTGAAATCGTGGAGTGTCGACCATTGTCTCGATTGAAGCGCTGGGCTCTCGTGCGGGTTGTGAGTCGCGGGATTCAGGCGGTTCACGAGGGTGCTGAGGCTCAGTCCTGATTGTGACCGTCGTGCATCGAGTATCGCTGATTTTGATGCCTCCTGGCAGTTGTTGGATACAATCATGATTCAAATGCAAACCATGCTGGATATCACGGACAATTCCGGCGGTAAGACAGCACGTTGTATTAAGGTGCTGGGCAGTTCGCGCAAACGCTACGCAGGCCTGGGCGATATTGTGGTGGTTGCCGTGCAGAAGGCGATGCCTAACAGCGCCATCAAGCATGGCCAGGTGGCGAAGGGTGTCATTGTTCGCGTGCGCAAGGCGACACGCCGGGCCGATGGCAGCTATGTGCGGTTCGACAGCAACGCAATTGTGATCGTGGACAATGACGGAAACCCCAAAGGAACACGCATTTTCGGTGCTGTTGCTCGCGAGTTGCGTGACCGTCGCTATATGAAGATTCTGAGCCTTGCGACTGAGGTGGTGTAGTTGTCGGGCCTGTGCGAACTTAGTGGTCGGAGCGGTGTGATGCGAATTAAGCAAGGCGATCAGGTGGTGGTGACCAGCGGCGATGATGCCGGTGGCCAGCCCCGCAAGGTCATTGAGGTGGTTCAGGCCGGTCGGAAGGTGTTGGTCGAGGGTGTGAATCGTGTTTACAAGCACGTGAAGCGCGGCCATCCCAAGAGCCCTCAAGGGGGCCGGTTGTCTATCGAAAAGCCGATTGATGTCTCGAAGGTGCAGTATTACTGCCCCAGTTGCAGCAAGGGTGTGCGGTTGGGTTATCGGTATACCGCCGAAGGCCGGAAAGAACGTTTTTGCCGCAAGTGCAATGCCTCGGCAGGTGTGATTTCGCCGCCGCGTAAGGCGTATGTCGCTGCGAAGTAGTTGGGTCTGACTTTGGAATTCCCGTCGGGTCTGTCCCGCGGGGCGATCGCACGTCGTCGCCAAGAGGCGTGCCACATTGGAAGACAGAAATGGCTCGTTTACTCGATCAGTATAAGGCGACGGTGGTCCCGTCCATGGCTCAGCAGTTGGGCCGCACCAATCCCCACGCTCTGCCGAAGTTGCAGAAGATTGTGGTCAGCATGGGGCTGGGCAAGGCGATTGGTGAGCGGAAGCGCCTGGAAGAGGCCACCGATCATCTCGGATTGATCACGGGTCAACGGGCCCAGATTACCAAGTCGCGCGTCGCCGTCTCCGGTTTCCGTCTCCGTGAGGGGATGGAAGTGGGTTGCCGAGTCACGCTGCGTGGTCTGAGGATGTACGAATTTCTCGATCGCCTGATCACCCTGGCCCTGCCGCGTGTCCGCGACTTCCGCGGGCTGAACCCAAAGGGTTTTGACGGTCGTGGCAATTACAATATGGGTCTGAACGAGCAGTTGGTCTTTCCCGAGATCAATCCTGACCGGTTGGCCTACACCCAGGGCATGAACATTACGATTGTGACCTCCGCCCTGACGGATGACGAAGGTCGGTTGTTGCTTAAGGAACTCGGCCTTCCCTTCCGCAAGGATGAGGTGGCCCAGTAACCGCTTTGGTGCCCGCTCGGGAAATCTGAGGGGTGGACTGGCGGAATTCCGTCACTCTCCTTATTCTACTGGGCTCTTCCGTCAGTTGGTCCTTAAAAGTCAGGGCCCGCCGGTTGAAGCTCTGGCTACTGCGATTCCAAGGTTTTTTCGCCATGATGACTGATCCTGTTGCTGATATGTTGACGCGGATTCGCAACGCGCTCCAGAACGAGTCGCTGTTTGTGGATATTCCGTATTCGCAGATCAAGGAAGGGATCGCCTCGGCATTGCAGCGCGAAGGCTACATCTGGGACTTCGCCGTGCTGGAAGGCTCGCCTTCCAATCATTTGCGCCTGAATTTGAAGTACGGCCCGAATGGTGAGCGCGTGATCCAGAAGTTACAGCGGATCAGCTCTCCCGGTCGGCGTGTCTACTCTGGGGCGAAAGAGTTTCCGAATGTGCTCCAGGGTTTGGGCGTCTGCCTGGTCTCCACCAATAAGGGGATTCTGAGCAGCAAAGAGGCTCGGCAGCAGGGTGTTGGTGGCGAAGTGCTCTGTACGATCTGGTAGTCGTGCGTCGTGTTGGATTTTGCGGTGGTGTCTGGCTGCGGTGTGTCTTGCGAGGTGAGCGATGTCTCGAATTGGTAAGAAGCCGATCCCCGTGCCTGGTGCTGTCCAGGTCAAGGTCGATGGGCAGAACGTCACCGTGAAGGGTAAGCACGGCGAATTGTCTCTCATGGCACATCCGCTCATGAAGGTGGTGCTGGATGGCGCTGCGAAGCAGATTGTGGTCGAGCGACCCTCGGACAACAGTGAGGCCCGTGCTCTGCATGGTCTGACTCGAGCGCTCATTAACAATATGGTGCGAGGTGTTGAGACGCCTTGGGAAAAGAAGTTGGAAATCGTCGGGGTGGGCTATCAGGCCTCTCTCGGTGGTAAGACTCTGACTCTGCAGGTCGGGTTTGCGAATCAGATCAAGCTGCCGGTCCCCGCGGGTGTCGTGTGTGAAGTCCCAGACAATACACACATCAATCTCAAGGGTGCTGACCGCCAGGCTGTTGGTCAGTTCGCCGCGGAGATTCGCAGCGTGCGCCCCCCTGAGCCGTATAAGGGTAAGGGGATCAAGTACCACGACGAGCGGGTGCGTCGCAAGGCAGGCAAGGCGTTTGGCAGCTAATGTGGGCTGGGTGCGTGGCGGGGTGATTGTCGGTCTCTGCGGGTTAGGGTTTTGAGATGAAATTACAAAAGCGAATCACGCGGCAAGAGCAGCGTCGGGCGTTCCGGGTGCGGAATCGTGTGCGTGCCAGCGAGCGCCTGCGTCTGTCGGTCTTTCGCAGCAACAAGCAGATTTACGCCCAGATTATTGATGATCAGGCGGGTCGCACCCTGGTCGCCGCTTCGACGGTGGATCAGGATTTCGCGACGACCGGTCAACGGGGCAGCACGGTCGCTGCTGCGGCCGCCGTTGGCAAGCTGCTGGCCGAACGTGCCAAGACTCAGGGGATCCTCGAGGTGGCATTTGATCGTGGTGGAAATCGCTATCACGGTCGGATTAAGGCTCTGGCGGATGCGGCTCGCGAAGGCGGTTTGCAGTTCTAAGCTCGTTTCATGTGATTTTTGCCCGGCTGGCTGAATCGGTTCGGTCGGTATCCCGATGTTGGGGGAGTTCAGAGTGTCGACAGAAAATGCAACCACTGATATCCCGGAAAAAGTGGTTCAGATCCGCCGTTGTGCGTGTGTGGTCAAGGGTGGTCGGCGCTTCAGCTTTGCGGCCCTGGTCGTCGTGGGCGATGGCCGTGGACGAGTCGGTTACGGCTATGGCAAGGCGGGTGAAGTTCCCCAGGCCGTCGAAAAGGCCGTCAAGGCTGCGAATCGCAATATGATTCGCGTTCCAACCATTCGCACCACCGTGCCGCACCAGGTGATTGGAAAATTTGGGACATCGCAGGTGATGTTCATGCCGGCGAATGCTGGTACGGGCATTATCGCGGGGGCTTGTTTGCGGGCCATCGCGGAATCGGTTGGCCTAAAGGATGTGCTCACGAAGTGTCGTGGTTCGAGCAATCCGCTGAACGTTGTTAAAGCAGCGTTCGTGGCTTTGAAACAATTGCGGACTCGGGAAGAAATCGCCCGTTTGCGAGGAGTTGAGCTGTCATGATGATTTCCGACGTCCATGTTGACGTACATACGCAGCCCAATCGCAAGCGAGTTGGTCGGGGCATCGGCTCCGGGCATGGTAAGACATCGGGCCGCGGTCATAAAGGGGCGAGCAGCCGTTCCGGTTACAAGCGCCATTTCGGTCGCACCGGCGGTCAAATGCCCCTGATGCGCCGCATCGCCAAGCGCGGTTTCAACAATCGTCAGTTCCAACTGATGATTGCCGAAGTCAATCTCGCCGCCATCGAGGTGGCGTTCGAGGCGGGGGCCGTGCTGACACCGCAGATTCTGGCTGACAAGGGCCTCGCTAAGGGTCGGTTTGAGATTGTCAAGATCCTTGGCAACGGTGATTTAACAAAGGCATTCACGATCTCGGCTCATCGCTTTTCCGCCTCGGCAGAGCAGAAGATTCTCGCTGCGGGCGGTCAGGTTCAGAAGCTGGAAGTTCATGCAGCTCCGTCCTCCGCAGAGGCGGTTTAGTCCGACTATGTGACACGCGGCCGCCAGGGTGATGCTCTCGCGGTTCAGGGGCAAGCCTGCGGGGGATTTGGCCGACACTCACGAACTTCGGTCGCGAAAGTAGATCCATGTTAGGCAAGCTGATTACCATCTTTCGCATTCCAGAGCTTCGTCAGAAGTTTCTGTTGACCTTTGCGTTGCTGGCGGTCTATCGGCTGGGCTTCTCGATTCCGCTGCCGTTCATCGATCAGGAGTTGCTCAAGCAGACTTTGGATCGGATGGGGGGCGAAGAAGGTGGTGTCGATCGCGTCATGACCATGCTGTCGCTGTTTTCGGCGTCCAGCATTGGTATGAGTACGATCTTTGGCCTGGGCATCATGCCCTATATTTCCGCCTCGATCATCTTTCAGTTGCTAGGAACGGTCTATCCGCCGTTAGAGCGGCTCCAGAAAGAGGGGGAAGCCGGGCGGAAGAAGATTAATGAATACACACGCTACGCCACAGTCATTATCTGCCTGGGCCAGAGCTTCTTCTGGATCCGCAGTATTAGTGGCGGGGATAATCTGCTGGGCACTCAAAGCCTGATTATGCCCGAGTACAACACGCTGTTCTTTCACATTGCCGCGACGATCACCATGACGACGGGCTCGATGCTGCTCATGTGGATTGGTGAGCAGATTGATGAATATGGAATTGGTAATGGGGTCAGTCTGCTGATCATGGCGGGGATTCTGGCCCGTATGCCCGAAGCCTTGATGTCCTTGCTGCGGCCGGCTCTTGAGAACGGTGTCAAGCTCGGCAGCGATACCGGCATCGAGCGGTTCCTGGTGCTGATGCTCCTCTTCGTCGCCGTAGTGGTTTGTGTGGTCCTCATCACGCAGGCTCAACGCAAGATTCCCGTACAAAGTGCCAAGCACGTGCGCGGTAACCGCGTATTTGGTGGCCAGAAGCAGTCTCTGCCTTTGCGATTGAATCAGTCGGGCGTGATGCCGATCATCTTTGCCTCCAGTCTGCTAATGTTTCCCACCTTCCTGTTCCGTGCGTTGGCTCCCGCGACACAGGGGATTCCCGTTCTCGGACAGTTGATGGAACTCCTCGACGGCTCGTTCGGTGGCCAGAAGTATGTCTATCAGCTCTGTTACATTGGGTTGATTTATTTCTTCTGTTATTTCTGGACCGCCATCACGTTCAATCCGCAGGACATGGCGAACAACCTCAAGGACTATGGCAGCTTCATTCCGGGTTACCGTCCAGGAGCGCGCACGGCGGAGTTCCTGGAACGTGTGATGGTGCGAATTACCTACGTGGGTGCGGGCTTCCTGTCGCTGGTCGCGATCATTCCGGTGGCGATTACCAGCGGGTTGGGCATCGACTACCTGGTGGCGAGTTTCTACGGTGGTACGGGTCTGTTGATCTGTGTCTCTGTGGGTCTGGATCTGGTGCAGAAGATTGATAGTCATCTGGTGATGCGGAATTATCCAGGGTTGCTGGAATCCGAGGGGGCTGCCTGAGTCCGCGGGTCTCAGTCTGTTGCAAATCGGCTCCTGGAGCGGTATCCTCGCCCGTTTTCCCTAGCACCATGTTCGCGGGTGCGGTTTAGTGTGAAGGTGATAGATCATGAAGGTGCGAGCCAGCGTTCGACGCATCTGCGAAGGCTGCAAAATGGTGCGACGTAAAGGCAAACTTTACGTGATTTGTTCCAACAACCCGCGCCATAAACAGCGTCAGGGCTAGTCAGTTCTCAGGTGCGTGCTGCGCACTTATCGGAGTACACTCGGTCATGCCTCGTATTCAAGGTGTTGATATCCCGAACGACAAGCCCACGTACATTTCACTGCAATATTTGTACGGCGTGGGTGATGTTCGGGCCTTTGAGATCTGCTTTACACTCGGGCTGGAGCCTCGCCGTCGAGCCCGTGAGCTGACCGACGACGAACTCGCCCGGATCAGCAATCTGCTGGATAAAGAGTATCTAGTCGAAGGCCAGCTCCGCCGCGCGATTCAGCAGAACATCGCCCGCCTGAAAGATATTCAGTCGAACCGGGGTTATCGGCATCGCCGTGGGCTCCCCGTGCGTGGTCAGCGGACGCGCACGAATGCGCGAACCCGCAAGGGGATCAAGAAGACGGTGGCTGGCAAGAAGGGCGTGAAGGATATGCGTCACTAAACCCTGGGTGGGTTGTCTGCGGTGGCCTGTCTGGTTCGGTCGAGTTTTTGCGTGCATGGCTTGTTTTTGAGGCAGTGTTGTGGCTAAGACCAAGAAGAAGAAGATTCGCCGGAACGTGACGCGGGGCGTCGCGCACATTAAGGCGTCGTTCAATAACACTCTGGTAACGATCACGGATCCGAATGGAGACGTGTTGTGCTGGGCGAATGCCGGCACGGTCGGCTTCAAGGGTAGCCGCAAGAGCACCCCATTCGCCGCTCAACGAGCCGCGGAAACCTGTGCCGATCGGGCTGCAAAATTCGGCCTGCGTGAAATTGAAGTGCGCGTCAAGGGTCCGGGTTCTGGCCGCGAAAGTGCCATTACCGGCTTGCAGACGGGTGGTCTTTCGGTGCGCTCGATTGAAGATGTTACGCCGTTGCCGCACAACGGTTGTCGCCCCCGGAAGAAGCGTCGCGTCTGATTCTGGTATGTCGACGCGGGATGCAGGCTGAGCAGTTTGAGTTTCTGGCAGACCGCCAGAGCATGGAATTCAGAGAACGGAATAGAGATATGCGGATTCGCTGGCGCGGTCTGGAATTGCCGAATCGAGTGCAACTCGATAAGGATACGTCGGTGGTGACCTACGGTAAGTTTACCGTAGAGCCGTTCGAGCGGGGTTTCGGTGCGACGATCGGCAACAGCTTGCGGAGGATCTTGCTGTCAAGCCTGGAAGGCAGTTCGATTACGCGTGTCAAGATTCAGGGGATTCAGCACGAATTCACCACGCTGCCCGGCGTCGTCGAAGACGTCACAGATATCTGCCTTAATATCAAGTCGATCATCGTCAAGAATCATAGCCCTGGCCCCAAGACGCTGCGGATCGAGCGTCATGAGCGTGGCGTGGTGACCGGGGCGGACATCATTACGGACGACCAGGTCGAGGTGATCAACAAGGATCTTGTGATCGCGACGATGACCGACGATGTGCCGCTGCATATCGAGCTCTTTGTCGAGAACGGCCGCAGCTATATTCCTGCTCTGGAGCATTACAACCAGGAGCAGGAGGTCGGCGTGATTCCGCTCGATGCCATTTTTTCCCCCGTGGTTCGCGTGCGGTACAAGGTGGAAGAAACCCGCGTCGGTCAGCGGACCAACTATGATCGTCTGATTCTGGAGATCTGGACGAACGGCACAATCTCCGCCGAGTCGGCACTGGTGGAATCGGCCAAGATTCTCCGCAAGCATTTGAATCCGTTCATCACTTATCGTGAGCCAGGGCCCGAGACGTCGCCAGATGGCGGTCTGCGTGGCATGTTGGACATGACGGGTTATGCCCCGGTCGATCTCGAGCTGGAAGAGAAGCTCAATATGAGCCTCGCTGAGCTCAATCTTTCGGTGCGGGCCACAAACTGCCTGGAATCGGAAGGCATCAACACCGTGCGTGATCTGGTGTTGAAGACCGAAGATCAGTTGTTGCAGGTGCGGAATTTCGGTGAAACAACGTTGCAGGAAGTCAAGGATCGTCTGCAGACGATCAGCCTGCGTTTGTCGATGCGTCTGCCGCCGTCCATGATGCGTCAGGGCTAATGCCTGCGGGTCGTGTTCTTACCAGTCGCTTTAGAGTTTTGATCAGTCGGACAGGTGTGTCATGCGTCATCGTATTCGTGGTCGTACTCTCAATCGTAACGCCGCACATCGTCGGGCGATGTTTCGCAACATGGCGACCAGCCTGATTTGTTCGCTGGATGTTGCTGAAGATGCTCCGAACAAGCCCAAGGTTCCGGGCCGGATCATCACGACTGTGGAGAAGGCCAAAGAGCTGCGTCCCATGGTCGAAAAGCTGATCACGCTGGCCAAGAAGGCATTGCCCTTCCAAGAGGCGGCTGAGCAGTTTGGAACCTCGGCCACGCGGAACAGCACCGAGTGGGAAGAGTGGCAGAAGTCCGATCGTCATCGCCAATGGGTGCAGACCCTGGCCCCTGCCATTACGTTGCGACGACGGGCCTTCGCTGCTCTCCGCGACAAAGATGCTGTGCGGATTCTGTTTTCGCAGTTGGGTCCGAAGTACCGTGATCGGGCGGGTGGTTACACACGCATCGTCCGGCTCGCTGAAGTTCGCCTGGGTGATGCGGGCCGCAAGGCCATGATCGAGTTTGTTGGTGATCGTGATCGCCTGAAGGCTCGTCGTCGTCAGGCACCGGTCGTGAAAGATGCCGCCGAGGCAACCCCCGCCACCTGATCAACCGGTCTGGTCTTCGGTCTGAGAAAGGAATCTCATGCCGCCGGCGTCTCCTCCGTTCGACTTCACGGCAGCCATGCGGTTGCTGTGTGATGACGTAGTGAGACGCACTCCCGAGCTGGCTCATGTTCACATGCCGCAGGTGGCTGTGGCCTTTGCTCAGGCCCGCCGCCGGGTGCTGCACGGCTTGCAGGCGAAGCTGACCCCCTTGCGTTTTGAGAACGGGGGACTGGTCACGCAGCGTGGCCGTCACCGCTGGACCATTCGCCGCATGTTTCATGGCGACGTCGAGATTCTCTATATCCTGACGTTCTATCTTCCGCGGTTTCTCGATCAGACGTTTGAAGAGAAACTGATCACGGTCTTCCATGAATTGTTTCACATCAGCCCGCGGTTTGATGGTGACATTCGCCGCATGGAAGGCCGCTATCACGTTCACAGTCATAGCCAGAAGGAATATGACCGTGAGATGGCGGTACTGGCGAAGCGGTATCTGGAGCAGCATCCCGATCCGTCGCTGTGGAATTTTCTTCGCTGGCGGTTTGATGAACTGAATCGGAGGCACGCGGGGGTCATGGGCCTCAAGCTGCCGATTCCCAAACTAATTCTGTTGCCACCCCAGCAACGCAGTGCTTGATCTCCGGCCGTTCACGATTGCCGCGGCGCTCTTTATTTCGCCAGCGTTTCGCGTGATGATGAGCTGTCTCTGTATGGCCTCATTGTCGGAGTAACACCATGTCTCACCTCGATCGTCGCAGCTTTCTACAGGCATCGTTTCTGGCCACGACGGCTGCGTATCTGGGAACACGAACCCATACGGTCTCGGCCGCGGAAAAGAAGGGTGCCAACATCCAGTATGGGCTGGTGACGTATCAGTGGGCCAAGGATTGGGATCTGCCGACACTCATCGCGAACTGCACCCAGACGAATGTGCTCGGAGTGGAACTGCGAACCACGCACACGCATGGCGTGGAACCAATACTGAATGCCATGCAGCGCAGCGAAGTCCGCAAGCGGTTTGAAGACAGCCCGGTCAAATGCGTGGGGATTGGCAGTGATGAGCGGTTCGATAACCCCGATCCCGCCAAGGTCAAACAGGCCATCGCCGCGTCGAAGGCATTCATCGAACTCAGTCACGACATTGGTGGCAGCGGAGTGAAGGTGAAACCCGATCGTTTCTGGCCCGATGTGCCTCAGGAACAGACCATCGAACAGATCGGAAAGTCGCTGAACGAACTGGGAGAATTTGCGGAAGGCTTCGGCCAGCAGGTGCGCTTGGAAGTGCATGGTCAGTGTGCCGAGTTGCCGACGATTGCCGCCATCATGCAAGTGGCCGATCATCCGTCGGTGGGCGTGTGCTGGAATTCCAATCCGCAAGACCTGAAGGGCGAAGGTCTGGAACACAACTTCAACCTGGTGAAGGACCGGTTTGGTGCGACGGCACACATTCATCTGCTGGAGATGCCCGAGTACCCGTTTGCCAAGCTGCTCGATCTCTATGTGGGCATCGACTTCAATGGCTGGTTGATGCTCGAAGAGGGCAAGATCCCCGCCGACCCGGTTTCCGAACTGGCGAAGCAGCGTGTGCTGTTCGACAAGCTGCTGGCGGAATCGCAGGCACGCGTGGGTTAATGCTGATGCATGCCGCAGTGGCGATCGCCCGACAGCAGGGGGGTGTCGCATGGAATCTGTGGCGGCTTTGAGCAATCTTCGTAGGGCGACACCGACACAGCGACTGCGCCGCAAGACTCCGCCACCGATTCTGGGGACGCGGACTCACGGGTGGGGTGAGCAGGTTGGCATATCTGTTGCCGAATGATCCTGTCGCAATACCTCTGTGGGATATTGCGCTTTGAGCGTGTGCTGCGTGTTGTGAAACGCATGAAACGGTGGCTTGAGCTCGGCGTTCTCGTCACAACCGGAATGGTTGGATGGGGACGACGCATCCTGCGAATTCGACCTACATTTCCAGAAGCTCGCAGTCTGTCTGATCCGAAAACTAGGGTCAGTGATGCGAAGGCTCTGCCTGAGAGACTCGCGGAGTCCGCCGGATAAGGTGTTCGGCCGGGCGAGTTCGCGGTCACCTCACGTTCCGTTCCGCATGGAAAACTTAGGAGAAACTGGAAATGAAGTTCGCATGGATTACCGCCGCGCTGGTGTGTTTCGCCAGCCTGAACAGCGCTGACGCTGGCCTGTTCAACAAGAAGAACAACTGCTGTGCTCCGGCCCCGAGCTGCTGTGCTCCGGAACCGACCTGCGCTGCCCCGGCTGCTGCTCCGAGCTGCTGTGCTCCTGCCGCTGCCCCGACCTGTGCCGCTCCTGCGGCTTGTGCCCCGGCTGCTTGTGCCCCGACCTGTGCCGCCCCGGCCGCTCCCAGCTGCTGTGCCCCGGCTCCTGCTGCTTGCTGCGATCCTTGCAACAGCTGCTGTGGCAAGCACAAGAAGCGTTTCTCGCTGCGTGACTGGATGGGCAAGATGAAGAAGAGCAAGGGTTGCTGTGCCACGAGCTGCTGTGCTCCGGCCGCTCCTAGCTGCTGTGCCCCCGCCGCCGCTCCGAGCTGCTGCGCTCCCGCCGCTGCCCCGAGCTGTGCCGCTCCTATGGCCGCTTGCTGCCACTAATTGAAGACTGTCTGGAACCCGTCTCCCTGTCATGCCGATGCCACATCGACATGCTCCAGAGGAACGGGAACGTGAGACGACGCCTGGGAGAGCAGCACACTCTCCCAGGCCTAGTCTCCGCGAAACAAGTCTCCGCGAAGATCGACATCGTTGATCATCCGCACCAGAGGTGACGTGTTCCGAAAGGGGCCGCCACCTTTTGGTGTTTGATGGCCCGGTTAAAGCGGTCGCTCGATCCACGTCACCTGCTGCGGCGGACAATCGCAATTGCAGCGTGCGGCTTTGGGTTTGACCACCGCGGGTAAGGCTTGCCGAACCGGCGGTTGCGGATGATCGGTAATGTCCAGCACGGCCTGGGCATCGTTGCTGGTCGTTTCTTGCGATACGGCCAGAATGCGGGTCGTTGAGACTCCGGCAGATTGGCCGACCACGCGTAACACGGCTCGTCGTACCTGACCTGCCGCCAAGTCTCCCACGGCATATTCCACCTGGTCGCCATGTTGATGGTGCAGGTTCTCAGGAATCGCGGCAAAGATCTTCACGGCTTTCAGCGACACATTGCCGGTGTTCTCGACTTCGATCTCGACTTCGGTCATCCCATTCACCACCACATGCGAAGCATGCGAAACACGGCACAGAATGGCCGGTTGCGGGTCTGGTGCTGTCGAGGCCGCGGCGGGCGGGGTGACTTCGACCGGGGGGTCTGCGGGAACGACAGGGGTTGCCGCAGGGACGCTTCTTCTGGGCGGTCGACGGATTTCCGGTGTCGGCTCTGGTTCCAGCGCGGGTTCCGGGACCGGAGCTTCGATCGGCACGACGACAGGTTCCATGCGGACTGCGGGTTCAATCGCAATCCGCTCGGGCTGAGTACCACGGATGTCGACACTTGCGGCCACATGGGCCTCTGCCAGAATCCTCGCCTGATGCTGGAGGCTGCCTGTGGTTTGCGGCGTCCATTCGACAGACAGTGACTTAGAGCGGCGTGCGCCCAGCCGACGAAGTTCCCGATACAGCACGCTCTCGTTGAGGGCCGCGGGTGGTTCGGCTTGGGTGACCATTCCCAGTGGTTGGGTCGGTTCCTGAATTTCCAGGCGACGAATGGTGTCGTCGCCCAGATTTTCGATTGTGACGCGGGATTGACCGGCCTGTGCCACCCCCATGTTTTGCGGAGCATACAGTTCGATCCGCAAGCCGACGTCGGCCCGATTGGGCCACGCGGTAAAATCGTCGCCGTTCAACTCCTCGGCTGCGGCAATCATCACCGAACGGTCACCCAGGTAGGGTTCCGCAGCAGCGGCGGGTAACCGGTCGCGGAAACGGGACCAGTCGTCCGGCAAGTTTTCATCGATCCGGATGTTCGCGATCAGATCTGTCAGCGAGCGAGCAGTGAGTACCTGTGCCGGAGCTAACGGAGTTGCGGGGATTCTACCCGGCCGGATGTGATTCACCGCCACTTGCAACGAGGGTTGCCCGGCCTCAACAATCATCGCGGCGGGTTGAGTCGGCCAGTCTGGGAACGGATCATCGGTTCGAGGCTGAGAAAAATCTGGCTCTTCGATGACAACCTGTCGCGCTGGGGGGCGAGAAACGGGCCGCCGTTCCGCGAACTGAATCGCATCGCCATATCCGAAATCGGCCGGATAGGGTTGCGGCTTCGTGGGCAGGTCATCCAGGCACAGACGCGTATCGAGAGTATCGTTGTTAGTGACGATCCAGGTAACCGCTTCCACCACGGGTCGTTTCGTGGCGAGTCTAGTGCCACCCGCCAGCAATTCCTGAGTTAGCAGGAAGAAGAGCAGGATGGTCAGGAGGATACCGACACCACCACAGATCGCGACAAAGATCCATGCGGGGGAGTACGTAAGAGAGCGCCAGACCCCAATCCAGAACGCCTCGAAGTCATCGATGGCATGCAAGACACCAACGATGCTGCGACGTGCCGAATACGGCAATTCGCGCCACACGATGTTTCGTAAACGGTGCTGCACTCCGGCCCCTCCCTGCGCCGGTGACCCGGAGTTGGTCACAGGTTCTGAGGTGCCCGCGCACCCACTGCTGCCCGATCCTCCGTGAATTCAGGGAAGATGTAGCAGATTTCGCCGAAGCGGGAAAGGGGGAAAATCGTCGAGGCTCGTGTGCAAGACCGGCAAACAGGAGCCTTATTGCGTCGCCAGGGCTTGGTCCAGGACTTCTTCGATGGGGGCATCGGATCGGGAATCCCACACAATTTTGCCATCGCGGCCCACAACCCAGACCTGAGGAATCAGGTCGGCCTGCAAGGTCGCCAAGGGGGCTGCGGCACCATAGCCCTGCACCCAGGGAATGCCCTCGCCGGCAATGAATTCACGGCTGTAACCCAGCGTTTCCTCGTCCATGCTGGTCAGTCCCATGAAGATCACTCCTCGGGGTGCATATGTGGCATGCAATTGTTTGAGGGTCGGAGCCAGTTGACGACACGGTCCACACCAGAACGCCCAGGCGTCGACGAACAGCACCTGCCCTTGCAACTCGTCCTGTGTGGGCGCGGTGCCATTGAACCATCCCTGGACCTCGAGCGGCGGGAAGGTCTGCCCCACATTAGAAATTCCATCATTGAGACGGGGAATCTGGCGGGCAGGGACCATGAACGCCCGCGTCAGCAGCAGGCCTCCGAGTGCCACCGCCAGCATGGCGAAAAACAGGGACCACCCCGAGGTTTTAGGCAGCGGTTCCAGGTCGTCTGTCATGATCGATTCCTTGAATTCTGCGAACGTTCTCACGCGAGAGACCGCCTTTGAACCGTGTCGTCTATCGCGACAGCTTCTGGTTATGTTACCATTCTAGTTCGCGGAGCAGGTCAGGCGGTCGCTGCGAGTTCGGGATGACCGAATTTCGGAGAGGAAAGTCCGGGCTCCACAGGGCGCGGTGGTGGGTAACGCCCACCGTCCGTGAGGATAGGGACAGTGCCACAGAAAACAAACCGCCGTGCAGGTTCGCTTGTGCGGTAAGGGTGAAAAGGTGCGGTAAGAGCGCACCGCGGCATGGGTGACCATGCTGGCAGGGTAAACCCCACCGGGAGCAAGACCAAGCAGGGGGGAGCGCGGCAGTTGGCAACAGCGACCGCCACGGATCGGCCCGATCCGTCTGACTTCCGGGTGTGTCGCTGGAGGCGGCGAGCAATCGTCGTCCTAGAAAAATGACCGCTCACGACAAAACCCGGCTTATCGACCTGCTCCGCGTCTTCTTTCCCGCTCAACCGTCCATCGCTCCCAGGTTGCCCCCCGACTGAAACGCGTCGTAGTTCTGCTGGAACGACGCGGCGAGCTTGCGGGCCGTCGACTCATAAGCTGCCGGGTCTTTCCAGGTCAACTTGGGTTGCAGCATTTCATCGGGAACTTTGGGGCACTGCGTGACCACATGCAATCCGAAAATCTCTTCCTGAACCGTGGGGGCATCACGCAGCACACCGGCGTGAATGGCGTCGATGATGGCCCGCGTGTAAGTCAGCTTCATGCGTTCGCCCACGCCCGCTGGTCCGCCCGACCAACCGGTATTCACCAGCCAGACCTGGGCATTGTGCTGCTTCACCTTCTCGGCGAGCAACTCGGCATACTTGTTCGGATGCCAGACCAGAAACGGCCCGCCAAAGCAGGGCGAGAAGGTCGCCTGTGGTTCATTGACCCCCATCTCCGTCCCGGCGACTTTCGCCGTGTACCCATTCACGAAGTGGAACATCGCCTGTTCCGGCGTCAGCTTCGAGACCGGTGGCAGCACGCCGAAGGCATCGCACGTCAAAAAGATGACATCACTCGGATGCCCCGCCACGCACGGAATCTTCGCGGTCGGCATGTACTCGATCGGATAAGCCCCGCGCGTGTTCTGCGTGATCGAGGCGTTATCGAAATCGACGTGATGTCTTCCCGTATCGTAGACCACGTTTTCCAGCACCGCACCGAACCGCAGCGCCTGGAAGATTTCGGGTTCGCGCTCGCGCGACAGATAAATCGCCTTGGCGTAACAACCCCCTTCGATATTGAAGATACCGTCATCGCTCCAGCAGTGTTCATCGTCGCCGATCAGTTGCCGCTTCGGATCGGCCGACAGCGTGGTCTTCCCCGTTCCCGACAGACCGAACAGCACCGACGACTTCCCCGTCGCCGGATCGCAGGTCGCCGAGCAGTGCATGCTCAAAACGCCTTGCTTCGGCATCAGGTAATTCATAATGGTGAAGATGCCCTTCTTCATCTCCCCCGCGTATTCTGTGCCGAGTATCACCAGCTCGCCAAGTTCAAACGAGACATCGACACTAGTCGCCGACGTCATGCCCGAAGTGTAACGGTTGGCGGGAAAGCGGCCGGCGTTGTAGATCACAAAGTCGGGCTGGCCGAAGTTCGCCAGTTCGTCATCGGTCGGCCGGATCAGCATGTTGTGCATGAACAGTGCATGATACGGTCGCGAACAGATCACGCGGATTTTCAGCCGCCGCTTGGGATCCCAACCCGCAAAGGCATCGATGACATACAACCGCGTGCGGGTATTGAGATAGTCCTTGGCCCGTTCCCGGTTGATCATGAAGGTCAACTCGTCGAGCGGGAAGTTGACCGGTCCCCACCAGACATCGTGTTCCGAAGCCGGATGGCGCGTGACCCGTTTGTCATTCGGCGACCGCCCGGTTTTTTTGCCGGAATAGGCGATGAGGGCCCCACTGTCGGCGATCGTCGTGCCGGGATCGAAGCGGATGGCCTCTTCGTACAGCATGGAGGGGGCCGGATTGCGGACCACGTCCTGCACGGAAATACCATGCACCGAAAGATCAAACGAGGCGGTCATCAAATCACCATCCCTAGCGAAGACGAAAGCGAGCGCAGCAGAGAGACATGGTGCCAACCTGCGGCAGATTCGTCCACTTCAGTAGGGTTTAGGCAATCAGATCAGCGAGAAACCTACATCAATTCCCGGATGACGTCTCCCGGTTCCAAAGCGGGAATCGGGCGGCCGGAGTGATTGAGGAAGCTGGCCTGGCGGTCGATGCCGAGCACCTGGAACATGGTGTGATGGATGTCGGCCGGGGAAACCGGGCGGTCCTGGGGAACTTCGCCGAGACGGTTTGTGGACCCCACGATGCGGCCGCCCTGCACGCCACCGCCCCCCATCAGGCAGAACATGGCGTTGCCCCAGTGGTCGCGGCCGGGGGTGCCCATGCTGCCCGGAGGACCGCCGTTACCCCCGTCGTTCATGCGGGGCGTGCGGCTGAATTCTCCGCACAACATGACGAGCGTGGAATCGAGCAGGCCGCGCTGGTCCAGGTCTTCCAGCAGTGCCGCATACCCCTGATCGACGATTGGCAGCAGACGTTCGTAGCTGGCTTTCAAGTCCCAGTGATGATCCCAGCCTCCGAGATGCACGGTCACAAAAGTGGTACCGGCTTCGACCAGTCGCCGTGCCAGCAGCATGCTTTGGGCCCAGCTATGGCGGCCATAACGATCGCGAATGCGGGGATCTTCCAGACTGATATCGAACGCCCGGCGAGCCGCATCACCCGCGACAAGTTGATACGCCGCCTGATCAAACCGGTCCATGGCATCGATCATGCCGGTATGGTCGACATCGCGTCGCAGCTTGTCGAACTTGCGGGCGAGTTCAGTGCGGTTGTCGAGCCGTTCCATCGACATGCCGCCGGGCATCTGAATGTTGTTGACCTTGAAGTTGGTCGCGTTCGGGTCACCTTCGGTTTCAAACGGATTGTGCGCGACCCCCAGATAGTTCCCGCCGAAATAGCCGGGACGCAGTCCAATGCTCATCGCATAAGGGACGGCGGCGTGCGCGGGCATGCCCGGCTGGCGTGACCCCGTCAACCGGGTGGCGATCGACCCAATGAACGGATATTTTCCCGGGGTATCGGCTCCGCTGGCACCGGGACGGCCGGTCAGCAGGATATGCCCAGCGGCGAAGTGATCGCCGTTTTCATGATGCAGCGAGCGGACAATCGAGAACTTGTCAGCGACCTTGGCCTGCCGGGGATAAAGCTCGGTGATCTCCATGCCGGGGACATTGGTCGGAATCGGGTTCCACAATCCGCGATACTCGGCCGGGGCTTCCGGCTTCATATCGTACATGTCCATGTGGCCGGGACCGCCGTCGAGCCAGACGAGGATGATGGACGTCTGCTTGCCGGAGTTCGCGGAAGATTCCTTGGCCCGCAGCAGTTGGGGCAACCCCAGCGACCCCATGCCCGCCATCCCCAGTTGCAGGAACGACCGCCGGGAATACCCATCGCAGTACTGACCAGAACCGCTCATCTCGACGCGCAGCATAATCGCCATCCCTCAGGGAATCCGACAGGCCCTTCGCCCGCGGAGACGTATCAACGGATGTAGATGTTATCGTCCGTGGCCAGTGGCGTCAATCAGTCCTGTTCACCGGATCAGAGCATTGCGGTGCAAGCCGTATCGTCGCTTCCGGCAAATCTCCATTCGATCCGTCCCAGTCCGATCGGGGATCAGATTGACGTGGAACGCTTCCACATCGGTACACGATGGGTGCGGGAATGATTAGAGTAAGGGCCACCTGTCGCAGACTTCACTTCATCATTTCCCCTCGTCTGAAAGGCTCGGCATGGCATTTCGTCGACTTCGCATGGCCGGCCTGCTGATGCTGTTTGTCCTGTTCTGCGGGCGAGTTGATGACATTCAAGCGGCACAACGCCCCCACATTGTGCTGGTGCTGATCGACGACATGGGCTGGGGCGATCTGTCTTGCTTTGGGAATCCCGATGCGCAGACACCGCACATCGATCGGCTGGCGGCCGAGGGTGTACGGTTCACGCAGTTCTACGTCGGTTCGCCGATCTGTTCGCCTTCGCGGTGTGCCTTGACCACGGGGCAGTACCCGCAGCGGTGGCGAATTACCTCGTATTTGAACAACCGTGCCGATAACGCCCGGCGTGGCGTTTCGAATTGGCTAGACCCCAACGCTCCGACCTTGCCCCGACTGCTAAAGCAGGCGGGATATGCGACCGGACACTTCGGAAAGTGGCATCTCGGCGGGCAACGCGACGTCGACGATGCCCCACCGATTACCGACTACGGGTTCGATACTTCGCTGACCAACTTTGAGGGGATGGGCGCGAAGCTGTTGCCCCTCACGTTGAAGCCGGGTCAGTCGGAACCGGGCCGCATCTGGGCCGATGCCGAGCGTCTCGGTCAACCGGTCACCTGGAAGTTGCGATCACAGATCACGGGGGGGTTTGTCGAGGCGGCGATTCCGTTTCTGGATCAGTCAGCGGAACGCGATCAGCCGTGCTATATCAATCTCTGGCCCGATGATGTGCATACGCCGCTGTGGCCCCCCGTCGAGCACTGGGCCGAAGGAAAACGGGGACTCTATCTCGCAGTCCTCGTGGAGATGGACCGGCAACTCGGAAAGCTGTTTGATCACATTCGCGACACGCCGAACTTGCGTGACAATACGTTGATCCTGGTCTGCTCTGACAATGGTCATGAACCGGGAGCGGGGTCCGCCGGTCCATTCCGCGGTGCCAAAACGCGGCTGTATGAAGGGGGCATCCGTTCGCCCCTGGTCGTCTGGGGACCGGGTTTGATCAAGTCGGAGCACCGGGGAAAGGTGAATCAGATTTCGGTGTTGTCCGCCTACGACCTGGTTCCCTCGCTGCTGACATTGGCCGGTGTCTCCACCCCGGCCGACATTTCGTTCGATGGCGAAGACCTCTCGGCCACGCTGGTGGGTCGCGAAGCGCGATCACGAACGGCACCGATCTGCTGGCGACGGCCGCCCGATCGAAAAAACGCACCGCCCGCGCTATCCGCGCCGCAGCCCGATCTGGCGATCCGTCGGGGAGATTGGAAACTGCTGTGTGACTACGACGGCCGTCACCCGGAACTCTATCAACTGCTGCAAGACCCGCGCGAGGCGAACAACGTCGCAGCACAACACCCCGATGTGGTCCGGCAGTTAACGGCGCTCGTCGTGGCTTGGCATCGTTCGTTGCCGGCCGACAATGGCCCCCAACTGGGGCAGACCACGCAACCACGCCAGAACGCCGCGACGAAGAAGGCCATGCCATGATTGCGAAGACTCTGCGCACATCGAACAGTCATCCACGGTGCGACGCTCACCGCGATTGCCGATTCATCGGTTCGGTGAGTTCCTGTTTGATGCGGTGGCTCTGTGGTCTGGCAATGTGCATCGGAACTGGTGATGTCTCCGCGACGGAGCGCCCCAATGTCTTAATGATTCTGGTCGACGACTTGAAGCCCGCGCTCGGTTGTTATGGCGACTCGGTTGCGATCACACCGCACATGGATCGGCTGGCCGCACGCGGACTGCGGTTCGATCTTGCCTACTGCAATCAGGCGGTCTGCGCTCCGTCGCGATTCACTTTGATGCTGGGGGCACACTCGACATCCACGGGGTTGTACGGGTTGGGCAGCCAGTTGCGAGAGCATGTCCCGGACGCGGTCACATTGCCACAGTATTTCGCACGGCAGGGGTATCGCACGGAATCCTTAGGGAAAGTCTTGCATATCGGACATGGTAACCACGGCGATCCCGCCTCGTTCCAGATCGCTCATGTTCATGACAAGGTGATCGAATATGCCGACCCGGCCAGTACCGATGGGGGCCAGTTAACGCGTGAAGAAGCCTACTTCGCGAACCGGGAACTGGGCCGGATTGGGTCGCTGCCGCGTGGGGCGATGATGGAATCTCCCGCTGTCGCTGACGAGGCGTATGCCGATGGTCGCGTGGCGGCGGAGACAGTGCGACGCTTGCAGGCGGCCGCACAACGCCGTGTCAGTGAAGACACACCATTTTTCCTGGTCGCCGGGTTTGCCCGGCCGCATCTGCCCTTCAGTGCCCCGCGGAAATATTGGGATCTGTACGATCCAGCGACGTTGCCTCTGGCTGAGTTCGAGACCGCCCCCGTTGGTGCTCCTCCGGTCGCGTACAAGAAAAACAGCGAGTTGGCCAACTATCGCCCCGTGCCGGAAAGTGGCGAGGTCACAGGAGATCTGCGTCGGCAACTGGTGCATGGCTACTACGCCAGTGTCAGTTATGTCGATGCCCAGATCGGCAAGGTGCTCGACGAACTCGATCGCCTGAAGCTGGCAGAGAACACCATTGTGGTGCTGTGGGGTGATCATGGGTTTCATCTCGGCGATCATGGCCTGTGGACCAAGCACACCAACTATGAGCAGGCGAATCGTATTCCGCTCATCATTGCGGCACCGGGAGTGACCCAACCGGGAACGGCCACGCGGCAACTGGCGGAGAGTGTCGACATCTATCCGACGCTGGCGGAACTTGCGGGTTTGCCGTTACCGACTGGTCCGCAACCGTTGGACGGCGTGAGTCTGGTCCCCGTGCTGCGCGATCCCGCCGTTCGCGTGCGTGACCATGCCTACCATGTCTTTCCGAAAGCGAAGCTCGGACGGGCCATTCGCACGGAACGATATCGCCTGGTGGAATGGAACCAGGTGGGTGCTCCAGCGGAAGCCGCAGTTCTGGAACTCTACGACTATGAGCAAGATCCCCACGAGACGCGGAATCTGGCGGCCGAGCAGCCGAACATTGTTCAGGAACTGCGGGCGAAACTCGCACGGCATCCGGAACCGGTTGATCCGAATGCAAAGCGGAATCCGCCACGGAAAGCCGAGAGTGTCACCCGTCCGAATCTCGTGATCTTTCTGTCGGATGATCAGGGGCAGTTGGACTGTTCGCCCTATGGAGACCGGCAACTCAAGACGCCGCACATGCAGCGTCTGGCTGATGCCGGCCTGACGTTCACGCGGGCCTATGTCGCCTCGCCCAGTTGTGCCCCGAGTCGCGCGGCGTTATTGACAGGACTGATGCCCGCCCGCAACGGAGCCGAAGCGAATCATGCCAAACCTCGTGCAGAGATTCGCAAATGGCCCAGCTACTTTCAGGAGTTGGGATACGAGGTGGTCGCGTTTGGCAAGGTCTCGCATTACAAGCACACGGCCGATTATGGTTTCGATCATTTCGCCCACGATACCTTTCACGATCACGCGAGTATTCCCGCGGCGGTGGAGTATCTGAAACAGCGACCGCGTGTCTCCAATCGGCCCTTGTGCCTGTTGGTGGGAAGCAATTGGCCGCATGTCCCCTGGCCGGAGAACGATCTGGGATACGATCCCCGGCAACTCACGTTACCCGCAGGGAGCATTGATACCCCGGAGACACGGGCATGGCGTGCGCGGTATGCCGCCGCCGTCACTCAAGCCGATCACGATTTGGGAGCGATTCTGGATGCATCGCGCGACTATTTGCCTGCGGACACACTGTTTGCCTTCAGCAGTGATCATGGAGCCCAGTGGCCGTTCGGCAAATGGAACCTGTATGAATCGGGGATTGCGGTGCCGCTGATTGTCGCGTGGCCGGGGGTGATCCCGCCGGGTTCGCGCACCGATGCGATGGTCAACTGGACAGACTTGCTGCCGACCCTGATCGAAGTCGCCGGGGGTCGGCCGCCTGGTGAGATCGATGGCCTGTCGTTCCTGCCGGTCCTGCGGGGGGCATCGAAAACGCACCGGCGGCACATCTTCGCCACGCACGCGAACGACAATCGCATGAATGTCTATCCGAGTCGTTCGGTGCGGAATGCCCGCTGGAAATACATTCGGAATCTGCATCCCGAGTATGCCTTCACCACGCATATTGATCTGGTAGCGGGAGCACTGGGACAGCGGGCGTTCTTCTCCACCTGGGAAGCCGCTGCCCAGACCGATCCCACGGCGACGGCCATCTTGCGGCGGTATCATGCTCGTCCTGCGGAGGAATTGTATGATCTGGAGAGTGACCCACACGAACAGCAAAATCTGGCGGGAGATTCGCGTTATGCAGCCGAGCTATCCGAACTCCGTTTCCAACTCGATGCCTGGATGACGTTCCAGGGCGATCAGGCCTCGATCAAAGTGGAACCCCGCCTGCTCAGCGACCCGACCAGCTTTGGTCCGCAGGGGGAAATCCGTGGCGACGGACCCCGGGCCACGAAGAAAGCCGCGTCCCAATAGTTCACTGGAAGTTCTATGAAGTCTGCATGGTCCATCGGTTTGAAACTCGTCATCACGCTCAGCTTTTGTGTGTCAACCGGGTTGGTGATGGCTGCCGAGCGGCCACACATTGTGCTGGTGATGGCCGACGATATGGGCTGGGGCCAGACTGGGTATCGCGGACATCCGGTGCTCAAGACACCTCATCTCGATGCCATGGCCGCAGCGGGACTGCGCTTCAATCGGTTCTATGCGGGAAGCCCGGTCTGTTCGCCCACGCGGGCCAGTGTACTGACGGGGCGTTCGCCCGATCGCTGTGGCGTTCTCACGCATGGTTATGCGTTGCGGCCACAGGAAAAGACATTGGCGCAGGCTCTGACGCAGGCGGGCTATGTCACGGGGCATTTCGGGAAATGGCATCTCAATGGCTTCAAGGGACCGGGAGCACCAGTTCTCAAAGCTGACCCGCGCAACCCTGGCCAGTTTGGTTTTGAGGAATGGGTCTCGGTGACCAATTTCTTTGATGTCGATCCGCTGTTGAGTCGTGCAGGAGACATTGAGCAGGCCCACGGCGATTCCTCGGAAGTGGTCGCCGGCGAAGCCGCGAAGTTCCTGGAGAAACATCACACGACGAAACAGCCGATGTTCGCCGTGGTCTGGTTTGGTTCGCCACACAGCCCCTTCAAAGCCTTGCCGGACGATGCGGCCCAGTTTTCGGAACTGAACGAGGCCTCTGCGAATCACTATGGGGAACTGGTCGCGCTCGACCGGGCCGTCGGTTCCTTGCGGGCCAAGTTGCGAGAGTTGCACCTGGCGGAGAACACGCTGTTGGTCTTTTGCAGCGATAACGGGGGCTTGCCCGGAATTCAGCCGGAAACAGTGGTGGGCTTGCGGGGCCATAAAGGTTCGGTGTTTGAAGGGGGCCTGCGTGTCCCCGCGATCATGGAATGGCCGGCGATGATCTCCCCCCGGGTGACCGACTTTCCCGCCTGTACGACCGACCTCTTTCCGACCATCGCGGACATTCTGAATCTGCCCGACGAGGTCTTTGTTCATCCGGTCGATGGCATCAGCCTGAAACCCCTGCTGACCGGTGACCTGCCGACCAGAACCCAACCGCTGGGATTCCGCTTCGGTCAAAAGATCGCCCTCATCGACAACCACTGGAAGATTCTGAGCGACAACCGCCAGCGAGGTGAGTATCAGTTGTACGATTTGCACGCCGATCCGCACGAAGAGCACGACGTGCGTCTGTCACAACCGAACGTGTTTGCGCGACTGCATCAGCAGGTGCTCGCCTGGAACCAGAGCGTTGAGGCCAGTTTCGCGGGACAAGACTATCCCGGGCAATCCGTCTCGCCTCCGGACCTCGATTCCATTTTCTGGTACGACGCCCCGCCCTACGCGCCGTACCTGCCGCAATGGAAAGATCGCTGGGAATTCAAGACGTACATCGCACGTCAGCGCAAAACTGCTCAGTAGTCCCATATTCGGCCCATCGGCCCATCGCGACGGTCGGCTACGGTGTTGTTTCCGCGGGGACTGGCGGTGTCGACCGGGCATTTCTCCGCGCATTGCGACGACGGATGCGTTCCGGGTTCGGCCCCGCTTCGATGTTGCGCAGGGCTTCGTCAGGAATCAGCATCTCGACATCATCGGGCGTCACCGCTCGAATGAGTCCCGGTACCCACGATCGCCAGGCCTCACGGGGCGCTGGTGCTGCTGCGGGCGTTTCCGCGACGGCCGGGACCACGGGCGATGTGGCCGGCGCTGCGGGATCGCCCTCGGCGGTCCCCAAGTCAATAGTCAGTCCCGCGGGTTGTCCAAGCTCTGGCGTGATGGTGCTCGGCAGCACGGAGGGACTCTGTGGCTGTAGTGCCGGGAGCATGGCCGCCACGGCAATCACCGGTGCGGCGAGCGACATGGGATTACGCAATTCCGCCGTCCACCCCCAGTCCGTCCGTGCGATATTCGCCGTCGTGGGATGAGAGTACGCCAGCATCGCAGTTGACGAAGGCCAGACGCTGGCATCGATGCCCAAGTCACGCAGTCCCTGCTGGTTTAGCGACGTGTTGACCACGTAGGGCACCATCGGCCAGAGCAGGGCCGTCCATGCGGGCGAGTCGATGAAGATTTGCCCCTCGGCCGTGGCAGGGATCATGCCCAGTAGATCGATCCGCTCGGCAAAGCTGGGCAACTTTCCCGAGGTGAAACGTAGGTGGGCCCGCATCGTTTGTGGTTGCAGGGTGATCAGCAGTTCGCGATCGGTGATGCAGAAGCAGGGAACGATCCGTCCCAGTTGCGCGTCGGTCGACTGCACGCAATACAGCATGCGATCCTCGAATAATTCGGTGGTCAAGCGCGTGGTGGCGAAGGGATTATCGGGCAGTGTTTGTTGCAGGCGGATCATGGCTTGCGTGAACACGGTATACGCCGCTTGCGGATCGGTCACATTCAGACTGAAGACCGGCCCCAACCCCAACGGGCCTCCGGTCGAGGGGGCACTGAAGACCATCCAGGTGTCCCCGAAGGCTGGCAGCACATCCTGGGCGATATCGACACCCAGTTCGGTTTCGAGGCGTCGGTATAACGTACCGGGTTCGGGACGTTCTGAAAGTTGGGATTCGACATACGCCAGCCCCTGCTCAAGCACGGTTTTCAGGTCGTATTGCACGGCAGCGACCAATTGGGCATCGGCGGGAATCCGTGTCCAGGCGGTTTGAGGAATCGGAGTTCCGGCTCCTCGTTGAGCCAGGATCGTGGGGGGGCAACGCACAGCCGCCCGCGCCACGACCTGCCCCTGATCCATGCCGAGCGTGCCCAGTGCCGCCCAAGACGAAAGGGGAGCCAGCAGTTGTCGGACAGGAGCGGTGAGACCGGGAGCGGGAGGCAGGATTTCGGGAATTCGCAGCCAGATGAAGGCCCCGGTATTGTCTGTCGCCACGGCCTTCGTCAGGCGTTGAAATTCGGGATCATCACCCAGACCGTGCGACCCCGTCGCCAGTCGCTTCGACATCGTTGGCAGCGGATTGCCGATACTCCAGACGAAGCGTGTATCGATCTGTTGAAATTTAACGAGGCCCGTGGTGAACGGTTTCGGACCAGGGGCATCTGATTCCACCAGCAGCCACGCGGGGAGATGTATCCGCAGCGATTCCAGGACCGCCTCGCCCTCGGCTCCGGGTTGCAGCACAATGGCACCTTCCCACCGCGCGGGGGTATTGTCTGTGGCCGGATGGACGGCGACATACATGCAACCGGGGAACTTCAGCCCCTGTTCGAGAATCGAAATCGCGTGGTCGACAGCCGCTGCGTCTGTGTCGGTTTGAGAATTCTCGGCCCACGTTTGCAGCGCTGCAACAGCGCGGCGAATCTCCGGATCGGCCAAGGCTCCCGCATAACCCGGTGCATTCAATGTTCCAGCACCACGCCCGTCCCATGCCACCGCGAACACGGCTGCTTGCGGAATCAGCAGTAACTGTTGCGGATCGGTGGTGCCCTCGGGCAGACCGGGCAAGCCCAAACTGAGCAACAACGCCAGCCGTTGCCACCAGTCGGCGGCCAGGGGTGTCCATTCCGACATGAGACGTTCCTTCATTGAGAGAGTTCCACCCGACGTGCGGGAACTCATGATCGATATTGTGCTAATCCCTGATAGCGATTGTGGTCCGCTGTGATGACAGAGACAAGCCGCTGCGGGAAATCACCGCGATCTTTGACGGTCACCGTACAGGTCAGCCGCCGTTACGGACCCAGCACGGTCACGGTCAGTTGACGTGGTAATCCCGTGCCAGAATGGTCATGGCGTCGACCGAGATCGGCCGGACATTGTTGGTCCAGCGAATCTCACAGAAAGACCGATTGTTTCCCACTAGCTCGCGGGCTTCCACATGAATGCAGCGATTCTCATCGTAGCGGTACGCCACTTCAACCGGGGTGCCGACGGGGAGATTCGGTGGCAACCCAGAGATGCGAAAATCATCAATAAATGTACAACCGGCGGCTTCCCGAGTTTCCCCTTCCAGCAGTCGCACTAGAATGCCGGACGGGTTGGCCGTGTTCGTCACGAAGCGTTGTTTGAATTCCACCGGCAACGGCGTATTGCGGGGAATCATGATGTAATTCAACTTGCGGGCCTTATCTGCCGGATCGGTAATTTCAATCCCCAGCGAATGAGCGTTCACATCGATCGAGGAAATCGAACCGAGTCGCTTCAACACACCGGGAGACAGGCTACCAGAACCCCCGGTGGCCCTCGTCTCCAGAATCGCCGCATGAATCGCCGCACCTTGAGCCACGGCCAATTGCGGGTCCAGAATTTGAACCGGTTTGCGTCCGAGCATCCCTTCCAGTAACGACTGCACGGCGGGCATATAGGTCGACCCGCCGATGAGGACCACTTCATCGAGAGACTTCGGATCGACATCGACACTGTCGAGCACGAACTCTGTGGTATCACGCGTGCGCTGCAACAGATCGGCGGTCAGCTTCTCGAACTCGTTCCGCGTGATCAGCGTCTTTAAGGTCTTGTCGCGATAGACGAACTCCAACAGCCATTCGTTCTCGATACTGAGTTGGCGTTTGACATCGTCGCACTCTTCCGTGAGGGCGAGCCGAGCGCGACCATCATCGCGCGGATCTAGTCGAAAGTGGTTGCGGAATTGTTCGGCGACATGATTGACCAATCGGCGTGTCCAGTCGAGACCACCGAGGAAGGTATCGCCATCTGTTGCCAGCACCTGGAAACTCGTGGGAGAATACTTCACGACCGTGACATCGAAAGTACCGCCCCCCAGATCGTAGACCAGCATGGTCTTTTCGGTTTGTGCGAGATCCGCGCGACCCAGAACACCCTGGTTCCAGGCATAGGCCAAAGTGGCCGCCGTGGGTTCGTTCAGAATGTCGATCACGTTCAACCCGGCGATCGCCCCGGCATTCTGCGTGGCTCTGCGACACGGATCATTGAAATAGTAAGGAACCGTGATCACGCAGTTCGCGATCGGGCCGCCCAACTGCACCTCGGCATCCTGCTTCAGCTTCATCAAAATGAGCGCTGAGAAAAACTCCGCGTTCAACTGCCGGCCCGCGATCGATTTCGTGTAGTCCGGATTTCCAATCTGCCGCTTGATGCCCGTAATGACTTTTTCAGGGTCGGCAGTATTCATCCAATCGGCTGTCGGCCCGACAATCACCTGCCCTTCATCAGACATGACGATGACGGACGGTGTAATCAGGTCGCCTGCCGCGTTCCTCAGAATCTGCGGCTCGCCTTCACCATCCAGCGTGGCAATCGCGGAAGACGATGTCCCCAGATCGATTCCAACGGTGTGACCCGCGACAAAGTTCATACTTGCAATGGCTCCCGCAGAAACAGGCCGCGAGACGGCAGGTCTCGCCAGCTAGGACGCTTCGTTCTACTGAACTGATGCCGAGGTGTCTACGGGTGCCAGGCCGTGTTCATCAGACCTTAACAGACTGGCGGCAGGTTTCGCGGTTGTACACGCATTACTCGTTCAGTTCGCGCTCGGAAATGGCATGTTTCTTGAGCTTGCTGAAGAACGTGCTGCGGGGCAGCCCGAGCAGCTTGGCGGCCTGGGCTTTGTTACCACTCGCCCGTTGCAAGGCATCGATCAGCAGGCGTCGTTCATCATCGGTTTCCATCCGCCGCCAGGTCACCACCGCAGATGTCTCGCTGGCGAGCTTTGTGCCTGTGCGCGGCGACGTGCGTGTCTCCCGGATGCCCCGTTTCGTAGCGGAATACGCCCGCGACTGGGTCAGATCTGACGGCAAGTCGGCCATCGTAATGAGGTCTCCATCCGCCAGGACGACCGCACGTTCAATCACATTTTCCAACTCGCGGATATTGCCCGGCCAGTCGTAAGCCAGCAACGTGTCCAGCGCCTCGTCTTCAAAAGAGATGATCGATTTGCCAGCTTTATCGGCGGCGCGACGCAGAAACTCTCCGGCCAGTTCATGCAGGTCTTCCCGGCGATCTCGCAGCGGCGGCAGCCACAGCATGATCACCTTCAGACGGTAGTACAGATCTTCCCGGAACTGACCGTCGGAAATCATCTGTTCCAGATCGCGATGTGTGGCGGCGACGAGTCGAAGATCGACGGCGATCGGTGCCATGCCGCCGACGGGTTCGATTTCGCGCTGCTGCAAGACGCGCAGCAGTTTGACCTGAATTTCGGGGGTCAACTCGCCAATTTCATCGAGGAACAACGTTCCACCACTGGCAGACTCCATGCGCCCGCGCTTATCGCTTACCGCGCCGGTAAACGCGCCTTTGACATGCCCGAAAAGTTCACTTTCGAGCAGACTGGGGGCCAGCGCCGCGCAATGCACCGCGACAAACGGCCCTTGGCGACGGGGGCTGTTGTCGTGAATGGCCCGGGCGAGAAGTTCTTTGCCTGTGCCGCTTTCTCCACGAATTAACACGGTGGCATCGCTGATGGCGGCCTTCCGCGCGGTTTCCAGCACCTGCTCTAACGCCTGGCCATTCCCCTTAATCGCCGACCGCTGGAAGTCGGTTTCCAAGGCCAGTTGTGTCACGGGACGTGTGGCCGCCAACTCAGCCTGCAAGGCCAGAATCTGCTGGCGTTGCAGGGCAATGCGTTCGACTTTCAGCCGCAACTGTTCGTTGAGCTGCGTCAGATCTTGATGCACACGGACGCAATGCAGCGCAACCCCGGTAAGTTGCGTTAGCGCTGTCAGAAACGTGGCGTCTTCCGCACTGTACATGCCGCCGGACTGTTTCGGTCCCAGAATCACCAGGCCCGCGACATCCCCGTCGATTTCGAGGAGGTGAATCAGGTCGGCGTGCAGCGTATTCAAGCCCGCAAGCAGCACGATGGTTTCGGTACGTCGATCTCCATACGTTCCCACCACGCCCGATTCCAGTGCCAGGGCCTGCGTGAATCCCTCGGGGGGGGACCATTCAAAAGGCAACTCAACCAGTTCTCCTTCGACCACGCTGAGGCGAAACAGGTTTGACTGCTGCGGGTCATGCAAATACAGCGCGGCCCATTCTGCCTGCAGAACTTCGCAGCAGGCCACCAGGGTGCGCTTGGAAAGAAACTGGGGGTCGGCCAGTTGACCCACCGCGCGATGAATCCGTTGCAGCGCCTTCTCCAGTCGATAACGGTCTCGAAACAGTGTGCGTTCCAGCCAACGCTGTGCAATATCACGAACACTCAACGCCACGGCGATAATCACCAGCAGAATCACCCCGATCGCCACGGTCGAAAACCAGGGCAAGCCGTCCGAGCGGCGGCCGAGTTCCAGCGCCAAAGGTACCGTGACCAATCCCAAGGCCAGCGCTCCCGCCCAGCGCAACCCTTCGCTTACGAGACCGCGACCCAGCCACTCGTCGCCCAGCATCAGTTTGTAACGCACGATGCCAACCGCGTAGGCCACCATAAATACCAGGCTCGACAGGAACATGGGAATGCGGGCACCACCCAACGCGAACGAAACACGATCCCACCCGGCTAATATCAGTGTGTAGCCAATGAACAGGCTGGCTGCGATCGCAGCCCAGAGGATCGAAGTCACCTGACGCCGTTCCAGCACCGGACGGGTGGTCATCACACTATGCAACAGACTGAACAACGTCAGTGAAAAATAGCCCGCCGCCACGGCGAAATATCCATAGATGCCCCACCGCAGCACATTCAACCAGGCCACGGCCGACAAGGCATGCTCGCGAGATTTCACATCACCCAGATGCGACCAGATCCAGGCTTCAATGGCGAAAAAGCAGGCTGCGGAGACCAGCGGAGGACCGTACAACCCCCACAGTGTCGCCTTATGCCAGCGGGTGATAATGGTTTTTGGGTGCGGATACGCCAGGAAAAAATGCAGCGTGACCGATGGCAGCAGCAACGCACTCAGCACGAAAGGGAAGATCAGAAACATTCGCCCGGCGAGCAGCCACCAGTGATATCCCCCGACAAAGGCACCCAGCGTGACGATGCACATCGCAAAGAACAGGCGTGCGGGGCGGTCAAACGGCCGTTTCCAGAACGCCAGGGCACTCAGCCCGAAGATCCCCAACTGGCACAGAAACCAGACCAGCGTGATTGCCAGTTCAAATCCCGAAATGGGCTGCACGGCAACATCGGTGTGCAGCACGCTCTGCTGATCCACGGACCAGTATGTCACGGCCATCCATTCCGGAGCTTCGCGGTCCTGCTCACTCGACCAGGGGGCCTCCCAGTGGGTCCAGCGCGCTGGGATCGAATGCAGCAGGCGTCCGGCGGCATCAATCGAGACGGCGACAGGCTGTCCATCCAGCGAGAGCAGATAATCTCCGACCTCGGGCCGTGGCCCTTTTGTCTGCATCCCAGCCGTCTGGTGAATTTTGATCGCGCTGATGGAGGCCTGTTCGTCGCTGCCACCAAACGGCGGGTCGACCATCAGCCATCGGAGACGCAGGTCGGGAGTTGTCGCAACGACCAGGATCACCTGCAGGCAGTAGGCGACGGAGAGCGCACCGGCGAACGCGAGACCCCAGCGGATGTTCGAGCGTTGCGAAGCGATCAAGTCGGTGTTCCTCCGCGGCAATCAGCGCCGAAATCCGGCGCTCTCGGCGCTGAAAGCTCGCGGAATGTCGCGCCGAGATTCGTTCCGACCCGCGATTTCGATTTATCTAGTGTGACACAACCTGTTGAGGGAAATCAAGTTCCGCGAGAGAATCTTTGCGCCGAAAAAAGGGGGCCGTCGATAAGATTCATTGGCACGAGAATCGCTAATATTTTATTGCATTACGAAGCCCAGCCCGAGCCCCCGTGGCAGGATGAGCCGATTCACCGTTCGAGGTTCTGATCCGTAGCAGAGCGACCCACCCTGCCCGCGGAACTCTGAAACTCCCTCGTACCCACTCCGGTGATGACGACGTCCTTTCACGGGGGCTCTTTTTTTAACAAGAACCAGCGGTGTTGAGCTAAGGGCTAAGTGTCAACGGCCAAGGGCCAAGAAATCAGTGCGGCATTACCACTTTCTGGCTTTCTGCTGAATCGATTTGAAGCAGTTCCTTAGACCGTCACCGGCTCGCTGTAGGTGGCGTAGGCCTGGGTCGTTTCCCAGAGTGAGACCTCGGCGACCGGAAAGCCTCGTTCCCGGGCATACCGGAAGATCATCCGGGCGATGTTTTCTGCTGTCGGATTTTCGGGCACGGTCAGGATCGGTTCCCCCTGTTGACGCAGATAGTCGACCACGGGGTCTCGCTCATGCAGGACCATGCGATGGTCGAGCGTGGCGTCGATCCATGTGGCAATTTCCCGTTTGATATCCGAGAAATCCATCAGCATTCCGCGATGATCCAGCTGTGCGCCCTCCATCACAATGATGGCCCGGCCGTTGTGCCCGTGCAGAAAGCGGCATTTGCCATCGTAATCGAGCAGTCGATGGCCGTAACAGAACTCGATCTCTTTTGCGACTCGGAACATGTCATCCAGCTTTCACACGCGGTATTGCTGCCGGTCATTGTAGGCCGGGAATGGTTGGCTGACGACTGTCACTGGGCCTCCTGAATTCAGTGCGAGGCACGAGGTCGAGCCCGGTCTTTCGTGCGGGGCCGCAGCAGAATCCAGAGGCCACCCATGATGAAACCCGCGGGAATCAGGAGTTGCAATGGGATGCGGCTTCGGACGATCAGCAGTAATCCCAAGCCGATGCTGACCACTTTCCAGAGCGGGACACGTGCCCAGGCCGCTTCTCGAGTACGCGTGGGCAACGCCATCCACAAGGCGGCCAGAACCACGCCGACACGAATGAACGCTCCCGACCACATCTGACTGGCATCGTGCTGGGACAACAAGACCAGCAGGCCACCGCAGGCGAGACAGCCGCTGGCCAGCCAGCCGACAAGTGTCCGGTTGATCGGGATTTCCGTGGTGGTCATAAGTCGCAGTAGTATCGTCGATGGGCGGGTTCCAGGGCAATCCGGCCGGACTGCGCAGACTTCCAATTTCGCCCGCGTTTCCCGCTTCTACCCAGAGTCCGTGAAACGGTGTTTGCGCGGCAGGAAATTCCGGTTACACTGTCGGCGTTGTGAAACGGGGAGAGGATGGTGCCCCGTTGGCGAACTTGTCAAACCGATGAGGCTCTGCGCGGGGGATAACGATTCCCTGGCGACGGAAAGGACTCCGTCATGTCAGCGAACATTGTGAAGTTCCTGCATGCTGCCAATGTGCAGCTCGATTGCCCACTGCGTGGCATCGGTCAGGTTCCGCGCGACACGCTGGAACTGCTGGCCGCAGCGACATTAGTCGCTTGGGAACGGCTGGTCGATGCGGCGGTCACTCACGGTGTCGATGCGCTGCTGCTCACCGGCAACACCTTTGATGCCGCAGCGGAAAGTCTGGCAGCCGATGTCGCGTTGAGACTCGGTTTTGAACGCCTGCTGGAACGTGAGATTCCCGTATTTATCGTACCTGGGCGACTCGACCCGTTGCTGGCTTGGCAAGAGATTCCGGCCTTGCCGGAGAATGTCACGATCTTTGACTCTCCCTGGGACGCCTCGGTCGATTTGACCGATGGGGGCCAATTGCTGGCCCGCATTTTTCCGGTTTCCGCCGTCACGGATGTCTCGCCTCCCGAATGGCACCGCCTGCAAGGCACGCCAGCGGGAACGCGCGATGCCGCTGCCATCACGGTGGGCCTGTTATGGGGCGATGGCACCGAGGCTGATGCCGGTTCTGCGAACCCGGATCACCGCCGCTTAGCGTCGGTGCATGTGCTGGCCTGTGGCCAGGACGTCCCCGACGCGGCCTTGCCCCTGATTGATGGCACGGTGCATCGTCAAGCCGCGCCGCAGGGCCTGACCGCCAGCGAGACCGGCCCCTGTGGTGCCACGCTGTTGCAATTCGATTCCCAGCGACAGCTTTCCCGACGGTTTATGCCCCTGGGCCCCGTGCGGCGCGAAGGCCTGACGATCAAGCTGGATCAGGCTCGGCATCGCGATGAACTTTGTGAGCAAATGCTCGCGATGGTCGAGGAGCTCCCCGCGACGCCCGGCGAGCAAATGCGCATCATTCGCTGGAGCTTCATGGGGACTGCGGCCGTTCGTCAGCGGCTCGATTTTCAGGAATCAACCGCGGCGGAACTGCTGGAGACGCTAACCGGTTTGACCGATCAACCAGGCGGATTGCGTTACCTCCATGAAGCCGTGCCGTTATGGCAAGATCAAACCGTGCCTGCCGAGTTGGGCGAGTTATGGCGGGACTACCTGGAGTATTTCGATGAACGTCCGCCGTTGAATCACGACCAGTTGCGAGACATGGCCGCGGAGTTGAGGCCGCAGCAGGTGGCCAGCAGTGGTCCCCGGGAACGCGGACTGTCGCAACTCGATCCCACCGCCGTGCATCAACGAGCGCGGCGTTATGCCCGCAAGTGGTTTGCCGGACATTGAACCTCACCGTCATGAAATGCTCGGGTGCGATCGCACGGAATACCGGTCGACGTGAACACTGCTCAAACAACACCTGGTCAGGGCCAGTGGAGCCAGCCGCATGAGAATCGACGCGATTGAAATTGAACGCTTCGGAGCCTGGCGGGGGTTTGCCCAAACACTGCACCCGACGGGGCTGAGCGTCATTTACGGACCCAACGAAGCCGGCAAAACCACACTGCTGCGATTCATTCGCGGCGTGCTCTATGGCTTCCCCACCGGAGAAGCAGGAGCCGCGCGACGGTTACGCAATTCGGAACCGATGAGTGGTTCGCTGAAGCTGCGACATCGCGATCAGACTTATCAGGTCCACCGGGCTTCGCGTGGGGACGATGCCGGGCTGGTCTCGATCAGTGGCCTGGAACTGGGTGAATCACCGTACCGCGTGCTGGAAGGGGTCTTGTCGGGAACCGATGAAAAGCTGTTTGAATCGGTCTTCGCGGTGGGGCTGCCAGAACTGCAAGAGTTCGCCACGCTGACCGAAGACGAAGTGGCCCGGCATCTCTACGGCATGACTTTGGGGCCGCAGGGCCAACTGCTGATGGAGTTGCCCCGCCGCATCGATCGCGACCTGGAACGGACCTGGCCGAAAGATGGCCATCGCGGATTCGTGGGCGAGTTGCAGGAGAAGCAGCGTGATTTGACGCAGCAGCTGAACGGACATCGGCCACAGCGCGAGCGCTATCGCGTTCTGGTGCGGCAGCGGAACGACCTGGAGCGCCGCATTTCCGGCATCAAACAGCATGTCGCCGACCTGCAACGCCAGTTGCGCGGACATCAGTTTCTCGCGAAAGTTCATCCGCCGTGGACGCGAGTCCGCGATTTGCGGCGGGAACTCGCCGTCATTCCCGATCTGCGGACCTTCCCGACGGATGGCCTCGGCCGCCTGGACCGTCTCGAAACCGATCGCGATGCGGCCCTGCGCACCCGCGACGATCTGCATGGCGAACTGCGCGAGATTCACAAGCAGTTGCAGGCGAATATTCAGGACGACGGTATCCGCCGCTTTGCAGGTTCCATTCGTTCGCTCAGTGAACAGCGTCTGCAATGGGCCGACGTGGAACAGCACATGCGCGACCTGGAGCGTCGCGCCGCCGAACATGAGCGCGAGTTGCAGGCCGCGGTTTCCAAGATTGGTCCCAAATGGACACTGGATCGGCTGGAGGCGATGGTCGACTCGCCGGAAGGGCATGCCCGGTTCGTCAACGCGGCAACGCAATTCCAGCAGGTGCGTTGGCGCACGCAGCGCCGTCAGCGGAAATATCGCAAGGTGAGTACGCTCTGCCGCGATCGGGAATTGGCGCTACGCACGGAACTGATGCATCTGGGTGTCGACAGCGATTCGCTGGAACGACCTTTGACGATCGCCAAAGAGCGGCTGACGCAACTGACAGAACTCGGGCATTTGCAGTTGAAAGCCGGCGAACTCCGGCAGCGTGCGCAATCGATCGACGAGCAACTGGAACGCATGCGCGAGCGGCTGGGCCTGCCCGACTGGGTGTGGGTGATGCTGGCCTTTTTCGTGCTGTCGGGGATTGGGCTGTTTGTCGCCGGGTTATCGGCCAGCGTCTCGACCGGCTGGCTGGTCGGCCTGATTTACATGGTGCTGGCTATTACCGCGGGGGGGACCACCTGGGCGCTCAAAATTCAATTTGAGCATGAGATGCAGGATCAGGTCGCCAGCCTGCGCGAGCAACGCAATCGCTACGACAGCCAGCGGTACGATGTGGAACGCCGCATCTTTGAACTCATCGAAACACATGGCCTGCGCGAGGTACAAGCCGATCCTCAGGCCCCGCTCGATGCGACCGATGGCCGCTTGATTTCGCTGGCGGCTGAACGGCTTTCGCAGTTGGAACTGGCTCAGCGCGATCTGCAACGGATTCTGGATACACGCAAAAAACTCAGCCTGATTCGGGGCAACCTGCAAGGCTATCAGCGCGAGTTCGCGGCAGCCCGCAAAGCCTGGTGCGATACGTTGAAATCGCTGGGCTACGATGAAGTCGTGGAAGTACCGCAGGCGTTCGGTCAGTGGCAGGCAGTCACCCAGGCCCGCGAAATTCGCCGCCGCGGTGCCGATGCCCGCCGGGAACTGCGGGGCTTGCGGGAAGACTGGGACCGCTATTGCCAGAAAGTGGCCGACCTGGGCCAGCGGATGCGGTTGACGAATCTGGATTACACCAAACCCTTCGCCGTCCTGGAACGCTGGGAAGGGGAACTGCGAGCTTGGATTCACAGTCGGCAGGAATATCGCCGCCTGTTGAAGGAACGCAAATCGCGTCGTGTCGAAGTCGATGAATTCCAGAAGCGGGTCGACCAGTTGCAGCAGCAGGTGGCGGCTTTGTTACAGCAGGCGAATGCCACCGACCGGGCCGACCTGGAACGCAAACTGCAATTGTATCAACGCCGGCAACAGGTCGTACAACTGCTCGAGCAAGGCCAGCGCGATCTCGAAATGATCGCCAAGTCGGAACCCGAGTTGGCCATCGTCGAGGAAGATCTTTCCCGGTTTCATGAAGAGAGCAATTCCGAAGCGCTACGCCGCATCAGCCGCGATTCGGCTGCCTCAGAGCATCAACTGGAAGAGTTGTTTGAAGAGCTAGGCACGGTGAAGCAAGAGGTGAAAGCGTTAACGAACGACCGGCAGGCCAGCCGCGTCCGCCTGGAATTCCAGCAGACCCAAGAACGCCTGCACGATGCCTGGGAAGACTGGTACGCCACGGCGGTTTCAGCGGAAACGCTCGACACCGTGTGCGCGGTCTTCGAGCAGGCCCATCAACCGGAAATGCTCGCCGCGGCGATCCCGTTCCTCGAAAGTCTAACACTCGGCAAATACCATCGGCTGTGGACCCAACTCGGCCGCCGCCAGCTTTATATCGATGAAGAGAACGGCACGCCGCGGTCGGCCCATCAACTTTCCGGAGGCACGCGCGAACAACTCTTCCTTGCGATTCGACTCGCGATGGTTAAGGCGTTTGCACGGCAAGGCGTGGAACTGCCGATGGTGCTCGACGATGTCACCGTGAACTTCGATCAGGAGCGCTCGGAAGCTGCCGTGAAAACGCTCATGGACTTCGTGCAGGATGGTCAGCAGGTGCTGGTCTTCACCAGTCACATGCACTTCGCACAAATGTTCCAGCAGCACGGCATCGAACCGATCTGGCTTCCCGCGCGGGAACGTACCGAAAACCCTACCGTCTGGGAAGAGCGGCTGGCCGGATGACGCCGGGATCAACCGACGGCTATTCCACCATGTCGGGACTGGTGTAAACCGCGGCGGGGTTAATGCCGGCAGACTCCAGTGCCTCGGTCAGTTGCAGCACGGTCGTGGTGCGGGCTGACCCAGCGCGATAGATGGCCACGCGAATCCCTTCATCATTCCCGGTGGTCGTGGCGATCATCGAGAGGAGGGCATCCAGGTCAATGGGCGATTCTTCGCCGTTTAACCGCAAAAAATAACTGCGGTCGCGGACGACGACTTGCACGGTATCAATCGTACCCGTGCCTGCCGAGTCAGTACTGACACCAAGGTCGGGACCGGCGACCGGTGCAACCGAGGTTTGTACGCCCGACAGGCCCGACTGCCCGATCCCCACGCCATTGCCCGTGCCGAGGCCTTTGAACATGTCGCCCAGCCAGACGCCGGCGGCGATGCCCAGCACCAAGGCTCCGCCGATGATGTAACGCATTTTGGGCAGCATGAAAGTTCTTTCCGTCGGTCGGGAGGCGTCAGGCAGGAGATTCGAGCCTGAATACCATTGGAATACGAGTTCTTGCGGAAAACCGAAGGCGAAAAGCTGAAAGCCAGACTGCTCCTGGATTCCCGGTGTCTGGCCTTCTGCTTTCCGCTTTTTGCTTTCCGCTAGGATGATGTGATAACAGCTTCTCAGAGTTTTATGGCACGATATCCCTGCACGGCGTATTCAAACCGCGAGCGGCCCCCCGCGTCCAGACGAATTCGTTCAATCGCCAGCGGCAACGCATCGAGCGTGCCCTTCAGGCGTTTGAACTGGGCGTCGCCATACGAGAATAACAGGAGCACCATGCCCTTCGATTCCGGCAGCGTTTTGTAGGCCTCAAACAGGCGCGTGGCAATGTCCTCGGGTGAATCACCGCGGAGTTCAAAGCGTTTATCGCCCACGGTGAGATGTAGTGCGCCGTTGTCTGCCAGATAGAGTTCCCACAGGTCGATGCGTTTCCGCATCTCCCCGAAGGTCAACAGATGCTCGATCACCTTGTCCGGGGAGTTCCCGGAGAGGGCCTGCAACCGCTGCTTGAGTTGCGTGACATCGTTCGCGGACGGTCCCGGGCCAGCGGCGACCCGTTGTTGCAGCAACTGTTCAAGCTGCGGCTGTGGAATGCGAAACAGCTCGCCGACCAGTTCTCCCACCAAGTCGCGCTGCACCCGGTAGCGTTCGGCTTCTTGCGAGTGGTTCGCCGAAAGATCGACCTCGGATTGCAGTTCCTGCATCCGCTCGCGCAATGAGATGATCTGCGACAAAGCCTGATCGAGTTGAGCCGAGAGCAGATCACGCGTGGTCGATAGTGCCACCGTTTCCCGGCGTGTGGTCGTTTCCACATCGAGATACTGCGCGAAGATCACGATCAGAAAGAGATCGAGCAGCGGCGTCAGTTGGAAGGTGAGACGGCGGGCGGGAATCATGCGGCGGGTTCCCCCGCTGTTCCGGAAACACGGGAGGCACTGAGTGATAATTCCCGTTTCGCCCGCACGACGGTCTCGCGGACCTCCTCACGGCTTTCGCTCAGCCGGCGAAACCCCGGTTCCACCAGGCTGTTCACGAACATCAGCCACATGGCGGCGATCAGCCCGGCAAAGGTCGACCAGATGGCATCGCCAAAGTACCGCACGATGGTTTGCACGGTGTTGCCACCATCGCCCGAACTCAGTTGCAAGGCGGCCCCGATCGCGAGAATGGTGCCGAGCACACCCGCAAGCGGATAGGCCTCGATCATGGTGCGGCAGACGTTGTAGCAGGTGTCGAACGACTGCGACTGCAAGTAGCGGCGTTCTTCATCGAGGATGGTCATGCGTTGATGCAGGGCCTGACGGTCGTTGGAGCGGCGGGGATCGTCCAGGACTTCTTTCACGTCGGCCAGGAACGCATCGAGTTGATCGGTCAGGTGCGTGCCCCGGGCAAACAGGCTGCGATGTTTGAGGTCGCGGGTGAAGCTGTCGAAATCGTGGGCCAGGCGGCGCAAGTCGCGACGCGCCCACGCACAGAGCCAGAGGAATGCCAGGAAATGGATCAGACCAAATCCGGCAATCACCGGGGTCGTCCAGCGGGAAACCTGAGCCAGCAGGTCGGGCGGCCAAACGGGCATGGTCAATCTCAAAGTTGCGAAAGTGAAACGTATTAGAAGTCTACTCCGTGTTCACCAATCTGGAAAAGGTGGGCCGTCGGATCACACGAATTGCACGAATTTCTTGGCAAGCGAGGATTTCGCATTGGGAATTTCCCCTGGGACTTGAAGCGCATTTTGATCCGGCAGAAATAATTCCAAAATTCTTCCTCTCTGATTTGACAGTTTGTGCGGGTGACCTAGGTTTCGGGTGTCGGAACAGGAGTGTGCTGCGTCGACCGGGCAGGTTGCCAAAACGCCACACGACATCTGACACAGACTCAGGGGTAATGAGAGACAGCCGCCGTCGCAAAGTGCGTCGGCAGTGAGCGTCTCTCAAGTGGTATGTGTCGTTCGCGGGTGCAAACGCGTGCGGCAAATCAGTGCAAAGAGGGGATTCCCATGCAGTTCGTCAACAGCGTCAAGAAGTTTCTGGTTTCGGAAGATGGCCCGACCGCGGTTGAATACGCCGTCATGCTGGCGTTGATCGTGATCGTGTGCTTGACCGCCATCGGCACCATTGGCACCAACGCCAACGTCAAGTTCGAAGAAGCCGCTGCCGCCCTCCAGTAATCTCTGGCGGACGTCGTTGTCAAATCATCGCGGCAGCCGTCCGATCGATCTTCGATCGGACGGCTTGCTGTGTGTCTCACAAGCCCGGCGGAACCGGGCAGGGAACACTGGCATGTACCCATTCTGGGTGGAAATTTCGTGGGAAGAGATGCTGCAGGTGGGGACGGTCGGCCTGACGGGGCTGATCTACCTGGTGCAGACGCTGTTGCTCTCGCGGTAGCTGTCTCTTTGAGATGGCCGCGTGGATTCATCGCACGATTGACGGGCTGCCGTCGGTCATGCCATGAACCCCCGCGGGTTCACGCTGTGTGAATTGTCCGACGCCTGACCACTGTGGTTCATGACTGTCGGCTGTTGTGTCACTGATCGCCAGAGTCCGAGACTCTGTAGGGCGATCCCCTCACTTTGATCACGAAAGGCCGATGAGCAATGGACTGGCAGACGTTGTTAACAGAACACTGGGAAGTGAAGCTGGTCAGTGTGCTCTTGATCTGGGCCGCCTGGATCGATGGCAAGCAACTGCGCGTGCCCAACTGGTTGACGTTCCCGATGGTCCTCGCCGGATTGGCTTATGGGGCCTGGTCGGGCGGATGGGACGGGCTGGGACACAGTGCCGTGGGCATGTGCGTGGGACTGGCTTGCCTGCTGCCGCTGTATGCCGTGGGTGGCATGGGGGCCGGCGATGTGAAACTGATGGCCGGCATTGGTGCCTGGCTGGGTTCATCCATTACCTGGAATGCCTTCTGCGTCTCCGTCGTCGTGGGCGCCTTGATGGCGGTCTGCATGGCGGCATACCGTGGCAAGCTCGGTCATCACTACCGCAATTTCTGGATGATCGCCTACGAATGGCTGTCGGTGAAAGACCCCCGCAAACTGGCGGCGATCGCAGCGGAACGCAAGCCGACGATGCTGCTGTTGCCGTATGGAATTCCCATCTGCATCGGCTCGATTGGCTACTTCCTGTATGCCGGTTTGATGTAACACCATCCGAGATCAATGTCCTGGTTGGCCTGGCAGGTCGGACAAAACTGTCCGACCTGCTGGTCTATCACGCCTGGGAAAATTCCTGCGACACAGATTTTTGAGCTAGGTTGATTTCAGAGGTGGAGAGTTCGTGTCCGGCAACGCCTGCCGATTCACGCCTGCTGTGTGAACGAGTGTGCGGCGAATGGTCGGCGCATAGAGCGAAGTTCAGAAACTTTGGGAACGCCGTTGCAGGCCGAACAATTGGTAAGACCGTCATAAACTGAAGAGTTTGACATAGGAAGGTCGATGATGATTCTGACGGAGTGGGTTCAGGCCCGCTGGCTGCGGAATTCGACTCGACCAAGTTTCAGGAAGTTCGCACTTTCTGAGGGATCTGGACGAGACGTCTACGCGGAGAGCATGCCATGAAGCCCAAGTCGATGATGTTGTTTGCCGTGGCCGCTGGTTGTGGACTGGTGGCGATGGTGGGGGCTCAGCAATTGCTGGCTCAGCGAGGTCAATCGGTTTCCAAGGTGCGGGTGCTGGTCGCCCGGGCGGAAGTGGAACCGGGGATCAAGTTGACGCCTGACCTGGTGGGCTTTCGAGAATTGGCCGAAGACTCGGTTCCGGAAGGAGCCATCGTCAAGGAATCGCAGTACCAGGAGCGGGCGCTCCGCGTGCGGGCGTTTCCTGGGCAAGTCATTCAGGCGGCACAGTTGGGGGAAAAAGGACAGTTCGGAACATCGCTCGATATTCCGGCGGGCTTGCGGCTGGTGACCTTACCGGCCAGTGCCACGATGGTACACAGTGGCATCATGAAGCCGGGCGACCGGGTCGACGTCGTGCTGACATACAAGATGAGCAAGAAGGGTTCGCAGCCACAAACGCTGGCCAAAACCATTCTGGAATATATTCAGGTCTACGCGATGGGAGATCAGCGGATCGGCAGTGAAGAAGTTGAAGCGGGCAAGACCAAGAAAGACGTGAAGAATGTCACCTTGCTGCTGTCTCCTTTGCAGGCCGAGATCCTGAAACTGGCAGAAAATAAGGGAGATTTGCATCTGACATTACGCGGCGTGCTCGACAAGCAGGCCGTGGTTTCCAAGGGGACCGATGAAGATCAGTTGGCGTCGCTACGGGCAGAGCTCTCTGAACTGGGAGTTGAAGCCCCGGTGATTCCGACGGAAGAAACCAAGGAAGCTGCCCCGGAACCCGCGCCAACCTTTGCTGAATTCGTGCAGGCCGAACCCGTACCGCAACCCGAGACACCACCCGAAACTCCCAAATGGAAGATCGAAGTGTTTCAGGGAGATGAACGCAAAACCTTTGAAGTCGATCTGCCCGCGTCACAGACTCCCGCTGCCAACACCACAGAGCGGCCGTCTACAGAGACCGGAGTAACGCAGCGCGAGCCGGGGATTTGGGAATCGCCATTGGCCCGATGGATGCGTGGTCAACCGACAGCCAGCAAAACAACAGCGACGAAGACCGCCACGACAATGACGCCTTAGTTCGATGAACCCAAGGGTACGGGGGGCCGACCGGAACCGAGGGACCGTTTTCCAGTCGAGGTGCAGGGATGCCGACGTCATCTATCGTTCGTAACGCGATTCTGTGGACACTCATGCTGTCCGTGGGATTCAGCAGCACACTTCCTGCGCTGCAGGCTCAGGAAGCCGCCACCGATGGGAGCCATCTCCACAACGGAGATGTGGTGAATATTGTCGCCAATCGCTCGAACATCGAAATCCCCGAGCGCTTCTCTAAAGTGTTGCGGTTTCCGGTCCCTTTGAAGCGGATTGATGGCTTCGATCAGACCGTTGTCACCGTCACGCCGCTCTCTGCCGAGGAAGTCCGCGTGCAGGCGGTTGAGCAGGGTGTCACCACGATCGTGCTCACCGGTGCCGATGGCCAGACCTTTCAAGTCGAAGCGTTTGTGACCGGCGATGCCCGATTATTGCAGGCGATTCTGCGCCGCACCTATCCCAATACTGCGGTCCAGGTGATTAAAGTGCGCGACAGCGCGATCCTGCGCGGCTGGGTCAGCGAACCACAACAGATCAGCGAAATCATCGCACTCGCCGAAGTCTATTACCCCCGCGTGCTCAACCAGTTGAAGGTTGGTGGTCCGCAGGAAGTACAACTGCGCGTCAAGGTGATGGAAGTCCAACGCAGCCAGATCCGTCGCTTCGGGATCAACTTTGCGGCCATCGGTCGTAGTGCCGCGCTGATCTCGACTCCGGGACCGATTACCGGCCTGGAATCGTTCACGGTGCCGTTTGGTGGACCACCCGCGGCGACACTCGCGGGGAGTCAGCTTTCCAATGCGTCGCTGGCGCTGGGTATCGCCACGGATGACTTCGTCTTTCAAGGACTGGTGCAGGCATTGAAAGAAGAAGGCCTGTTGAAGATTCAGGCCGAACCCATTCTGGTCACCCGCAGCGGTGAAGCCGCCCGGTTGGTCAACGGCGGGGAATTCCCGATCCCTGTCCCACAGAGCCTGGGGACGGTCACCATTGAATGGCGGGAATTCGGCGTGGTACTGGAATCGTTGCCGATTGTGCTGAGTCCGACGACCCTCAAACAAACCATTGTCGCTGAAGTCTCGGAACGCGATTTCAGCACGGCGGTCACCTTGAATGGAACCACGGTTCCCGGGTTGACCAAACGCACGGTACAAACCCAGGCAGTGATGGAATTCGGACAGACGCTGGTGATCGGCGGCCTGATCTCGACCCGCTACACCGCCGAAACCGACAAAATCCCCTTCTTCGGAGAACTCCCCGGGGTGGGTGCGGCGTTTCGTCGCACACGGTATGACACCTCGGAAACCGAGTTGCTGGTGCTGATCACACCGGAATATGTTTCGGCTCTGGCTCCCGACCAGGTTCCGCAGGGCGGACCAGGCAAGAGCAGCGCCATTCCAACCGACCGCGAATTGTATTGGGATGGTGTGATCGAGGTTCCCAACTATGGCGAACGCTGTGAGGGCCCCAACTGTCAGCCCGATGGAAGTTGGCCCATGCCGCCTTACGGCATGCCCGCCGGAGGTTCTTCATCGACGCCAGCCCCGATTCCTGCTGACGACCCGGGTTTGTTCCTGCCCGGAGCGGTCCCACCAGCACCGATGTTGCCGCCATCCACGACTCAGGCTCCGCAAGCCAGTCGCCCGTTGGCCATGCATCGTAGCTCTGCCTCTGCAACCACAATACCCGTCACATCTCCCACGCTCGCGGAGGATGGTTTGATGACTCCCGTATCAGGTACCAGCATTCCCTGATGCATCCGGTCAACCGTTGGTCTTCACAGGTTTGACTGCAAGAACGAGAATGTCGTGCCATGAAAAATGTAACCCGACTGGCCTTGGTCGACCCGAGTGACAATTCCCGCAGTGCCCTGAAAACTCTGCTGCTGGGAATCGAATCGGTGTGGCTGGAAGCCGAGTGTTCGCGCTATGAATTCTTTGTCGATGTCGTGGTGCAGTCTCAGCCCGACGTGGCGTTGATCTCGCTGGATAATCATCCGCAAAAGGGATTGGAACTGATCGCTCGGCTCAATCAGGAATTGCCGAGCTGCAAGATTCTGGTCATCAGCAGTTCGCAGGAAGGCAGCCTGATTCTGCAGGCGATCCGCAGCGGGGCCCGCGAGTTTCTCAGCGCGCCACTGCAACTGGAAGACTTTCTGGGGGCGCTCGATCGTGTCCGGCAAACCAACCTTGGTCGGGGCGGAGATGGTGCCCCTTCCCGCAACTGTCAGGTCATCACCATCGCGGGAGCTTCCGGTGGTGTCGGCTGCACCTCGCTGGCCATCAACCTCGGCTGTTGCCTGTCTCAAGGCATCGGTCGCAGTGTCGCGGTAATTGACCTCGACCTGGCCTTGGGGGATGCCGATGTCTGGCTCGATATCATTCCCGACTACACCATTCAAGATGTCGCGGACAACATTTCACGACTCGATTATTCGCTGCTCAAACGGTCGTTGACCAAGCACGAATGCGGTGCGTTTTTATTACCGCGACCAGTGGAAATGGATCTGCGCTCGCCCATCACCGCCGATGAACTCCGCCGTGTCATCACCCTGATGAAAGCGACGTTTTCACATCTAGTGCTCGATATTTCCAAGAGCTACTCACCGCTGGATATCGCGGCGATGGAAGCCTCGGACCATGTGCTGCTGGTCACGCAACTCGACCTGCCGTGCCTGCGGAATGCCGTGCGGCTGCTGCAGTTCTTCGATCATCGCGATGGACTCAGCGAAAAAGTTAAAGTGGTCATCAATCGGCAAGGCCTGGAAGATAACCAGATCAGCGTCAGCAAGGCGTTGGAAACACTCGGCCGGGAAGTCTTCGCGACGATTCCGAATGACTACGGCACCATGGTCGAGGCCCGCAACAACGGCGTCCCGCTGTTGACGCAGGCCCCGCGTGCCAAGCTCACACGAGCCATTCAGCAACTGGCGGCGCAGTTCGATCAGAAGCCGGAAGAGAGCGACGAAAAGCTCGACGACAAGAAATCAAAACGGAGTCTGTTCAGCTTTCTGGGGTCTGGGAAGTAGTCGTTCACCAGAGCGAGTTCACGCCTGCAAATCGAGCAGACCGCCGTGTTCTTCATCGGGGTCGACAGGGCGTGGTGGCTGGTCGCCGGGTTGTTCCGCCTGGGCTTTGGGACGTTCGATCCAACGCCAGGCTTGTCGGCCATCGGCGTCGCGATCACTCGTCTGGTCCGACGCCGAAACATCGTTGACCATCTGCTGAAATTGACTGGCGCTGGCTTGCTGCGCGGCACGTTGAGCCGCTTCACCAGCCGACTGATTGGCGCCGGCCACGCGCTGTTGGCCATTACCGCCGGCCACACTGCTGACGAGCGGGAGATTTCCGAATCCCGCGGAGCCACCGATGGTGCTCATGACTCACCTCCTCAGGATAGCCATCCTGAAAGTTGACGAACGAGGTTTTTGTGCATTCGTCCTGATGTGAGTCTACCATCTTCATCGGCGAAAACTTGCGGAAAAATCGGCAAAACCCCCGATTCTGTACTGCACGACACGCGATTTCTGACGGAGACGACTCTACTGTGGAAGTGCGACCAATGCCTGCACCGAGCGCGCCGCAACGTGGATGCGCTTACCCGGCTGCGTCGCCTCCCCGAGACCATCCTCAGGGCAGATATCTCTCGGCGCTGCCGCCGCGGTGTCAATCACTTTTCGCCAGATCCAGCCTTCAGGGGCCGGTGGCAGCCGGAAGTCCAGCGGTTCCCAGAACATGTTGAACACCAGATACAGCACATCGATCAACCCCTGCACCGAGTACATGCGCAACATCAGCGCGATGGAATGACTTTCCATGCTCCAGTCGGGGAAATGCGGTTCGACACCATGCCAGGTGACATCGAGAATGTCCGCACCCAGGTAGGCCTTTTCCCCCGCGTGACTGTGATGCCGTAACGCCGGGTGTCGCTTCCGGAAGTTGATCAGTTCCCGGCAGAAGCGCAGCCGGTCGGCGTGCTGTTTGGTCAACGACCAGTCGAGCCAGTTGATCGGGCCATCGTGGCAATAAGTGTTATTATTGCCCAACTGCGTGCGGGCCATTTCGTCTCCCATGAGCAGCATGGGCACACCCTGGCTGAGAAACAGCAGCGACAAGGCATTGCGGACCATGCGCTCGCGAAGAGCCAGAATCTCGGGATCGTCGGTCGGCCCTTCAACACCGCAGTTCCACGAGTCGTTCATGTCCGAGCCATCGCGATTCTCTTCGCCGTTGGCTTCGTTGTGTTTGGTGTTGTAGCTGTAGAGATCCTGCAGCGTGAACCCGTCGTGACAGGTGATGAAATTGACCGACGCCGTGGGACCACGTGCGCCATACACATCGGGCGAGCCGATGAGGCGTTGGGCCATTTCTCCCGTCTGACCGCTGTCGCCCCTCAGGAACTTGCGGGCACAGTCGCGGTACTTGCCGTTCCATTCCATCCACCGGCCAAAGGCGGGAAACGTCCCCACCTGGTATAAGCCACCCGCATCCCACGCCTCCGCGATCAACTTGGTATGACTCAACACCGGATCGCGTGCCAGCGACTCCAGCAGCGGCGGACTCGACAGCGGATTCCCCGAAGAATCTCGCCCCAGAATGCTCGCGAGATCGAACCGGAACCCATCGATGTGGTACTCCATCACCCAGTGACGCAGGCAATTGCGAACAAACTCGCGAACCACCGGATGATTGCAGTTCAGCGTGTTGCCGCAACCGCTGAAGTTCAGATACCCGCCATCGGGAGCGAGCATGTAATACACACGATCGTCGATTCCCCGGAACGACAACGTCGGCCCCTCGGCATCGAGTTCTGCCGTATGATTGAACACCACATCCAGAATCACCTCGATCCCCGCGCGATGAAACTCGAGGACCAGCGTCTTCAGTTCATCGGCCTGCATCCCCAGCACGCCCGAGGCCGCAAACCCTGCTTTCGGTGCAAAAAACGCCACCGTGCTGTAGCCCCAGTAGTTGACCAGGCGCTCGCCCGTCTCCGGATTGCTACGCGGATTCTCGCATTCATCGAACTCGAAGATCGGCATCAGTTCGACGCAGTTCACCCCCAGCGATTTCAAATGCGAGATCTTTTCCCGCATGCCGGCGAAGGTTCCCGGATATTCAACGCCCGATGTTTCACTCCGCGTGAACCCCCGGACGTGCAGTTCATAGATCACGAGTTCTTCGATGGGCAGTTGCAAGGCGCGGTCGCCATTCCAATCGAAATCGTGTGGCACAATGCGGCTGCGTAACGTCCGCGTCGCCCCCGGAGTGACAGGATGGCCCCAGGTCTCCGCACCGGAAAGGCTTTGTGCCATCGGGTCGAGCAGCGGCAGATCACAGCGGTACCGCAGACCCCGATCGGGCTGCCACGGGCCCGTCAATCGGAACGTGTATTCCAGATCATCGACATCCAGATCGAAGACCGTCATCGCCCAGACATCGCCCACGCGGTATGTCTCGGGATAGAGCAACTCCGCGAACGGCTCTCTCACGCCAGGCCGGTACAGCAGCAATGTCACTGAATCGGCATGCCGGGTGAAGATCGCAAAGTTCACGCCCCGGGCCGTCAGCGTAGCTCCAAACGGCAGGGCTTCGCCGCGGCTGACACCAAACCCCGCAATAGAATCGGTCGGATAGGCATCCAGACGAAACGGCGTCGCACTGCGCGTATGCAGTAACGGCATGTTCCCGAGGGAATCGGCCCGTTCCAGCAGTTGCCGAAACCCGGCAGCGACCAGCAGCGCATGCAGATCCTGCGGGACACCCGTCGGCGTCAACCGACAGCCCATGCTGCGAGCATACCGCGCGATGAGAATCAGCCGCCGCAACGCATGACCAGACAACCGCTCGACGCCGGTGAAATCGAGAATGATTTCATGCCCCGGCAGCAACAGCGCGCGGATCTGTTCTTCCACATTCTGCGGCAGATGCCCGGCCAATGTGCCGGTGAACCGTATCCACGCCCGATCGCGATCCTGCTCAATGCGGACATTCACTCGCGACTCGCTTTCCCCAGTGCTGGTCAATCTAGGCTCTGTCAGAGCGGCTAACCTATCTTAGCACGACACCGGGGGGATGGGATTTCTCCGGTCGGAAATCCCAAATCCGAAATTGCAAATCGCAAGGAAATCTCAAATGATAAGCTCAAAACGAGGACGCTGGAAAACGGCTTGGTATTTGAATTTATGTGCTTCCTTGAGATTTCGGATTTGTGATTTGAGAATGACCGAAAGGGGCCAGATGACCACCACCAAAGAGCACGACGAACGCATCGCGAAGATGACGTTTGCCTCGGTCTATCCGCACTATGTGACAAAGGTCGAAAAGAAAGGCCGGACGGTCGAGGAGTTGCACCAAGTCATCACCTGGCTGACGGGGTTCCAGCCCACAGACATCCAGCGGCTGATCAAAGCGGCGGTGACATTCGAACAATTCTTCGCGGAGGCCACGCTCAACCCGAACGCGAGCCTCATCACCGGAACCATCTGCGGCTACCGCATCGAAGAGATTGAAACCCCCTTGACGAAAAAGGCCCGCTACCTGGACAAACTGGTCGACGAACTGGCCAAGGGTCGCAAAATGGAAAAGATCCTGCGGACGGCGTGAGGTAATGAGAGTCGCCAGCAGCCAAAAGTTGGTTGGTAGGATTAAAGAGTATCTCGCTGGGTTAATACAAACTCCAAATCCAAAAACTCAAATCTCAAGGAAATCCCAAATCTCAAATTCAAAAAGTAGGCATGAGCCAAGCCGTTTGGAATTTGTAATTTGGTGCTTCCTTGGAATTTCGGATTTGAAATTTGGGATTTCATTCTCCGGTTACCCACCAATTGTGTGCGGAGGATCAAGTAGGCTTGTGATGAAAACTCATTATTCCGGCAGCGAATGTCGCTGGAAGAAGGTCCACAGGAGTTCATTCGCGGAGATGTCCTGGGTTGTGCGGCCGGTGATCGGATTCGGCAGTCTGCCGGAACCCGGCCAGGTGTGACCGCCCCCGACGATCCAATAGAGTTGCACCTCGCCATCGTGAGTACAAGCCGTATAGGCGGATCTGATTACGGTTGTGGCGTCGCGAACATCATTCGGCAATTTCTCGATCGCCGGGGATTCAGAACATCCATTGTGCTGAACCCAGATGTTCACGGTGTCGTCTACCGAGAGGAATGTCAAAAACGGTGGGATGGTTTCATCGGGACCAGCTGGTGGAACGATCGGATCCTGCGATCCATGAAAATGAATGACGGGAACAGGCCGCGCGGGTAGCGGGAGTTCGATGGCCTGCGATCCGGCAATCGAGCCAATGGCGGCAATGCGGTCGGAAAGTTCCGCGGCCAGCCGGTAGCACATCATCCCTCCGTTCGAGTACCCGCAGGCAAAGACGCGACGGGGATCCACCGTGGTCAACTCAGCAAGGTCGTCCAACACGGCCGAGGTATACCGGACATCATCCGGCAGTTTCCGGTCGAAGGGGGGCAGCACCCCTCCGGCATTGAATGTCAATGCGAATGGGAGCGGGCCCGTGCCGTTGAGATAGACGGTCAGAAAGCCCTCGCGGTCGGCTACCGCATCAAACTGCGTGAGTTTCTGCATTGCTATCGCATTTTGTGCAGCACCGTGAAGAATCAAAACCACCGGTATCGGTTGCTCAGGATTGTGGTTGGCTGGGAAATGCACGAGGTAGGAACGCGACAAACCATCCACGGTCAGCGTCCGTGTGAGATCTTCAGCAGAGACCGCAATCCCGAACGACCAACTCTGAATCGCGATGATCGAATAGCAGAGAGTCCGCAGCATGACCAAATTCCTTGACGCAAGTTCATCCCCACACATTCTAGTGCTCCGTCTATCCAATTCCGTCAGGTTGGGGATAGAGGGAGCGGAGCTTGATTCTGGCGTTGGCGGTGGTGAATTGCCAGTGAGTGCCGCAGCGGCGGGCGTTGCGGTGGGCGGTCCAGGCGGTGATGGTGGCCACGAGTTCCCGGGCGGTGGCGATGCGGCGGCGGCCC